>Ga0182736_1001099_pt1 | contig 29845 bp, 30 predicted proteins | sample eDN5th30CKraftBY_FD_128882 | JGI IMG/M metagenome (GOLD analysis project Ga0182736, IMG submission 128882) | Enriched backyard soil microbial communities from Emeryville, California, USA - eDNA 5th pass 30_C Kraft BY (version 2) (version 2) | ecosystem: Environmental > Terrestrial > Soil >...
GAGTTCATGGCCATCGTCAAGGCGATGATCGAGAGCGACACCTACCCGGACTTCATCGTCGTCGACGGCGCCGAGGGCGGCACCGGTGCGGCGCCTCTCGAGTTCTCCGACTCGCTCGGCTTCCCGCTCGTCGAAGGCCTGATGACGGTCCAGAACATCCTCGTCGGCGCCGGGATCCGGGACCGGATGAAGGTCGGCGCCAGCGGCAAGATGGTCACCGCCTCGGCCATGGCCCAGTCGATGGCCCTGGGCGCCGACTACTGCAACTCGGCCCGGGCGTTCATGTTCGCCGTCGGCTGCATCCAGTCGCAGCGCTGCCACACCAACCAGTGCCCGGTCGGCGTCGCCACCCAGGACAACAAGCTGCAGCGGGCCCTCGTCCCCTCGGACAAGTTCGAACGGGTCCACCAGTTCCACCGCAACACGGTCCACGCCCTCGCCGAGATGATCGCCGCCATGGGCCTCGACCACACCGACCAGCTCACCTACGACCACGTGATCCGCCGGGTCAGCCAGTACGAGGTGCGCACCTTCGGCGAGATCCACCAGCCGTTCCAGACCGGGGCGCTGCTCGACGGCACCGCACCCGAGCGCTTCCAGTTCGCCTGGGACAACAGCGCCACCGACCGCTTCCGCCCCGCTCCGGGCCGGGTCGCCAAGTGGCCGTCCAACGTCGCCGCCGAGTCGGTCGACGCCCCCACCGACGCCCCGATCTGAGGACCACCATGGCCAAGACCAAGAACGTCGCGCAGGTCCTGCTCGACATCCTCGCCGACGCCGGCGCCAGCCAGATCTTCGGCGTCACCGGCGACGCCCTCAACCCGGTGCTCGACGCCATCCGGACCGATGACCGGTTCACCTGGTACGGCGTCCGCCACGAGGAGAACGCGGCCTACGCCGCCTACGCCCAGGCCGAGCTCACCGGCGGCATCGGCGTGTGCGCCGGCACCGTCGGACCCGGCGCGCTGCACCTCATCAACGGCCTCTACAACGCCAAGCGCGAAGGCGCCGGCGTCGTCGCCATCACCGGCCAGGTCGCCCACCACGAGAAGGGCACCGGCTACTTCCAGGAGGTCGACCTCACCAAGGCCTTCGACGACATCTGCGAGTACCAGGCCATCGTCAACACACCCGAGCAGATCGCCCGCGTCGCCGAGATCGCCGTGCAGAAGGCGCTCGTCGAGAAGTGCGTCGTGCGCATCGAGCTGCCGGTCGACGTGATCGGCGCCCCCAGCGCCGGCCGCCACTTCCTCCACCCGCTGCTGCACGCGTCCGCCACCCAGGCGCCCGACCCCCAGTCGCTGGCCGCCGCCGTCGACGTCATCGGCCACGGCAAGAAGGTCACGCTGTTCTGCGGGGTCGGCTGCCGCGACGCCCGCGACGAGGTGCTGGCCCTGGCCGAGAAGCTCGGCGCCCCCATCGTCCACACCCTGCGCGCCAAGGACATCTTCGACTACGGCGACCCCAACGTCGTCGGCCTCACCGGACTCATCGGCAACCCCGCCGGCTACCACGCCATCTGGGACTGCGACGTGCTGGTCATGCTCGGCACCAACTTCCCCTACGACGGCTTCATCCCCGACGGCATCGAGATCGTCCAGGTCGACACCAAGGTCGAGAACATCGGCCGCCGCGCCCCGGTCACCGCCGGCATCGTCGGCGACGTGAAGGCCACCGTCTCCGCCCTCACCCCGCTGGTGAAGGCGCACAAGGACCACTCGATCCTCCACCACAAGGAAGCCCACTTCCTGCAGCACCTCACCAAGGTGAAGGACCGCTGGCTCGAGGCCATGGACGAGCAGGCCGACCTCGGCCGCACCGACGAGCCCGTCCACCCCCAGCTGTTCGCCAAGGCCGTCAACGACCGGGCCGCCGACGACGCCTTCTTCTCGGTCGACGTCGGCGAGTGCACCGTGTGGGCCGCCCGCCACCTCCGCCTCCCCGGCGAGCGCCGCATGGCCGGCTCGTTCAACCACGGCTCGCTCGGCGCCGGCTTCCCCATCGCCATGGGCGCCGCCGCGCTCGACCCCAGCCGCCAGGTGTGGGCGTTCGTCGGCGACGGCGGCTTCGGCATGGCGATGCAGGACTTCGTCACCGCCGTCCGCTTCGGCTGGCCGGTCAAGGTGCTCGTGTTCGACAACAGCGAGCTGGGCTTCGTGAAGATGGAGACCGAGGTCGCCGGGCTGCCGCTCTACCCCGAGGCCACCGGCCTCGTGAACCCGGACTTCGCCGCCTACGCCCGAGCCTGCGGCGCCGAAGGCGTGCGGGTCACCAAGGCCGCCGACGTCGTGCCCGCCATCGAGGCCGCCATCGCCTACGACGGGCCGTTCATCATCGACGCCGTCGTCTCGCCCGGCGAGCTCACCATGCCGCCGCACGTCTCCATGGAGGAGGCCTGGGGCTTCGGCGTGTCGAAGGCCAAGGAGGGCCTCATCGGCATCCGCGGCGAGCACGAGCAGTGGGAGGGCTGGGTCGACGAGCTCAAGGCCAACCTCCACACCTTCAGCCTGAAGTCGATCTAACCGGGCGCCCCGAGCGCCTCCACCACCACAGATCCGAGGACGACGATGCGGGACGGTCCATCGATGCGGCTGCGAACGGGCACCGCCTTGCTCGCGGCCGCCCTCGTGCTCGGCCTCGGGGCGTGCGGCTCCGACGAGGGCACCAAGGCGGAACGAGCCAAGGCCGAGCAGCTCCAGGCGAAGCTCGCCTCGCTCGACGTCGATGCGGACATCGACGTCGACACGGCCGTCTCGCTCTACGGCGACGACGGCGGGAAGACCTGCGCCATCGCCGAGGACCCGGCCGCCATGGCGCGCGAGGGCCTGCTCGCCCACCCGCGCTTCGCCCTGCGGAAGACGGAGGTCGACCCCGACGCCGTCGCCTACACGAAGGCGGTCATCGAGGTGTACTGCCCGGACCGGCTGGCCGACGTCGAGGACTACATCGAGGGATTGCGGGTCGACGATGCGAACTGACGGAGCGGACCGCAGCGACGGCACCGGCGGCGAGACCGGCAGCGAGGGCGCCTTCGAGGCGTTCGAGGCCGAGGAGCAGGCGGAGATGGGCGAGGAGGTCGAGGGCACCTCGCCGAACAAGCTCGGCTGGGTGACCATGGGCTTCATGGCCATGGCGGCCACGGGGTCGATCGCCCAGCTGTCCGCCTCGGCCGAGTACGGCCTGGGCGCCGTCACCCTCTACCTGCTGCCCGCCCTGTTCTTCCTGGCCCCGGTGGCGCTCGTGGCCTCCGAGCTGGGCACCACCTGGGACGGCGGCGTGTTCGTCTGGGTGCGCGAGGGCATCGGCGAACGAGCCGGGTTCCAGGCCATCTGGCTGGTGTTCGTCGAGAGCATCGCCCTCTACCCCTCGCTGCTCTCGTTCGCGGCGGCCTCGCTCGCGTTCGCCATCGGCAAGCCCGGCCTGGCATCGAACGGCCTCTACACGGGCGCGGTCATCCTGATCGTGTTCTGGGGTGCCACCCTCATCGCCATGCGGGGCATGGGCGCCACCGCCAAGATCGGCCGCAGCGGCCTCATCGCCGGCACGATCATCCCGGCCGCCTCGCTCATGCTGCTCGCCGTCGTCTGGCTCGCCACCGACCACGAGTCGGCCACGCCCCTCGAGTTCCACGACGTCGTCCCGCCCTTCACCGGCATCTCGAGCATCGTGCTGATCGTGTCGAACTTCATCGCCTTCGCCGGCCTGGAGATCAACGCCGTCCACGTGCGGGAGATGGCCCAGCCCCGGCGCTTCCCCCGGTCGCTCGCCATGGCCGCGCCGCTCATCGTCGTCATGTACATCCTCGGGTCGATCGCCATCTCGGTGGTCGTCCCCTCGCACGCCCTCGACCTCAACGCCGGCGCCGCCCAGGCGTTCACGATCCTGGGTGACGGCCTGGGCATCCCGTGGCTCGGCCAGCTGCTCGCCGGCCTGCTCGTGTTCGGCGCCCTCGCCGCCGCCATCGCCTGGGTCGCCGGCCCGAGCCGCGGCCTGTTCATCGTCGGCCGCCAGGGCCTGCTGCCGCCTCGCCTCCAGGGCCAGAACGCCGCGGGCGCCCAGGTCCCGATCTTCATCCTCCAGGGCTGCGTGGTGACCGCGCTGTCGCTGGCGTTCGTGCTGCTGCCGAGCGTGGCGTCGGCGTTCTGGGTGCTCCAGGCGATGACCGTGATCCTCTACCTGAGCATGTACGTGATCATGTTCGTCGCCGCCTTCCGGCTGCGGCGCACCCGGCCGAACGTCGTCCGCGGCTTCCGGGCCCCGGCGATCCTCCTGCTGGTGGTGGTCGGCATCATCGCCGCCATCTCCGCCATGGCCATCGCCTTCGTGCCCCCGGCCCAGCTCGGCAACGACACCAACCCCGCCACCTACGCCCTCATGCTCCTCGTCGGCGTCCTCGTCATGGCCCTCCCCGCCCAGTTCATCTACAAGTTCCGCAAGAGCTCCTGGGTCAACGAGGACAACGTCGTCGCCCCCGAAGCCATGGAGCTCAACGGCCGCACCGACCACCCCACCTGACCCCCCCTGATCGAACTTGTCGTGATCGTGGTTGCAGAGCAACCAACTTCACGACAAGTTCGGAGGGGTTGGGGGGTCGAAGCGCCAGTTCGGTCGCATCGCTGGCTCCGCACGCAGCGGCGCGAGACCTTCGTCGGTCGTGGAAGCAGACCTGGCCAGCCTCGCCGCCTTCACCGCCCGCCACCACGGGCTGTTCCGAGCATCGGATGCGATGGACCGGGCGGTCACCCGGCAGCAGATCCGATCCATGGTCGCTCGCGGCTGGTGCGCGGTCGTGGTCCCGGGTGTCTACCGGGTCACCGCTGCGCCGCTGACCGGCCGCCAAGCGATCCTCGCCGAGGTGTGGTCGCACCCAGAAGGAACCGTCGCATCCCATCGGGGCGCAGCGTTCCTTCGATCGCTCGTCGGCTACCGGAGCGTACGGGCCGAGGTGAGCTGGCAGCGCGGGTCCAACCAACGCAACGGCAGGCGAACGCACTCCTCGCTGTGGCTCCCGCCGGAACACGTGACGGAGTACGACGGGATCCCGACGACCACCGTGGCGCGAACCACCTTCGACCTTGCCGGCATCGAGCCGAAGGGGCGCGTCTCCATCGCCCTCGACGACGCGCTCTCACGGAAGCTGTGCACGCTCCGGCAGGTCAACCAGGTGTCCTTCGCCCTCGCTGGGCGGGGCCGGAGAGGGACCGTTGCGATGCGGGAGATGCTGGAGAAGCGAGGCGAGGACTACGTCCCGCCGTCATCGGCGCTCGAGCGGCTCGCTCGCAAGGTGTTCGAGGAGTACGGCCTGGAGATGCCCACGTTCGAACTGAACATCGGCGATGACGACTGGATCGGCCGGGTCGACTGCGTCTGGCGTGAGGCCAAGCTCATCGTCGAGCTCGACTCAGAGCGCTACCACGGCTCGAAGTCGGCCCGCGATGCAGACCGGAAGCGTGACAACCGCCTGATGGCGACCGGCTGGCGGGTGCTTCGTGTCACCTGGGACGACCTCAAGCTGCGGCCGAGGGAGACCGTCGAACAGATCAAGGCCGCACTCCGGGCGACCCGATGACCCCACCACCTCGAACTTGTCGTGATCGTGGTTGCGGAGCAACCAACTTCACGACAAGTTCGGGTGTGTTGGGTGGGTCAGTCGAAGACGTGGCCGTGGTCGTAGCGTTCGTCGGCGCCGGCGGCTTCGGTGAGGGCGGCGACGTTGTCCCTCGTGAAGAAGCCCTCGTAGCCGTGGCAGCGCTCCACGTACTCGGTGATGAGGAGCGAGTACTGCGACGACTTGGAGAAGATCTGCTTGAGGTTGGGGTCGTCCTTGCACTCGCCGACGATGTCGGCGAGGAAGGGGGTGCCCATCTCGGCGAGCTGGCCGACGACGTAGTCGACGTTCTTGGCGCCGTCCACCTCGCCGTCGATGACCTCGTAGGCCATGTGGTGCATGCGGCGACCGAAGTTCCGGACGAAGTCCTCGGTCGGCATCGGCAGCCCCTCGAACGAGTTCACGAACGACGGCGTGTTGTTGGCGGTGAACACCCGGGCGGGCGAGACCTTGTCGTCGTCGACGTGGGGCGAGCGGGTCACGTTGGTCGACGAGTTCATCTCGTTGATGTTGTAGGCGCCCCAGAAGTAGTTCGGGACCATCGTGAGGTACTCGAGGATGGCGTCCTCGCGGTCGGCGGCGAGGATGCGGGTGGCCATGTGGTCGAGGCCCTTGACCCGGTCGGAGATGCCGTGGTCGGCCTGGAGCTGGGCGGCCTTGTCGAGCATCTCCTGCTCGGCGGCGGTGAGCGAGAACCGCTCGCCGAAGCCGAGGGCGTCGAGGTCGTCGATGTCGGTGTCGACGTAGCCGACCCGGTTGTACGTGTAGTCCGAGAGGAACGTGAAGGTCAGGTGCTCGGTGCGGTAGATCGGCGAGACGGTGTCGCCCTCGTACACGAAGCGGATGGCCTGCGGCTCGAGGGCGTCGCGCAGGGCGGCGTTGTCCTGGGACCGGTAGATCTCGCCGACGTAGCGGGCGTTGGGCTTCTTGGCGGCGAGCGGGTACAGCAGGTTGAAGCGGGTCGACTTGTCCTCGTAGCTGCCCGACAGCGGCTCGATCACGATGAGGCGGGGGTACGACGGGTCGGACTGGAGCAGGAACAGCTTGTGGGTCTCGGTGAGGCGGCTGTCGATGAGCCGGTACGGGCCCATCACCGCCAGCTCGGCGAGGTACGGGATGGCGTCGCCGTGCTCGACCTGGATGAGGACGCCGGCCATGGTGCCGACGATGTCGTCGACGCCGGTGTGGGTCCGGCGCTCGTAGATCCGGGGCAGGTACTCCCCGAAGAACGCGGAGTTCTCCTTGTCGCCCTTGGGCGTGTACGTGGCGAGGTCGATCATCGGGGTGGCTCCAGGTTCCGTCGAAGGTCTCGGGGTACTTGATCGGCAGCGGTGGGCTGCGATGGAGGAGGTTCAGTCGGCCGGCACGTAGTCCACGTAGTCGGGGAACCACATGGTGGCGTCGACCTGGGCGACGAGCTCGTCGTCGGTGGCGCTGGGGGCGACACCGTCGGCGATGGCGGCCTTGCCCACGGCGATGGCGATGGCCCGACCGACGTCGCGCACCGTGGACAGCGGCGGGAGGATCGACTCGCCCGGCGCCTTGGCGTCGACGTGGTCGGCGAGGGCGTGGGCGGCGGCCATGAACATGGCGTCGGTGACCCGCGTGGCGCCGGAGGCCCGCACCCCGAGTCCGACGCCCGGGAAGATGTACGAGTTGTTGCTCTGGGCGATCGTGTAGGTGGTGTCGCCGATGGTGACCGGCTGGAACGGGCTGCCGGTGGCGACGATGGCCCGGCCGTCGGTCCAGGTGAGGACGTCCTCCGCGGTGGCTTCGGCGTGGGTCGTGGGGTTCGAGAGGGGGAAGATGACCGGCCGCTCGTCGGCGGCGCCCATGGCCCGGACGACCTCCTCGGTGAAGAGGCCGAACACGCCGGTGACGCCGATAAGAATCGATGGCTTCGCCTGGTCGATGACCTCGACCAGGCTGGCCTTGCCGGCCTCGGCGACGGTCCACCCCTCGGCCACGGACCGGGGCTGCGCGAGCGGCACCTGGAACGACTGGAGCCCGTCGACGTCGTCGAACAGGAGGCCGTCGCGGTCGATGAGGAAGAAGCGGGCCCGGGCCTCGGCCTCGGTGAGCCCGTGGGCGACCATGCCGGCGACGAGCTGCTCGGCGATGCCGGTGCCCGCGGTGCCGGCGCCGACGATGCACACCTTCTGGTCCTTGAGGTCCCGGCCGGTGGAGCGCAGCGCGGAGAGCACGGCGGCGAGGGCGACGGTGGCCGTGCCCTGGATGTCGTCGTTGAACGTGCACAGCCGGTCTCGGTAGCGGTCGAGCAGCAGGTGGGCGTGGTGCTCGGCGAAGTCCTCGAACTGGAACAGCACGTCGGGGTAGACGTTCATCACGCCCTGCACGACGGCCTCGATGAAGCGGTCGTAGTCCTCGCCGACGATCCGCTCGTGGCGCCACCCGAGGTAGTCCGGGTCGTTGCGGCGCTCGACGTTGTTGGTGCCGACGTCGAGGACGATGGGCAGCGTGGTCGCCGGGTCGATGCCGCCGCAGGCCGAGTAGAGCGACAGCTTGCCGATGGGGATGCCGAGGCCGTCGGCGCCCTGGTCGCCCAGGCCGAGGATGCGCTCGCCGTCGGTCACCACGATCACGGCGACCTCGGCGTGGGGCACGGACTGCAGCATGTCCTCGATGCGGTCGATGTCCGGGTACGAGATGAACAGGCCGCGGTGGTGCTGGTAGATCCGGCTGAACTGCTCGCAGGCGTCGCCCACGGTGGGCGTGTAGACGACGGGCAGCAGGTCGTAGATGTCGTCGAGGACGACCCGGAGGAACAGGGTCTCGTCGTAGTCCTGCACGTCGCGCAGCAGCATGTGCTTGCCGAGCGGCGTGGGCTCGTCCTCGAGCTGCGAGCGCACGCGGTCGGCGCGCTGCTCGATGGTCTCGATGTGGGTGGGCAGCAGCCCGTGGAGCCCGAACGCGTCGCGCTCCTCGATGGTGAAGGCCGTGCCCTTGTTCAGCGTGGGGTCGGCCAGGAGCCGCTGCCCCCGGACGTCGACCCGCTTCGGCTGCGCCCCGTTGCCTGCCATGACCCCTCCTGGCTCGTGTCCCGGAAGTCCCGCAAGCCGTCCCGACCCGCTCCGGAAGGCCGGACGATAGCAGCGCAGCCGCTGGTCAGGGAGGGTGTCAGCCGCGATTCATCCCTGGTTCAGCTCCCGGCGCGACGTCGAGCTCGATGCCGTCGTCGCCGCCCTCCTCGGGCAGCACGTCCTGCTGGTCGAGCCAGTAGAGGAGGCCGATCGACGGGACGATGGTCACGCAGGCGACGAGGAACACGACCACGGTGGCGGTGAGCGTGCCGGAGGGGGCGGCGGTGGCCTTCACCGTCATGTCCGTCGGGACGATGTAGGGCCACTGGGCGACGCCCCAGGCGGCGAGGATCCCGCCGACGGCACCGACCGCGGCGACCCGGGCGAAGCGGTGCTCCTCCCGCAGGAGCAGCACGAGGGAGGCGATGCCGCCGATGGCCGACACGAGCACGAGCGGCAGCGCCCGGGAGGTGAGCTCGTCGAACAGGTACGTCGCGTCGGCGTGGAGGATCGCGATGCCGGCCAGCGCCACGACCCCGGCCACCACGGCGGCGATGACCGCCCGCCGGCGGAAGTACTCGACCATCTCGTCGTCGGCGACGCGCCCCGCGTCGAACAGCAGGAACACGGACGACAGGTACGACACGGCGACGACCGCCAGCACGCCGCCGAGGAGCGAGGTGGGGTTGACCCAGCTGCCCCACGGGTCGCCGGCCCGGCCGCCCGCGGGCACCCGGCCGGTGGCGATGGCGCCGGCCACGCAGCCGAAGGCGAACGGCACGAGCAGCGAGCCGAACGCGAAGAAGGCGCCGTAGACCCGCTGCTCCTCGGTCTTGTAGACCGCGTGGCGGAAGGCGAAGCTCGCCCCGCGCAGGACGATGCCGAGCGCGGCGAGCGCGAGCGGCACGAACAGCGTCAGCGTGATGGAGGCGTAGGCCGCGGGGAACGCCGTCCACAGCACGACGAACACGAAGATCAGCCAGACGTGGTTCGCCTCCCAGACCGGACCGATCGACCGGTCGATGACCTGACGGGGCTTGCGCCCCCGCCGGGTGCCGCCGGCGAGCAGGTCCCAGATGCCGGCGCCGAAGTCCGCCCCGCCGAAGATCGCGTAGACGATCACGCCGAGGAAGAGGATGCAGGCGACGACCGTGCTCACGACGCGCCCCCCGGGACCGAGCCGGCGACCGGGTCGGGGTCGCCGTCGGGGTCGTGGTCGGGGTCGCCGATCGGTCCGGCGATCGGACCCGATGGGCCGTAGGGGCCCTCATCATCGGTGAGGTGGCCCTCGCGCGCCCGGCGGGCCATCGTCCGCAGCACCCGGATGGCCGCGTAGCCGAGGCCGGCGTAGAGCAGCAGCACGCCGATGAACGTCACCCACACGTAGGTGTTGGCGGTGGTCGCGTCCTCGACCTTCATGTAGTTGTAGACGATCCACGGTTGGCGCCCGACCTCCGCCATGACCCAGCCGGCTTCGAGGGCGAGGACCGACAGCACGCCGCAGCAGGCCGCGATCCGCAGGAACCACTTCCCCTGCGGGAGCCGCCGCCGGAACAGCCAGTAGCCGCCGTAGTAGAGGGCGATCAGGAAGAGCAGCGTCGCGGTGCCGACCATGACGTCCCAGGCCAGGTGCACGGTGTTGACCTGCGAGAACGTCGGCCGGTCCTCGGGCGGCACCGAGTCCAGGCCCTGCACGACGGTCGCGGTGCCGTCCGAGGGGTCCGAGAGGATCGAGGCGACGCCGGGGAGGGCGATGCCGCCCTCGATCTCGCCGTCCTCGTTGATGTGGCCGAGCAGGATCTCGGGCTTGTCGCTGCCCGTGGTGGTCACCAGCTCGATCGCCGCGAACTTCACCGGCTGCTCGTTGTAGACCCAGCGGGCGAGCGAGTCGCCGACGCCCATCTGCAGCGGCATGGCCAGCGCGGCGACGCTGAACGCGATGGTGAAGCCGAGCCGGTGGTAGTGGTCGTTGCGGCCCTTCAGCATCCCGACGGCGTAGACGGACGCCACCAGGAACCCGCCGACGATGTAGGCGGCGATGACCATGTGGAGCGCGTTCAGCGGCATCGACGGGTTGAAGATGACGCCCCACGGATCGACGGTCTCGAGGTTGCCCTGGGCGTCGAGCGTGAAGCCCGACGGGGTGTTCATCCAGGAGTTGGCGGCGATGACCGACACGCTGCCGCCGATGCCGGCGAGCACCACCGGGACGCCGGTCCAGAAGTGGGCCCACGGCCGCATCCGCTTCCAGCCGAAGATGTAGATGGCGACGAAGATCGCCTCGAGGAAGAAGAACAGGCCCTCGACGAGGAACGGGATGCCGAAGGCCTCGCCCCACCGCCCCATGAACCGGGGCCAGAGCAGCCCGAACTCGAACGTGAGGACGGTGCCGGTGACGGCGCCGACCGCGAACGTGACGGCCATGTACTTGGACCAGCGCTGGGCGAGCAGCAGGGCGTCGGCGTCGTCGCGGCGGATCGCCCGGTAGTTGGCGATGAGCGTGAGGAACGCCCACGACACGCCGAGCGGCACGAGGATGATGTGGAACGCCAGCGTGAAGGCCATCTGGCCACGGGCCCACGGGACCGGGTCCACCGCCAAGATCGTGCTGGTCATCCGTCGGTCCCTCGCTGCCGCTTCCCGCGGCGCGGAGCTTACCGATGTGCCGCCGACCTGCCCGGGAAGGGCTGCCGAGTAGCGTGCCGGCCCATGGGGAGCAGCAAGAGCAAGCCGCGCAAGGGCCACGAGAAGCCGAAGCACCTGCCGAAGGTGGGCACCCCGGAGAACCTCGAGTGGCGGCACCAGGGCGAGCGCGACGACGCCTTCCGCGTGTTCGGCGGCAAGACCGGCGCGATCGTCGTCGCCGTCCTGGTCGCCCTCGCGCTCGTCGGGCTGATCCTGATCAACCTGCCCTGATCAGCCCTCGCGGACCGCGACCCAGAGGTCCTCGGCGGGCCACCGCTGTGCCCACGCCGCGGTGACGATGTCGTAGTACTCGTGCGTGGGCGCGCCGGGCGGTGGGTAGAGCTCGTGGAGCGCCTCGACGGCGAAGCCGGCGGCCCGCAGCAGCCGGATCCAGTCGCCGTGGCCGGGGTGGTGCTCGACGCCGCCCTCGGGCCAGGCGATCGGGAACAGGTCGCGCTGCGGGCGCAGGAGGCGGTCGCCCGCGAACCCGGCGTCCTCGGGGACGCACAGGCCGGCGAGGACGCTGTTGGTGAGGAAGACGAGGCGCCCGCCCGGTCGCAGGACGCGGGCCGCCTCGGGGAGCCAGCGCCGCGGATCGCACCACGGGCCGGCCCCGTACTCGCTGACGACGAGGTCGAAGGCACCCGTGGCGAGGGGCAGGACGTCGCCGTCGGCCTCCACCAGGGGGAACCGGATCCCGGTGCGCTCCTGGCACCGGCGGGCCGAGTCGAGCTGGGCACCGCTCAGGTCGAGCGCGACCGGGTGGGCGCCGGCCCGGGCCAGCCACGCGGAGAGGTAGGCGGTGCCGGCGCCGAGCTCGGCGACGCGGGCGCCGGCGACGTCGCCGAGCAGGCCGAGGTCGGCCTCGGGGATGCGGAACAGGCCCCAGGTGACCGCGTCCTCGTCCCAGCGGGCGACGGCATCGGCGTCGGTGAACTGCTCGTTCACGAGCGACCAGAGGTGGCGGTTCCGCGCCCGATCGTCGCCGTCGCCCTGCGCGCCCATCGGCGCCATCCAACCACAGGCGGTGCGCGGCCCTCGGCGTTCGCCCGCGTCGGAGACCCGCGCTGCTCGGCGCGACCCCCGGCTACGATCCGGACATGACCATCGGAGCCCCGCACTTCAACGTGCAGATCGATTCCGGCACCGAGCCGCTCCGCGTCGTAGCGGAGGGCGAGCTCGATGCCGCCTCGGCGGCCACGCTCGCCGGTGCCCTCGAGCAGCTCCCCGTGGGTGGCACGGGGGTGGCGCTGGACCTCTCCGGCGTGTCCTTCATCGACTCCTCCGGCCTGCGCGTCATCGCCGCACAGGTCCAGCGGTCCGAGGCCGCCGGCACCGCCTTCTCGGTGTCCGCCGCCAGCGACGCCGTCCGGCGCATCTTCGAGATGACCGGGCTCACCAGCCTCCTCGCCTCCTGATCCCACGAGCAGGGCGTTCGTGGGTGGATCAGAATTCACCCGCCCAGGGGGCGCACCCGTGCCCTGCCTGGACGAGCATGCACAGCGCACATGAACGACCCTTCGAAGACCTCGTGGGCTCCGCCCGACCACCTCTCGCCTCGTGACGCACCGCACCTCGTGGTGCTGGTCGAGGACGACCCCGGTGACACCATCCTCTTCGAGGAGGCCATCGCCGACGCCGATCCCGAGCTGCGCGTCCGCTGCGTGTCCCGCACGTCGCAGCTGTTCCCGCTGACCCAGACCGACGAGGTCTCGTGCGTGGTGCTCGACCTCGGGCTGCCCGGCGTCACCGGGTTCGAGGCGCTCGACGAGATCGTCACCGCCCTCCCCCGGGTCGCCATCGTGGTGCTCACCGGTTGGGGCGACGCCCAGGCCGGCACCGAGGCCCTCGCCCGAGGCGCGCAGGACTACCTCGTGAAGGGCGACGCCGACGGCCGCACGATCGCCCGGTCGATCCGCTTCGCGGTGGAGCGGAAGCGCTCGCAGCTGTCCGCCACCGCGCTGGCCGCGGCCCACATGCGCCAGGCCGAGCAGCACCGCCTCGAGCGGGCGCTGCTCGTGGACCCGGCGGTGGTGCGCCCGGACGTCAGCTGGGACGCCCGCTACATCGCCGCCCGCTCCGGCGTGGTCAGCGGCGACTTCTTCGACGGCTTGGAGCTGGCCGACGGCACCCTGCGCCTCGTGATCGGCGACGTCGCCGGCCACGGCACCGACGAAGCCGCCCTGGGCGTGAGCCTCCGGGCCGGGTGGCGGTCGCTCGTGCTCGCTGGCCTCGACCCGGGCGAGGTCCTGCTGGCGCTCGAGGACCTGCTCCTGAGCGAGCGGCCGCGCGGCGACGAGTTCGCCACGGTCTGCGACCTGACCATCGCCCCGGACCTGGGGACGGTGTGCATCCGCAACGCCGGCCACCCGGCCCCGATCCTCGCCGGGCGGGGTCCGCTGCGCGACGTCGCGGGGCGGTCGCCGCTCGGCATCCGCCTCGACGACGCCGGGCTGCCCGGCACCGAGCACCGGCTCGACGGCGCCTGGAGCCTGGTGACGTTCACCGACGGCCTGTTCGAGGTCCGTGCCGACACCGGCGCGATCCTCGCCGTCGAGGAGGTGCCGTCCGCCGTCGAGGCGGCCGCGGCCAGCGGCGCGATCGACGCCGACGCCCTCATCGGCGACTTCGCCGCCCGGGCGGTCGACGGGTGGCGCGACGACGTCGCCCTGCTGGTCGTCACCCGCCAGCTCCCGGGACCCGGCGGCACGGCGTGAGGGTCGGCGGGACGAGCGGCCGGTCGCTCCGGCAGCTGTCGACCGTCGCGTGGATCACCGCCGTCATCGCGCTCCTCGTCGGATCGGTGATCGTCTGGCTGGGCTTCGCCAGCCTCATCGACGCCCGCACCCGCGTCTTCGACACGATCGGCCCGGCTCGCATCGCGGCCCAGGAGCTGCGCACGGCGATGATCGACCAGGAGACCGGCATCCGGGGCTACGTGCTCACCCGGGACGACCGGCTCCTCCTGCCCTACACGAACGGCCGCGCCACGCAGGCCCAGGTCGACCGGGAGATCCGGCGGTCGGTGCAGGGCGACCCGTCCGAGTCGGTCGTCATCGCCGCCCTGGACCGGGTCGAGCGGGCCATGGACGACTGGCGCGACAGCGTGGCCGACCCGCTGCTCGACGGTCCGGTGGACCAACCCGACCTCGACGGCACCTTCATCCGGAGCACCGCGGTGTTCGACGAGGTGCGCGCCGAGCTCGACCGGCTGGAGACGATCCTCCAGGAGCAGCGGGTGATCGCCCGTACGAGCCTCGAGGACACCACCTCCCGGCTCGTCGTGTCCGTGGGGGCCACGATCGCCCTGTTCGGCGCGGTGGCCTTCGGCGGCAGCTGGATCCTGCGCCGTCGGGTGGTCGCCCCGGTCGGCCAGGTCGTGCAGGCCGCCGACGCGGTGGCCGGCGGCAACCTCGACGTGCCCATCGAGGTCCAGGGCCCTGCGGAGATCGAGCTGCTCGCCCTGCGCGTGTCGGACATGCGCGACCGGATCGTCGAGGAGCTGGCCGCGGTCGAGACCTCCCGGGTCGAGCTGGCCCGCCGGGCCGACGAGCTGGCCCGCTCGAACGCCGACCTCGAGCAGTTCGCCTACGTCGCGTCGCACGACCTCCAGGAGCCGCTCCGAAAGGTGGCGTCGTTCTGCCAGCTCCTCGAGCAGCGCTACGGCGACGAGCTCGACGAGCGGGGCCGGTCCTACATCGAGTTCGCCGTGGATGGTGCCAAGCGGATGCAGGCGCTGATCGCCGACCTCCTGGAGTTCTCCCGGATGGGCCGCTCGACGAGCGCCTTCGTCGACTGCGACTTCGACGTGCTGGCGCGCGAGGCGCTCGATGCCGTGGCCGACGACCTCGTCGGAGCCACCGTCTCCGTCGGCCCCCTCCCCACCGTGCCCGGCGACCCGATGCTGTACCGGGCCCTGCTCGACAACCTCGTCGGCAACGCCATCAAGTACCGGGTGGAGGACGAGCCGCCGGTCATCTCGCTGTCCGCCGAGCGGGATGGCGAGATGTGGCGGTTCACCTGCTCCGACCACGGCATCGGCATCGAGCCGCAGTACCGCGAGCGGGTGTTCGCGGTGTTCCAGCGGCTGCACGGCCGCGGCGAGTTCGAGGGCACCGGCATCGGCCTGGCCCTGTGCAAGCGCGTGGTCGAGTTCAGCGGTGGGAGGATCTGGATCGACGACCCGGTCGACGACGTCGGCACGACCGTCCGCTGGACGCTGCCCGTCGAACGTCGCGACGATCCCCTGGCGAGCCTCGCGGCTCGGCAGCTCCCGCCATCGCCATCCCCGTCCGCCCCTCCGGCCTCGACCGGCTCCTCCACCCCCACGACTGGATCCCGATGACCCCGAAGGCCTCCCGCTCCCCGCTCGGGCACGCCCGCATCCTCCTGGTGGAGGACGATCCCGGCGACGTGCTCATCACCCGGGAGTCGCTGGCCGCGTCCAGCGTCGACTGCGACGTGGCGGTCGTCGACGACGGCGCCATGGCGCTCGACTACCTGCACAAGCGGGGGGACTACGCCGACGCGCCGACGCCCCACCTGGTGCTGCTCGACCTGAACCTGCCCAAGGTGTCGGGCCACGAGGTCCTGGCCGAGCTCAAGGGCGATCCGACGCTCGCACCGATCCCCGTCGTCGTGCTGAGCACCAGCTCCGCCGCCGACGACGTCCTCGCCACCTACGCGCTCCACGGGAACGCCCACGTGGCCAAGCCGGTCGACTTCGAGCGCTACCGCGACGTCATCCGCAGCATCGACGAGTTCTTCCTCAACGCCGCCGAGGTGCCCGGCCGCTGACCGGTCCGGGCCCGGGCGCGACGAGGCCCCCGGGACCGGCGGGTTGGTCGCGGGGGCCTCGTCGCCTGGTGCGGGCTCGGGGTCAGTCCTTGGTGAGCTTGTCCTTGACGGAGTCCACGAGGCCCGCCGCCTTGTCCTTGGCGTTCTCCGCGAACTCCTTCACGCTGGCACCGGCCTGATCGACCTTGCCCTCGCGCTCGAGGTCGCGGTTGCCGGTGACGTCGCCGATGGCCTCCTTGACCCGGCCCTTGGCGTCGTCGGCGTTGCTGCCCATGTGACTCTCTCCTGTGTGCGCTTGCGACGGTGGCGAGCTCGGTCGCTCGCGTCGCCCCGGTACCCCCGGCCCCACGGTCTGATACCCGGACGGGTCGGGTAGGTGGTGCCACCGGAACGACCGGCCGAGACGAGCGACCATGGATGCCCGGCATGCCCCCAGACCATCCCCCGACCACCGAGCTGCGGCGCGAGGATGACCGCATGACCACGACCGAAGCCCCGCTGGTGACCCTGACCGTGCCCGCCGACGTGCGCTACTTCCGGTCCGTGCGGCTCGCCATCGGCGGCCTCGCCACCATGGTCGGCTTCGACATCGAGGCCATCGACGACCTGCGCATCGGCGTCGACGAGGTCTGTGCGGCGCTGGCCGAGGCCGGCACCGGCGAGGACCTCCGCATCGAGGTGCTCGCGGTGCCCGGACGGGTGCTGCGCGTCGAGGGCACCGTGCCGCACGGCGACGAGCAGCCCGACCAGGATCGCTTCGCGTTCTCGCGCCAGATCCTGTCGGTCGTCGCCGACTCGTTCGGCTACGAGGCCGAGGATGGACAGGTGCGCTGCTGGTTGGAGCGCGGCCTCGCCGGTGACGCGTGAGCGCGAGCCACGACCACGGCGAAGGTGACGCCGAGCACCTGACCGAACGGTTCCTGGCGTACCGCGAGACCGACGACCGGCGGCTGCGCAACGAGCTGGTGACCGAGACGCTCTCGATCGCCCAGGCCTGCGCCCGGCGGTTCGCCAACCGCGGGGAGCCGCTGGCCGACCTGGAGCAGGTCGCCATGCTCGGCCTGGTGAAGGCGGTCGAGCGCTTCGACCCCAAGTTCGGCGTTCCCTTCGCCGGCTTCGCGGTGCCCACCATCACCGGCGAGCTGCGGCGGCACTTCCGCGACGCGACCTGGGCGGTCAAGGTCCCCCGCCGGGCCAAGGACCTCCACGTCCGCATCCCGACCGTCGTCAACCAGCTGAGCGCCCAGACCGGGCGGACGCCGACGCCGGCGGAGATCGCCCAGGAGCTGGGCATCAGCATCGACGACCTGCTCGACGCCCTCGATGCCGGTGCGGCCTACCGGACCACGTCCACCGACACCACCGAGGGCGCCCTCGCCGCCAGCCACGCCACCGGGGGCAGCGAGATCAGCGAGGGCCTGCCGCCCGACGAGCGGGTGCTGCTGACCCAGTTGCTCGACTCGCTCGACGAGCGGGAGCGCACGATCGTGTACCTCCGCTTCTTCGAGGACCTCAGCCAGTCCGAGATCGCCGAGCAGGTCGGCATGAGCCAGGTGCACGTGTCGCGCCTGCTGCGCCGGGCCCTGCGCGAGCTGCGCGAGCTGGCCGGTCCCGAAGAGGGCGACCTGCTCGTCGACCCCGACGCCTGAGCCCGGGTTCCGGGTCCGGCCCGTTCGACCGACCCGCAGACCGAGGCGGGGCGCCGGCTCGGGCCGGTGCACACCTGAGACGGCCCCGGGGGCGCAGACCGAGGCCGTCTCAAGCGATCGGGGGGACCGGGACGGGGCCCGGTCCGGCTACTCGGTGAGGCCCTCGCGCCAGGCCTTCGCCACCGCACCGGCCCGGTCGTTCACGCCGAGCTTGCGGTAGATCTGCTGGAGGTGGGTCCGGATGGTCTCCCGACCGACGCCGAGCTCGGCGGCGACCTCGTCGACGGAGCGGCCGTGGGCCACGCAGCGCAGCACCTCGGCTTCACGTCGGGACAGGCCCAGGTGGGCGCCAACCCAGCGCTGGCGGGAGGTGGTGCGGGCGGCCATGATCGCCGCCTCGGTGGCCAGCCCCGGGTCGATGACGACCTCGCCGGCCGCCGCCCGCTCGAGGCACTCGACGAGCCGCTCCGTGGGGACGGTCTTGAGCAGGTAGCCCCGGACGCCCGCCCGCAGCGCGGCGAACAGGTGGCGCAGGTCGTCGGCCTCGGTGAACACGACCACGGCGAAGCGCGGGTCGGTGGCGAGCACCTTGGCCACGGCGTCGATGCCGGCACCGCTCCGCCCGAACGCGTCGATCAGCATGATGTCGGCGTCGGTGTCGATCAGCGCCTCTTGCACGATGTCGGGATCGCCCTTGGCGGTGGCCACCACCTGGACCCGGTCGGAGTAGGGGGCGAGCAAGCCCTTCAGGCCTTCGATGATGAGCTCTGCGTCGTTGGCGAGGATCACCCGCAGGGGATCGGTCATGGTGCTGGGTCCTTCAGGACGTCGAGGATTCCGGTGATGCGCAGGATGTTCTCCGCGATGGGCGAAGCCGCCACCAGCGACAGGGCCGAGCCGCGCGCTCGCAGGTCCCACATGGACCGGGCGAGGACTCGGATGCCGGCCGAGTCGATGAAGGTCGTCTCGGTGAGGTCGAGCCGGACGGCCCGCCCTTCGTCGCTGGCGTCGAGGAGCGTGTCGCCGAGCTGGGTGGAGCTCGCCGCATCGATCTCACCGGTGACCCGGACGGTGGCCGATCGCCGCCCGCTCAGGACCGAGGTCGCGAAGCGGGGAGGGAGCGGGTCGCCGTGGCCGGAGGTGGGATGGTGCTGCGTCACGCGCATGGGTCGGATCCTGGAACGGGTGGGGTCGCGCCCCTCCTACCCTCCGCCTGGGTGAGCCATACCCTGGTCACGGTTGCTCCTCTCGGTCAGACGGGGACCGCACCGACCGGGATCCGTCCCGTGGCCGGGAGCGACAGGTAGGTGAAGAAGTCGGGGGCGTTGCGGCGGATGCCCTCCTCCAGCACGCTGATCTCGCCGCCGATGGCGAGGAGCTCGCGGCCGAGGAGGTCGATCGGTGGTCCGAGCACGGTGAAGGGCACGCCGTACTGCTCGGTCAGCGTGTCGAACACCCACGGGTCCACCCCGACGACCGCGCTCTGCGCGCCGGACTGCTTGGCGTGCCGGTAGAAGGACCGGTACAGGGCCTCGGTGACGCCCGTGGTGGGCCGGCCGACGGCGGGGTCGATCGAGAGCGAGACCAGCTCGCACGCGGCGTCGGGCAGCTCGATCTCGGTGGCGACGTCGACGCCGGCCGCCTGCAGCGCCAGCCCCAGGGGCAGCTCGGCGAGGGGGCCGATCGTGGTGGCGGCGGCACCGAGCGGCTCGCCGTCGGCGAGCGCCAGGTGGAACGTGGTGGGCGAGAGCCGGCCGCTCGACGGCGGTTCGATCGACGGCAGGTCGGCCTCGGCGAGCATCTCCGCCTCGAGCCGCTCGGTGGCGGCGAACGAGGGGAACCCGCTCAGGGTGAACATCGAGAACTGGGTCTCCACGGACTCGAGGAACATGCGACGGGCCTCCCGCATCGTTGGACGTCGGCGGTCTGTACCCGTGCCTCCCCGTGTCCAACCCGGGCGCGGTGGCGAGTCCGGTCAGGCGCGCGCCGGGTGGTCGGCGAACCACGCGAGCGCCAGGTCCGTGGCGTCGATCGTCTGCGTGGTCCCGCCGTGGCCCGAGATGTCGATGGCGGCCCCGGGCCAGGTGTGGTCGCCGTGGGCGATGGTGTAGAGCTCGACGTCGACGCCCGGATCGCAGTCCACGAACCGCCGGAGCGTCACGTCGTCGCCGATCTCGGAGATCTCGGGCTCCGGCGCGCAGCCGCCGTTGTCCGCCCACCGCTCGATGTTGTCGACGGCGCCGGGGAGGTTGGCGTTGAAGCCCTGGACGGTGATGCCCGGATCGGCGCCCTCGCCGTAGGGCACCACGTGGTCGCCGGTGCCGTGGAAGGCGATGACGGGGAGCGGCTCGCACTCGCCGGGGAAGACCTCGACCGTGACGAGGGCGGCGGACGCGAAGCGGCCCGGGAAGGCGCACGCCGTCGCCGCGGCCTTCCACGCTCCGAGCGACATCCCCATGATGTGGGTCCGGGCCGGATCGACGCAGTAGCGGGACTCGATGTCGTCGAGCAGGCCGATCAGGAAGTCGCCGTCGGCTCCGGTTCCGGCCAGCTCCCACTTGCCGTCGATGGCCTCGGGCGTCACGACGATGGTGCCGTCCTCGGCGGCCCGGCGGGGCACGTCGCCGTAGACGCTGGCCTGGATGGCGTTCGAGCCGCTGCCGTGCAGGTTGAACACGAGCGGGGCCGGGACGTCGGGGTCGTAGCCCGGCGGGACCGACAGGCGGTACACCCGCTCGACGCCGCCGCTGGTGAAGGTGGCGGCCACGTCACCGGGCGGGTCGTCGCCGAGCGGCTCGACGTCGGCCGCCTTGCCGCATCCGGCGGTGCCCTCCGGGGCGGGGGCCGTCGTGGTGGTGGCCTCATCGGCCGAGGTGGTGGTGGGCGCGCCCGCGTCGCTGCCGCCGCTCGAGCACGCGGCGAGGACGACGAGCACGGACGACGCGAGCAGCGCCCGCCACCGGACGCTCACTCGGCCTTGGCGTCCTTCTCGATGGCCTCGGCATCGGCCTTGAGCTGCTTGGCCTCGATCTTCTGCGCCTTCTTCATGGCGTGCTCGATCTTGGCCTCCATGTCGGAGACGCCGACGACGATGAGCCCGGCGGTGCCGGCGTCGAGGGCCTCGCCGGCTTCCTTGAGGTCGCTGCGGCTCATGCCGGCCGCGGCGTGGCCGGCGACGGCGCCGAGCACCGCACCGCCGGCGGCGGTGCCGGCGAGCAGGCCGGTGCCGATGGCGGCGGCCGGGAACAGGGCGACGACCAGGCCGGTGGCCAGGCCGATGCCGCCGCCGAGCACGCCGCCCACGCGGGTGGGCGTCTCGTGCTTCTTCACGATCTTGACCTTGCCGTCCTCGCGGCGCTCGATGATCGCGGCGTCGTACGCGTCGATGAGGCCGAGCTCGACGTGCAGGTCCTTGACGGCTTCGTAGTCCGCCTTGGCGTCGTCGAGGTCGCTGTAGACGCCGAGGTAGGCGAAGAAGGTGTCGATGGCCATGGTGCGCTCCTGGATCGGGGTGGTGGGAGGCGAGCCTAGGCTCACCCCTGTGACGGCTGCCGACGCCATGGTGCCGATCCCCGGGGGCGTGCTCCGGATGGGGTCCGACGCCTTCTACCCCGAGGAGCGTCCGATCCACGAGGTCGACGTCGCGCCGTTCTCGATCGACCGCCACCAGGTCACCCACGCCGAGTTCGCCGCGTTCGTGGCGGAGACGGGGTACGTCACGGTCGCCGAGCGGCCGCTGGACCCGGCCGACTTCCCCGGCGCGCCGCTCGACCTGCTCGTGCCCGGCGGCCTGGTGTTCGTGGCCCCGCCCGGGCCCGTGGGCCTCGACGACTGGACGCGCTGGTGGGCCTACGTGCCCGGCGCCTCGTGGCGGGAGCCGTACGGCCCCGACCGGGACCTCGGACCGCTCGACGACCACCCGGTCACCCAGGTGGCGTTCGAGGATGCCGAGGCGTTCGCCGCGTGGCGCGGTGTCCGCCTCCCGACCGAACCCGAGTGGGAGCTGGCGGCACGGGGCGGGCTGGTGGGCGCCGAGTTCGCCTGGGGCGACGAGCCCTACCCCGACGGCCAGCAGCTCGCCAACACCTGGCAGGGCTCGTTCCCGTGGGAGAACACCGCGCTCGACGGCTACGTCGCCACCGCTCCGGTCGGGTCGTTCCCGCCCAACGGGTTCGGGCTCCACGACGTGGCCGGCAACGTGTGGGAGTGGACCACCGACTGGTGGACCGAGCGCCACGAGCCCGAAGCGGCCCGGCCGTGCTGCGGCCCCACGATCGACCGCCGCGCCGGCTCCGTCGCACCCGGCGAGACGCAGCCCCGCCGGGTCATCAAGGGCGGCTCGCACCTGTGCGCGCCGAACTACTGCCTCCGGTTCCGCCCCGCCGCCCGCTCCCCCGAAGCCGTCGACACCTCCACCTGCCACATCGGCTTCCGCTGCGCCCGCTGACCGAGCGCCGCTCGGGCGGGGGCTACTGGACGGCGATGGACTCGGCCATGGCCTCGGACTCGGCGGCGGCCTCGTCGTCGGCGGCGGCCTGGCGGCTGCCCCGGGGTCCGACCTGCGGGATGAGCAGCGAGAGGCCGGTGGCCACGAAGACGACGACGGCCCCGAACGAGAGCGGGAGCTTGGCGGCGTGGGCGACCTCGGCGTGGCGGGCCAGCTGGGTGCTGAGGATCGCCGAGATGATCGAGATGCCGAGCGCGGAGCCGATCATGCGCACCGTGGTGTTGGCTCCGCTGGCCGCGCCGGCGCGCTCGGGCGGGATGTCCGAGAGGATCACGTTGTTGAGCTGGGCGCCGGCGAAGCCGATGCCGGTGCCGAACAGGGCGAAGCCCGGCAGCAGCTGCCAGAAGTGGATGTCCGACGAGAGGGCGAGGGCGACCGCCGCGAGGCCGAGCGCCTCCAGCAGGAGCCCGGTGCGCACCACGTTGGTGGTGCCGACCCGGCGGGTCAGCCAGCTGCCGAGCTGCGAGCCGGCGACGATGAACAGACCGGACGGGACGAGCCACAGGCCGGTCTCGACGGCGGACAGGTGCTGGCCGTCCTGGAGCACGACCGACAGCACGAACAAGAACGCGACCTGGCCCATGGCGAGGAGCATCAGCGTGAACGTGCCGTACCGGAAGCCGGGGTGGGCCAGGTTGCTGAACTCGAACAGCGGGTCCGAGCCGGTGCGCTCCTTCGCCCGCTGCACCCGGTAGAAGGACACGAGCAGCACGACCGAGGCGACGAACGCGACGGGCACGATGCTCACCGGCATCGACACCGGCCACAGCTCCACACCGGCGATCTCGAACGCCTTCTCCGGCACGAGCCAGCCGTAGGTCGCGCCCTCGCTGATGCCGAACACCAGGAGGAACATGCCGCTGGCGATCAGGAGCGCGCCGGGCACGTCGATGCGCTCGCGCCGGCCGCTCAGGACGCTCTTGGGCATGAAGAGGAGGGCGCCGCCGATGGCGAACGGGACCACCATCACGTTGATGCGGAACGCCCAGCGCCACGAGTAGTTGGTGGTGAGGAAGCCGCCGATGAGCGGGCCGAAGGCGACGGCCGCGCCCATGGCCGCACCCCAGGTGGCGAACGCGGTGGCCCGCTCCCGGCCGGTGAACGTCGAGGAGAGGATGCCCATCGTGGCGGGGAGCATGAGCGAGGCGCCCATCCCCTCGATGACGGCCTCGCCGATGACGAGGGCGACGACCCCGTTGGAGATCGAGGCCAGGAACGAGCCCACGCCGAAGAGGGCGGCCCCCACGATGAACATGCGCCGGGCTCCGAAGATGTCACCGAGCCGGCCGCCGATGATGAGCAGTGCGGCGAACGTGAGGCTGTAGCCGGTGACCACCCACTGGAGCGCCGGCAGCGTCGTGTCGAACTCCTCGAGGATCGTCGGGATGGCGACGTTCAAGACGGTGGAGTCCAGGGCCGCGATCAGCACGGCCGTGAGGATGATGGCGAGGGTGATCCAACGGCGGGGGTCGAGCTCCGGCTCGAGGGCGTGGGGGTTCGACTCGACCGGCTCAGCTATCATCCGTTTGGATGATAGCTGCCGATGACGATGGTCCCACCGGCCGGGAGCGCAACCCCGAGCGCAGCCGCGAGCGGCTCCTCGACGCCGCCTTCACGGAGTTCGCCGAGCACGGGTTCGCCGGGGCGCGCGTCGAGGCCATCGCCCGGCGCTCGGGCTTGAACAAGCAGCTGATCTCGCACCACTTCGGCGGCAAGCGCGGCCTCTACGACGCGGTGATGCGCGAGCGGCGGCTGCGCGGGGGAGGCGAGCTGACCGGCTCCCCCACCCGCGCCCGGGAGACGCTCGCGGGGTTCTTCGACCGGGCCAACGCCGACCCGGAGTGGGTGCGGGTCGTGCTCTGGGAGGCGCTCGACGAGCACGGCGACGACGACCAGGTGTCCGCGCTCGACGAGCGGCGGGTCCGCTACCGCGAGCGGGTGACGTGGGTGGAGGCCGAACAGGAGGCGGGCCGCCTGCCGGCCGACCTCGAGCCCGACCTGCTGCTCCTGAGCCTCCTCGGCGCCGCCCTGTACCCGGTGCTGCTGCCCGACGTGTGCGAGGTCATGACCGGCGACCGCCCCGACGACCCCGCCTTCGCGAGGCGCTACCGCGACCACCTGGAGCGCCTCGCCGACCACCTCGCGGCGGGGCCCGGAGACTGACCGACCGGCCCCCGCCGTTGGTGGGTTTGGAGCCACCCTCGCCAGGGCAATGACGGCCGTGGACTGGTCGATCGAACCCGAAGCCGTGGGCCGGATCCTGCTGGCCGCCGGGCTGGGCCTCGTGATCGGGTTCGAGCGCGAGCGCGACGGCCATCCGGCCGGGACGCGCACCTTCGCTGCGGTCGCCCTCGGGGCCGCGCTCTTCGGCTTGGTGTCCACCACCGGGTTCGACCAGTTCGTGGCCCCGCGCGCCTCCACCAACGTGCAGATCGACGTCACCCGGGTGGCGTCGCAGGTGGTGGTGGGCATCGGGTTCCTCGGCGCCGGCGTGATCTTCCGGCACGGCGGCCAGGTCCAGCACCTCACCACCGCGGCCACCCTCTGGCTCACGGCCGCCGTGGGCCTCTCCGCCGGCGTGGGCGATGCCGGCGACGCCATCACGGTGGCGGTCGTGGCGCTCGTGATGCTCGCGCTGCTGCCGCCCGTCCTGTCCCGGCTGCTCGAGGTCGGACGCCGGCCGCACCAGCGCCTGCACTGCGTGCTGCGGCCCGGCGCCGGGCCGCAGGACCTGCGGGCCCTCATCGATCGGGACGACCGGGTGGACGTGGCGCACTGGCGGATGGAGCGCCGCGACGGCGCGATCGAGGTGCGCGTCGAGCTGAAGGCCGAGGACCCGGTCGTCCTCGCGGACACCGTCGAACGCCTGATGACCGATCCACTGGCCGACACCGTGGTGCGCGCCTGATGGTCGCCACCACCGATCCGGCCGAAGCCGCGGAGGGCGCCGGCCTCCGCTACGTCAGCGACGAGGACCCGGGCATCCGGCGCATCCGCGCCGGCTCGGGGTTCCGCTACCAGCGGGCGAACGGGGACCCCGCGTCCGACCGGGACAAGGCCCGGATCAGTGCACTGGTGATCCCGCCGGCGTGGACGGACGTGTGGATCTGCCCGTCGCCGAAGGGCCACATCCAGGCCGTCGGCCGCGATGACGCCGGCCGGAAGCAGTACCTCTACCACCCCCGCTGGACCGAGGTCCGCGACGCCGAGAAGTTCGAGAACCTCGCGGCGTTCGGCCAGTGCCTGCCGAGCCTCCGGGAGCAGATCGACGCCGATCTGAGGCGGCGGGGCCTCCCGCGCGAGCGGGTCCTCGCCCTCGTCGCCCGGCTGCTCGACGACACCCTCATCCGCGTGGGCAACGAGGCGTCGACGGCCCGGGACTCGTTCGGGCTCACCACGATCGAGTCCCGCCACGTCGACGTCGAGGGCAGCGCGGTGGCGTTCGACTTCACCGGCAAGTCCAGCGTGGAGCACCACGTCGATCTGCGGGACCAGCAGCTCGCCCGACTGGTCCAGGCCTGCGACGACGCCGACGGCGAGCAGCTGTTCTGCTACCTCGAGGACGACGAGGTCGTCGACGTCACCTCCGACGACGTCAACGGCTACCTCCGTGCGCACGGCGGCGAGGCCATCAGCGCCCGCGACTTCCGCACCTGGGGCGGGACGGTCACCATCGTCCGCGACCTCGGCCCGCTGGGCCACGAGGAGCCGACCACGTCGGCGTTCCTGGCTGCGGTGGACGTCGCCGCCGAGCGCCTCGGCAACACCCGCACGGTGTGCCGGGCCAGCTACATCCACCCTGCGATCGAGCCGGCCTACGAGTCGGGCGAGCTGGCCAGCGCGTGGTCCGCGTCGCGCCGATCGAGCCGCTACACCCGGGCTGAACGGGCCACCCTCCGGCTGCTCGATCCGGCGTGAAGGGCCCGTCCGCGCCAGGTCAGGGTGTGAACCGGCGTCCGTCCGGGCATCCTGCGCCCATGCACTCCGCGCTCCCTTCGGGCGCCGGGGGGTCCCGGCGCTGGCGCCGGGACGCGGCCCTGGGCGCCAGCACCGCGCTGCTCGCGGGCAGCATCGCCATGCTGGGCGCCGAGGCCATCTGGACGGCGCGCCGCCGCCTCCCGTCGCTCCAGGGGATCGACGCCACCGGCCCGGTGCCCGGTGCGGCGGGCGAGCAGCGGGCACCCATCCGGCTCGTGGCCCTCGGCGACAGCACCCTCACCGGCCCCGGGCTCACCGACCCCGACGACATCTGGCTCCGCCGGTCGCTGCGAGACCTCCACCTCGAGCCGACCGTCGACGTCGTCTCGCTGGCGGTGGGCGGCTCCCGCGTCGAGCACGTGCGGGCCGTCGTCCCGGCGGCGCTCGACCTGGACCCCGACCTCGTGATCATCGCCGTCGGCTCCAACGACGCCATCCACGGCACCGGGTTCCGGGCGTTCACCGAGACGCTCGACACCATCGTCGCCACCCTCCTCACCCAGGTGGCGGCGGTCGGCGTCTGCAACGTCGGCGACCTCGGCAACGTCGCCCGGGTGCCGATGCCGCTCAGCTCGCTGCTGCGCCAGCGCAGCCTCTCGATCAGCCGGCGGGTGGCCGCGGTGGTGGCCCGCCACGAGCGGGCTGTGCTCATGGACGTGACCGCGTCGAACGTGGGCTTCCGCGACCGCGGCGTGTTCGCCGAGGACCTGTTCCACCCGAACGAGACCGGTCACGCCCTGTGGGCGAAGGCTGCCGAACCCGGGCTCCACGAGCTCCTGGCGGGGTTGGGCGACCAGCCCGCCGGGAACCGGAGCACATGAGCGATCCCCAGCCCCTCCAGCCCGAGGTCCCGCCGACCCCGCCGGCACCTCCCCCACCGCCGACCCCCACCCCGGGCGAGCCGCCGATGCCGGCTCCCACCCCGACGCCCGCACCGGCACCCGACCCCGCTCCGGTCCCGCCGATCCCGGAGCCGGTCACGCCCACCGTCCGCTGAGCCGCCGTCAGCCGCCGGTCTTGGGGTGCGCGGGTGCGTGCTCCTCGACCGGCGGCTCGGCCTCGGGCGCGAGGTCGCCGTGATCGGACCGCACGTGCAGGTCGGCCTCGTCGAGCACCGCCTCCTCCTCGGCGGGATCGGCGTCGGGGTCGGCTTCCTCGATCTGGGCGAGCTTGCCCTTGGCCTCCGCCCGCCGGTCCGCCGTGGCCCACCCGAGCGCCTCCTCAACCTTGCCGGCGGCCCGCTTGATCGTGCTCGGCTGGGTGTCGTCGTCGTCCGACATGGGTGGCTCCTCCGTGGGTTCGGTTGGGTCCCTCCCGATACCCCTGCGGCCGATCGCTCAGTCGCCGAAGACCAGGTGCCCACCCAGGAACCCGCCGACCGTGGCGGCCGTCGCGGCGGCGTGGCCGAGGCCGACGCCGAGCCCGCGCCGACCCCGGCGGCGGGCGACGAGCGAGGCGCCGTAGAGCGCGGTCGCGGTGGCGTTGGACGCAGCGTGGACCAGCCCGGTGCGGCGCTTGTCGCGAGGCAGCTCGATCCAGTCCGCCCAGCCCGCCCAGACGGTGGGCACGGCCGCCGCCACGCCCGCGGCCACGAACGCGTCGGCGACGTCCTCGGTGGCCTCGCCGCCGACCAGGTCGAGGATCCAGGCGCTGGTCCAGAAGCCGATCACCACGTCGGTGAGGACGGGGTGGAGGGGGTGGCCGAGCCAGCGCCCCTGGAGGGTGGAGCGCGCCGAGTCGGGGAGGTTGGCGTCGATGGTCCGCCGGATGGGGTCGGCGATGCGGTCGAGCCCGGCGCTGGCGTCGAGGGCCGCACCGATGCGACCCAGGCCGACAGGCCCGGACGCCTCGCCCGCCCGATCGGACGGGGGCTCGAAGCCCTCGTTGGCGTCAGGGTCCGAGTCGCCGCCGGGGTCAGCGACGGATCCGCCGTCCCCGTCGTCGTCGTCCTCGTCGCCACCGGGCCCGGCGGCCGGGGCCGAGGTCGTCGGCGGGTGCAGCAGGGCGAGCACGATGTCCGAGTCCTCCGGGCTCGCCTCGGGCCCGTAGCCCAGCACGATCACGCCGCCCGAACCGCACGCCGGGCAGGTCGCGGCGACGACGAGCACCATCTCGTCGGGCTCGGACGCTCCCTCGAGCCGGCGCTCGACGTCGAGGTGCAGGTCCTCGGCCGCGGTGGAGCGGCCGCAGGCACCGCACACCACCGCGGCCCGGCCCTCGACGGGCTCGCGGGCCGGGCGGTAGCTGGCCCCGAAGCCGATGGCGGTGACGTCGCGGAGCACCCCGGTGAGCGAGTCGTTGTCGCTCGGGATGCCGTTGGCGGCGGGGTCGTCCCAGCCGTGCTGGTCGTGGTCGGTCCGATGGCGGTCCTCGGTTCGCATGGCGCCTCCTCATCGGCGGTCGCGGCGCGTGTGCGCGGTCTCCTCCTTCCCGCGGCCCGCTCGCAGGAAACACCGCATCACCCGGGTCCGGACGGGGTAGCGGAGGGCATCACCGACACCCGCTCGCCCTTCGCCGTCTTCGACGACCCCGCCGGCGAGGACTTCTCCCTCGGTGTCGAGGAGGAGTTCTTCGTCGTCGACGCGGAGACCCGCGCGCTCCGGGGCGACGCCGACCAGGTGCTGGCCGACGCTCGCCCGCCTGAGCAGGGCGAACTGGACGCCGAGCTCAAGCGGTCACAGGTCGAGATCGGCTCGGCCGTGTGCCGGTCGATCGACGAGCTGCGGTCGTCGCTGGTGGCGCTGCGCCGTTCGCTGGGCGAGGCTGCCGGCCGCCGCGGGGCACGGCTCGCGGCGCTGGGCATCCACCCGTTCGCCACCGCATGGGACGACCCCGGCATCACCCCGAAGGCCGCCTACCTCCGGCTCGACGCGACGTACGGGCTGCTCACCGAGGAGCAGACGGTGTGCGGGTGCCACGTCCACGTCGGCATCCGCGACCCCGAGCTGGCCATCGAGGTGATGAACCGGTGCCGCCGGTGGATCCCGGTGCTGCTCGCCCTCACCGCCAACTCGCCGTACTGGATGGGCCAGGACACGCGGTACGCCAGCTTCCGCACCCAGGTCTTCCACCGCTGGCCGACGGCGGGGATCCCCGAGCACCTCGAGGGCCGGGCCGGCTACGACCAGGTGCTCGACCAGCTGACCGCCAGCGGCTCGATCGACGGGCCCGCCCGCCTGTACTGGGACATCCGCCCGTCGGCCCGCTACCCCACCCTGGAGTTCCGGGCCGGCGACGTGCTGACGACGGTCGACGAAGCCGTGGCCTACGCGGTCATCGTGCGCGCCCTGGTGGAGACCGCGCACGGCGAGGCCGTCGCCGAGGCGCCCTACGAACCGCCGCGGGCGGAGCTGCTGCGCGCCGCGCTGTGGCGGGCGTCGCGCTTCGGCCTCTCCGAGCAGCTGACCGACGTCGCCCGGGCGCGCCTCCGCCCCGGGCCGGAGGTCCTCGGCACGCTGCTCGAGCACATCCGGCCGGTCCTCGAGGCGCGAGGCGAGTGGGAGCACGTCGTGGCCACCACCAGCTTCGTGCGGCGCGAGGGCACGGGCGCCGAGCGCCAGCGCCGGTCCCGCGGGCCGGA
>Ga0182736_1001101_pt1 | contig 29735 bp, 27 predicted proteins | sample eDN5th30CKraftBY_FD_128882 | JGI IMG/M metagenome (GOLD analysis project Ga0182736, IMG submission 128882) | Enriched backyard soil microbial communities from Emeryville, California, USA - eDNA 5th pass 30_C Kraft BY (version 2) (version 2) | ecosystem: Environmental > Terrestrial > Soil >...
CGGCGAGCGCATCCTGCCACGCGTCCATCTCGGCGCGGACCCGGGCCGCGAGCGCTTCGTTGCGCGTTCCCATCCCCCAGGCCTGCACCCAGACGAGGGTGATGTCGGCGCGCGAGCCGTCGAGGAGCGTGTCGAGCAGCGCCGCGATCCGGCGCGAGGCGCTCTCCTCGCGCCGCAGGAGCTGCGTGATCTCGTCGAGCTCGGCCGCGACCAGGCTGCCGAAGGCCTCGGCGACGAGCTCGTCCATACTGGGCGCATAGTGCGCCACCAGACCGGAGGCGACTCCCATGCGCGCGGCGACGGCGCGGAGGGTGAGGGCGTCGAGCCCGTCTTCGAGGGCGATCGCGCGGGCCGCGGCGGCGACTTCGGCACGCCGTTCGTCGGGGCTCTTGCGGGTTCGGCGGGTGCTTGACGCCTCGCGGACCATGTCGCTACGCTCCTTTGTTGATCACTTGATCAATAATACCGACGATAGCACCTCCGACCGGAGGCGCAGAGGAGCAGCGATGGCCTGGCGAATGCCCGCCGAGACGGCGCCGCACGAACGCATCTGGATGACCTTCCCCGCGGAAGGCGAGACCCTCGGCGACACCGACGCGCTGCGCGAGGAGGGCTACGCCGCCTGGACCGCCGTCGCCGCCGCCGTCGCCCGGTTCGAGCCCGTGACGATGGTCGTCGACCCGGCCGAGACCGCTCGCGCCCGCCGCATGCTTCCTGGCGAGGTCGAGCTTCTCGAGGCTCCCGTCGACGAGTTCTGGATGCGCGACTCGGGACCCACGTTCGTCATCGAGGACGAGACCGGCCGGCTCGGCGCCGTCGACTGGCTCTTCAACGGCTGGGGAGCCCCCGCGTGGGCGCAGTGGCGCAAGTCAGCCGAGCACGCGCGGATCGTCGCCGCTGCGACGGGCGCCGAGCTCGTCAGTTCAATGCTCGTGAACGAGGGCGGCGCCATCCACGTCGACGGCGAGGGCACGGTGCTGCTCACCGAGACGGTGCAGCTTGACCCGCGACGCAATCCGCTCGCCGACCGGCAGCGCGTCGAGGCCGAACTGGCCCGCACGATCGGCGCGACGAAGGCGGTGTGGCTGCCCCGCGGCCTCACCCGCGACTACGACGACTTCGGCACCAACGGGCACGTCGACATCGTCGCCACGATCCCCTCCCCCGGCCGCCTGCTGCTGCACGACCAGCGCGACCCGGCACACCCCGACCACGAGGTGTCGGCGCAGCTGCGCGCGCTGCTGTCGGAGCAGACGGATGCCGCGGGCCGCCGCTTCGAGATCGTCGACCTGCCCGCCCCGGCCACCCTGCGCGACGACGACGGCTGGGTGGACTGGAGCTACGTCAATCACCTGGTCGTCGACGGCGGCGTCATCGCGTGCGGCTTCGGCGAGCCCGACGCCGACGCGCGGGCCGCCGCGATCCTCGCCGATGCGTACCCCGGGCGCGAGATCGTCACGGTCGACGCGCGTCCCGTCTTCGCGCGCGGCGGCGGCATCCACTGCATCACGCAGCAGCAGCCGGCCCTGCCTCAGCACCTGCTCGAGGGAGCGATGACGCACGAGGGAGCAGGGGCATGAGCGCGTTCGACGTCGTCGAAGCCGCCATCGCCGACCTGCAGGAGGCGCTGCGCACGGGCCGCACGACCGCCGTCGAGCTCGTCGAGGCCTATCTCGCCCGCATCGACGCCTACGACAGCCCCGACAGCCCGACCGCGCTCAACGCCGTCGTCGTGCGCAGCCCCGACGCCCTCGACGAAGCGCGCGCCAGCGACGCGCGACGCGCGCAGGGGGAGACGCTCGGGCCCCTCGACGGCATCCCCTACACGGCGAAAGACAGCTACCTCGTGAAGGGACTCACCGCGGCGGCGGGATCGCCGGCGTTCGCCGACCTCGTCGCACAGCGCGACGCGTTCACGATCGAGCGGCTGCGCAGCGGCGGCGCCATCTGCCTGGGACTCACGAACATGCCGCCCATGGCCAACGGCGGCATGCAGCGCGGCGTGTACGGCCGCGCCGAGAGCCCCTACAGCGCCGAGTGGCTCACCGCTCCCTTCGCCTCCGGCTCGTCGAACGGCTCGGGCACGGCGACGGCGGCGAGCTTCGCGGCGTTCGGACTGGGTGAGGAGACGTGGTCGAGCGGCCGCGGTCCCGCGTCGCACAACGGCCTGTGCGCGTACACCCCCTCGCGCGGCGTGATCTCCGTGCGCGGCAACTGGCCGCTCGTGCCCACGATGGACGTCGTCGTGCCCCACACCCGCACGATGGCCGACCTGCTCGCCGTGCTCGACGTCATCGTCGCCGACGACCCCGACACCCGCGGCGACTTCTGGCGCGTCCAGCCCTGGGTGCAGGTCCCCGCAGCGTCGCAGGTGCGGCCCGCCTCCTACCCCGCGCTTGCTGAGGGGGCCTCGCTCGCGGGAGCACGCATCGGGATCCCGCGCATGTACATCAACGCCGACCCGGATGCGGGAACCGGCACCGGCATCGGCGGCCCCACCGGACAGCGCATCGAGACCCGCGCCTCGATCATCGCCCTGTGGGAGGCCGCCCGCGCCGACCTCGAGGCGGCGGGCGCGGAGGTCGTCGAGGTCGACTTCCCTGTCATCAGCAACTACGAGGGCGACCGCGCCGGCGCCCCCACCATCCGCACACGCGGCCTCGTGAGCCCCGGGTTCCTCCAGCGCGAGATCGTCGACCTCTCGGCGTGGAGCTGGGACGACTTCCTCGCCGCCAACGGCGACCCGCAGCTGTCCACACTGGCCGTCGTCGACGGCGCGACGATCTTCCCGCACCCGCCCGGCGCCCTCCCCGACCGCTACACGGGCTTCGACGACGACATCGCCGAATACCCCGAATGGGTGCTGAATCATCCGGGCGCGACGCTCGACGACATGCCCGAGCTCGCCGACGGCCTGCGCGGCCTCGAAGAGACCCGCCGCATCGACCTCGAGGTGTGGATGGACCGGCAGCGCCTCGACGCCGTCGCCTTCCCCGCCGTCGCAGACATCGGCCCCGCCGACATGGACGTGAACCCCGCCTCGGCCGACCTCGGATGGCGCAACGGGACGTGGATCGCCAACGGCAACCTCGCCGTGCGGCACCTCGGCATCCCCACCGTCACCGTCCCGATGGGACTCCTCGACGACATCCGGATGCCGGTGGGCCTCACCTTCGCCGGCCGCGCCTACGATGACAGCGCCCTGCTGCGCCTCGCGACCGCGTTCGAGGCGACGGGCACCCGGCGCGTCGCACCGCCGCGCACGCCGCGCCTCCCGGCAGAGAAGCCGCACGAAGGAGACCCCGCATGACCGAGCCGTTCGCACGGATGCACGATGTCAGCGAAGAGACCGGCACGATCGTCGACCTCGTGCTCGACTACTCCCGCCGCCGGCTCCTCTCGAGCGACACCCCGCTCGACAAGCCCCTGCCGCCCGCCGAGCTGGCGCGGCTGGCGGGCCGCACGATCGACGAGCACGGCATCGGCGCACGCAAGGCGATCTCGGTGTTCGAGCACGTCCTGGCGCCCGCCTGCATCACGACCGACGACCCCCGGTACCTGTCGTTCATCCCGTCGGCCCCGTCGAAGGCGGCCGCCGCGTTCGACGTCGTCGTCTCGGCGAGCGCCCTCTACGGCGGCTCCTGGCTGGAGGGCGCTGGCGCCGTGCACGCCGAGAACGAGGTGCTGCGCTGGCTGGCCGACGAGTTCGGGCTGCCGCAGCGGGCGGGCGGCGTGTTCGTGCAGGGCGGCACACTCGGCAACCTCTCTGCCCTCGTCGCCGCGCGCGAGGCGGCCATCGCGACGCGCGAGCGCCCCGACCGGTGGCGCGTGGTGTGCAGCGCTGAGGCGCACTCGTCGATCGCATCGGCGGCGCGCGTGATGGACGTCGAGGTCGTCGCGGTTCCGCCCACCGACGACGGCGCGCTGCGGGCCGGCGCCGTGCGCGCGGCGCTCGAGGAGCACGGCGAGAGCGTCTTCGCCGTCGTCGCGACGGCCGGCTCCACCAACTTCGGCATCGTCGACGACATCGCCGGCATCGCCGCGCTGAAGGAGGAGCACGACTTCTGGCTCCACGTCGACGGCGCCTACGGGCTGGCCGCCATGCTGGCACCCTCTGCACGGCACCTGTTCGCCGGCGTCGAGCACGCAGACTCCCTCGTCGTCGACCCGCACAAGTGGCTGTTCGCGCCGTTCGACGCCTGCGCACTCCTGTACCGCGACCCGGAGCTCGGCCGTCGCGCACACACACAGCACGCCGAGTACCTCGACACGCTCACCGAGAAGTCCGACTGGAGTCCGTCGGACTACGCCGCCCACCTCACCCGCCGCCCGCGCGGCCTGCCGCTGTGGTTCTCGCTCGCCACCTATGGCGCCGGCGTCTACCGCGACGCGATCGGCTCGTCGCTCGACCTCGCACAGCGCGTCGCCGACGAGATCGAGTCGCGCGCCGAGCTGACCCTGGTGCGCCGGCCGCAGCTGTCGGTCGTCGTGTTCGAGCGTGACGGCTGGGAGAAGCGCGACTATGAGGCATGGTCGGCGCGACTGCTCGACGACCAGCACGCCTTCGTGACGCCGAGCGCTCACCGCGGCCGCACGAACGCACGCTTCGCGCTGGTGAATCCGCGCACGACGTTCGAAGACCTCGTCGGCATCCTCGACACCATGAAGTGACGGCACACACGCCACACACAGGGCGGCGCCGAGAGCGCATGCGGGAGAGGACCCCGCCGAAGCCCGTGACGGCGGGGTCCTCTCCAGCGGAAACAGGAGCTCAGGGTGACCCGAAACACCGAAAGCTCAACCGTGACCGCCGTGATGTTGCGAGATCAACGTTAGGGGCGCGCTCAACATCACGCGCACCCGTTGACTCTTGGCCGAAGCGTCTGCTAGAGGTACGCATACCGGCATCGCGGCTGCGCGTGTCGCACCCTGCATCTACCATCACGACGTGACCCGCGTCGGCCTCCTTCCCCAGCCGTGCCTGCTGTGCGCCCACCCCGAGGGCGAGCGGCACGACGGCCGGTGGCGCTGCGCCGTGTGCGGGTGGCGCGTGGGCGACGTGCCGGAGACCGATCTCCCCGCCCCGCGAATCGACATCGTCTACTACCTGCGCTGGGCCGACCGCATCAAGATCGGCACGACGCACCGGCCGAAGCAGCGGCTGAGGGCGATCCTCCACGAGGAGCTGCTCGCGTTCGAGCGCGGCGGCCGTGAGCTCGAGCAGCAGCGCCACCGCGAATTCTCCGACCTGCGCGAGGGCGGGGAATGGTTCACGGCGGCTCCCCGCCTGCTCGCGCACGTGACGTCGACCGCCGGCGGCATCCCGCCGTGGCACGCCTATGCGCGCTGGGTCGCGCAGGCCTACGGCGCCGAGTGACGGCCCACGCGCCGAGTGGGCGTCAGGGGTCGGTCTGGCACACGGGACAGTACTGAGCCGTGCCCTTCGAGCCAGGGATGTCGGCGACCGCGCCGCCGCACACGGGACACGCCTCGCCCGTGCGACCGTGCACCCGCATCGACGCGGCCTTGTGCGCCTTGAGGCGATCGATCGGCACGCCCGAGCGCTGCGCGAGCGCGCCCGAGAGCACCTCGACGATCGCGGCGAACAGCCGATCCCGCTCACCGTCGTCGAGGTCGGCGGCATGCCGCAGCGGCGAGAGGCGCGCCACGTGCAGGATCTCGTCGGAATAGCCGTTTCCGATGCCGGCGATCGACTCCTGCTCCTGCAGGAGCGCCTTGAGCTGCTTGCGCCGCCCGATTGCGATGCCGTCGAGGTCGGCGCGCGTGAAGGAGCCCGCGAGGGGGTCGGGTCCGAGCTTCGCGACGGCCGGGACCGATGCGCCGTCGTCGACGATCGACAGCCCCAGGGAGAGCCAGGCGGCGGCATCCGTGAAGACGAGCGTCGTCCCGTCGTCGAAGGCGAGCCGCGCGACCGGGGCGGCGGGAACGGCACCCGAATCGTCCGTCTCCGGCACGGCTTCGCCGGGCCGCTCGACCCGCAGCCAGCCCGCCCGACCGAAGCTGATCAGCAGGTGCGGCCCATCGGTCATGAGCTCTACGTGCTTGCCATGGCGGATGACCGAACCGACGGTGCGACCCTGCAGCTCTTCGGGGCGGCGGTCACGCGTCTTCAGCACCCGGAACTCCTCCAGCTCGAGGGAGGCGACACGCTGGCCCACTGCCTGATCGGCCAGGAAGCGCGCCAGCACCTCGACCTCGGGAGACTCCGGCATACGCTCATCATCGTCCGCCATGAGGCGGACGACTACCCCCGAGAGTGACTGACGTCGAAGACGCACGAGAAGGGACTCGCGCCGCCGCGGCTGTCACGCTTCCCACCAGGCATAATGGGAGGGCTGCCGAATCTGGCAGCTCTACTGAGTGAGGTCCCATGCCCTACCGCGATCAGGCCACCGTGCAGTCGTGGGTCGACGAGTTCGCCCGCACGGAGGCGCTCACCACCGATGTGTCGGTGCTCGAGAAGGACTTCACAGCCGGCCCGGAGTCGGGCATGGTCGTCGTCTCGCTGCGCACCGCATCAACGGTCACCTACGTTCAGCCCGTCATCGAAGACGGCGTTCCGCACTGGATCGTCACCTTCGAGCCGCGCGACGAGCCGCTCGACCTCGACGCTCGCGGTGTCACCCACCTCGCTCACGACCTCGCGGTGCTGGCGCGTCTCGTCGACTACCTGCAGCTCAAGACCGACCAGGTGCTCGCCTCCCGCTGATCCCGCACAGCGGGATCAGATCGCAGGATCGGATATCGCAGGATCAGATGTAGGGCGCCACGGCGCCCGCGGTCAGGGCGAGCCCACCGGCGACGACGCCAGAGACGACCGCGGCACGCTCGAATGCGCGCCGTGAGCGCCGGCTGAGGACGCTCTCGCGACGGGTGGTCGCCGTCACGGCGTCGGTGGTGATGACGGCGCGCTGCGCGTCGCGCAGGGTGTCATACCGTCCGACCGGCGTCGAGCGTCCGTCGAAGGCGAGATAGCTGCCGTCGGCCGAGCGGTCGACGTAGCCCAGGAACTCTCCCGCCCGCGACGCGACGTGAAAGCCGGCGTCGACGCGCGCCCACGTGGCACGCGCGTGGCGTGCTCCCGTCACGGCGCTCATGCGACCCTCCGCAGGTCGGCGCCGATCGCAACGGGCTGGGCGGGCTCGCCGGCCTCGGCCGCGAGCTCGTCGACGAAGTCGAGCATGATGCCGGCAGACGACGCCGCGGCCTGCGCGAGCTCCTCGAGATAGCGACGGTCGATCTTCGCGTTCTCGGCTCGATCGAGCTCGAAGCGCAGCGGAATCGAGCAGTGCAGCCACAGCGTCGACCGCCCGTCGGGGTTGCCCGGCTGGGGGAACGTGACGGTGAAGGCCTCCGAGCGCCGCAGCTTCGTCGAGGCGACGATCTTCAGATGCGCCAGCACACGGTCGGGCATCTCAAGAGACTCGGTGCTGTTTCCGTAGTACAGACGACCCATGATGACTCCTTCTCAGGCGATCCTCAGACCGCTCCAACTGGCTTGCCAGGAATGTTACTCACAAAAAAAGTAGTTCGTCAAACGAGATACTTGCCCAATGGAGTATCTTGTATCCTGAAGCACAGCGAGCGGGGCCGACGAGAGGGTGACAATGAGCGCTGAAGATGCGTCCGCGGACGCCGTCATCGACGCGTATCGCCGCTTCCGCGCCGCAGACACCGCCATGCTCGCCCGCATCCGCAACGAGACACGGATGAGCGACAACGAGCTCGGCATCCTCCGCTTCCTCGTTCAGGAGGCCGACCGCGAGCGCGACGTCACACCCCGCGAGATCTCCCGGCACCTGGGCATCAGCTCGGCATCCACGACGGCGCTCATCGACCGCCTCGAGAGAAGCGGCATGGTCGAGCGCTTCAGTCACCCCACCGACCGCCGGAGCATCCTCATCGCCGCGACGCGCGACGCCGAAGGCCTCGTCGCCGAGACGCTCGAGTCGTTCGAGAACCGCATCGTGCAGCTCACCGAGGACATGAACGACCAGGAGCGTCGCGACGTCGTCGCATTCCTCAACGCCCTCGCCGAGTCGGCGGATGCCACGGCGTCAGCGCCGTCCGTACGGATGCGCTGACGCGCACCGTCCCCTCTCACCCGCCGGAGTCCGCCATCACCGCCGTCACCCCTGCGCCCGAAGGCGCCGCGCGCCCCCACATCGAGCCCACCGTCCTGCAGGCGCTCAGGAGTCCGCGACTGCTCACCCGCGAGACGCTCGCCGGCCTTGTCGTCGCGATCGCCCTCATCCCCGAGGCGATCGCGTTCTCGATCATCGCGGGCGTCGACCCGCGCCTCGGGCTGTTCTCGTCGTTCGTCATGGCCGTCGCGATCTCGTTCCTCGGCGGCCGCCCCGCCATGATCACGGCCGCCACGGGCGCCGTGGCCCTCGTGATCGCGCCCGTTGCGCGCGAGCACGGCATGGACTACTTCATCGCGACCGTGCTGCTGGCGGGCGTCATCCAGATAGCACTGGCCCTGCTCGGCGTCGCCAAGCTCATGCGCTTCATCCCCCGCAGCGTCATGGTCGGCTTCGTCAACGCGCTCGCGATCCTCATCTTCCTCTCGCAGCTCGAGCACCTCTTCGACGTGCCGTGGGCTGTCTACCCGCTGCTCGCCGCGGGACTCGTCATCCTGTTCCTCCTGCCGCGCTTCACCCGCGCCGTGCCCGCGCCGCTCGTGACCATCGCACTGCTGACGACCGTCGTCGTGCTGTGGGGAATCTCCGTGCCGACCGTCGGCGACCAGGGCGAGCTGCCGCAGAGCCTTCCCGAGCTGTTCATCCCCAACGTGCCGCTCACATGGGAGACTCTGCGCCTCATCACTCCGTATGCGGCCGCGATGGCCGTCGTCGGACTCCTCGAATCGCTCATGACGGCCAAGCTCGTCGACGACATCACCGACACCCACTCCCCCAAGACGCGCGAGGCGTGGGGGCAGGGCGTCGCGAACCTGCTGTCGGGACTGTTCGGCGGCATGGGCGGCTGCGCGATGATCGGCCAGACCATGATCAACGTCAAGGTGTCGGGGGCGCGCACGCGCATATCGACGTTCCTCGCGGGCGTCTTCCTGCTCGTGCTCGTGCTCGTGCTCGGAGACGTCGTGGCGATCATCCCGATGGCCGCACTCGTCGCGGTCATGATCATGGTGTCGTTCGCGACCTTCGACTGGCACAGCATCCGCCCGTCGACGCTCCGACGGATGCCGAAGAGCGAGACGATCGTCATGCTCGTCACGGTGGCGATCACCGTCTGGACCCACAACCTCGCGATCGGCGTCGCCGTCGGCGTGCTCACGGCGATGGTGCTGTTCGCGCGCCGGGTCGCGCACTTCGCGACCGTCAGGCGCACCGTCGAAGAGACGCCGGAAGGCACAGTCGCCCGCTACACGGTCGACGGCGAGCTGTTCTTCGCGTCGAGCAACGACCTCACGACGCAGTTCGACTACGCCGCCGACCCCGAGCGGGTCGTCATCGACATGACGCGCTCCCACATCTGGGACGCCTCCACGGTCGCCGCCCTCGACGCGATCGTCACGAAGTACGACGCCCGCGGCATCGTCGTGGCCCTCGAGGGCATGAACGAGGCGACCGCGGCGTTCCACGATCGGCTGAGCACAGGCGCCTAGACCACGAGAAGGGCGCCGCGAAGGGCGGTCAGCGGCACATCACCGGCACGGGCGAGCCGTCGGCCGTCGTCGTGGCCACCTGCGCCGCGTGGTATTCGTCTTCGAACGGATGCTGTGGATACCCGTCACGCGAGTCGTACCGCGCGACCGCGAACCCCGCCTCCAGCATCCGCAGCGCGACGTCCGCACCGTCGACGGTCGTGACGTGACGAAGCAGCCGGCCGTAGCGATCCTCCGAGTTCTGACCCTCGGAGAGCGTCAGCGTCACGACATCGCCGGGCGCGAGGAGCTCCTCCAGCACCGCGGTCGCCTCGTCGTACCCGCACTCGCCCTGCTCGGGCGTGTCGATGCCGACGATCCGCACGCGGCCGGCATCCGTGCGGATGGTGTCGCCGTCGGTCACCGACACGACCGTCGTCGTCTCCGCGTCGGCCGCGAGGTCTGCGGCGGGTCGCCCGGGCGCCTCGAACGGCACGCACGCCGCGAGCGCCGCCAGGACCGCGGCGAGCGCGGCGAGCCCCAGCGGGCGGACGGGGGAACGGGTCACCCGATCAGGATGCCGTGTCGTCGCCCTCGGGGAGCGCACGAACCGCCTTGCGGTCGGCGATGAGCGTGTCGCGAACGCGTCGCCGCAGGACCTTGCCGATGAGCGAGGTGGGAAGCTCCTCCCACACGAGGTAGCTCGTGGGGCGCTTGTACTCGGCCAAGTGCTCGCGGGCGGCGGCGCGGGCGGCATCCTCGTCGAACTCGGCGCCCGGCTCGAGCACGACGACAGCCGTGACGACTTCGGCCCCGCCACCGCGGGGAACGCCCACGACCGCTGCCTGGGCGACGCCGTCGACCGCCGTGACCACGCGCTCGACCTCGCTCGGCGACACGTTGAAGCCGCCGGTGATGATCAGCTCCTTCTTGCGGTCGACGACCGTGACGAAGCCCTCCTCGTCCTGCACCACGAGGTCGCCCGTGCGCAGCCAGCCGCCGTCGAGCAGCGCCGCGGCCGTCTCCTCGGGGCGATTCCAATATCCCTGGAAGACCTGCGGCCCCTTGATCTGCAGCTCGCCGACCTCGCCCTGGGCGACGACGCGCTCCGGCTCGTCGGGGTCGACGACGCGGATGTCGGTCGACGGGAACGGGATGCCGATCGTGCCGATCTTGCGGTGGTCGGTGAACGGGTTCGCCAGGGCTACGGGGCTCGTCTCGGTGAGCCCGTAGCCCTCGTTGAGCATGCTGCCGGCGAGGTCCTCCCAGCGCTTGACGACTGCGGGAGTGAGCGTCATCGCACCCGAGATGGCGTACACGACGCCGCTCAGGTCGAGCTTGCCGTCGCGCGCGACGCGAGCCAGCCGGTCGAACATGGGCGGCACGGCGGGCACGAACGACGGCGGGAACTTCCTGGCGGCCTCGATGACGAGCCCGGGGTCGAACGTCGGGAACAGCACGGCCCGCGACGCCGTCTCGACCGAGTAGATCACCGACAGCAGCAGCCCGAACGAGTGGAACATGGGCAGCAGGCCGTAGATGCTGCTCTCGCCGCGCACGAAGTCAGGCATCCACGCGGCGCCCTGCCGGGCGTTCGCCAGCAGGTTGCCGTGCGTGATGATCGCACCCTTCGGCGCGCCCGTCGTGCCCGACGTGTACTGCAGGCACGCGACGTCGGTCACCGCGGGCCTCGGGGTCGCGGCATCCACCGGGCGCGACTTCTCCAACTGCGCGAACGGCACCGTGCCGGGTGCGGGCGCCGTGAGCTTCTCGCGCGACTGGCGGGCCTTCTCGATCGGCAGACGCAGCGCGAGGCGCGTCGCGAGCGGCATCGCTCGGGTGATGTCCACCGACACGATCGTGCGGATGCCGAGGTCGTCGGGCAGCGAGCCGATGAGAGGCGCGATCTTGTCCCATGCGATGACGTGCTGCGCGCCGTGGTCGCGGAACTGGACCACGAGCTCATCGCGCGTGTAGAGCGGGTTGTGCTCCACGACGATCGCGCCCAGGCGCAGCACCGCGTAGAACGCGACGACGTGCTGCGGGGCGTTCGGGAGCACGAGTGCCACGCGGTCGCCGGGGCGGATGCCGAGCACCGACAGCCCCTCGGCGACGCGCGAGACGCGGTCGCCCAGCTGGCGGTACGTGAGGGTGGCGCCGAAGAACGAGACGGCGGGACGGTCGCCGAAGCGGGCGACGCGGTCGTCGAGCAGATCGACGAGCGACCCCGTGGGCGGCTCGATGTCGACGGGAGTGCCCGGTGCGTAGAAGCGGTTCCAGGAGCGGTTCTCGTTCAGGTCCACTCGTTCAAGATTACGTTGCCCTCGCGCCGGTTCCGGCCCCCACTTCGCACGCCCCACGTAGAATCGCTCCGTGATCGCTTCTGTCCCCCGTGTCCGCAAGGAGGTCGGCGGCGTCTTCGACGCCGCCACGAGGTAGCCGCGCGTCCGGGCTCTGGTCCCGGATACGCATCTCGAACTCGACCTCAGTCGAGAACCCAGATCACCGGCCGCATCGGCATGCGCCCATGCCCGCAGACATCACAGGACACACTCATGATCACTCTGGACGACTCTGTCATCCGCTCTTCCTTCGTCAACGCCTCGCGCAAGGAGGTCTCCAGCGCGACCCTCCCCGACGGCCTCGACGCCGTCGACTGGGAGCGCCTGGACTACTTCGGCTGGCGCGACCCTCGGCTCCCGCTGCGCGCGTACGTCGTCATCCCGCTCCTCGACGGCCGGCTTGTCGGCATCGTGCTGCAGCGCGCCGGGACGACGCCCACGTCGCGAGCGCTGTGCTCCTGGTGCCGCGACGTCACTCTCCCCAACGAGGTCGTGCTCTACACCGCCCGGCGCACCGGTCCCTCCGGGCGCAAGGGCGATGCCGTGGGAGTGCTGCTGTGCGAGGACTTCCAGTGCTCCCACAACGTGCGCCGGCTGCCACCGCTCGCATATCCCGGCTTCGATCGCGAAGCGGCCCGCCAGCGCCGCATCGAGGATCTGATGCTGCTGTCGGCCACCTTCGCCGAAGAGCTGTAGACCCGGGCTTCTGCGCCGAGAACGCCGCCCGCTGCCGAGAACGCCGGCTGCTGCAACGCAGCAAGCGGCGGTCTCGGCAGCACCGGGCGATCTCGGCGCGGCGCTTCGAGGCGGCGGTGCGGGCGGGCCCGTCAGTCGAGCGCTGCGCGGGCCTTCTTCGCCGCCGCCTCCGCATCGCGCGCATGCTCGACGGCCTCGGCGAACCGGGCGGACGCGTCGTCGAGGTCGGCCTGAGCGTCGGCGGCCTCGGCCTCGACCCGCGCCAGTTCGGCGCGCATCGCCTCGACACGCTCCGACAGGTGCTCGGCGCGCGCCCGCGCTCGATCGCGACGGGCCTCCGCCTGGGCGCGCTCCCGTTCGGCACGGTCGGAGATGCGCTCGGCCTCGCGAGCCTCCTGCTCGGCCGCGCGCCGCGCCCGCCGCTCGGCGAGCTCGTCGGCGGGAGCCGAGGGCTCGGCCGGCACCGACGGCACCGAGCCGCTGACGACCCCGGTCAGATCGACGTCGCCGGCTTCACCTGCGTCTATCGGCGCGGTCAGACGCCCGGTGAGGACGGCAGCGGCGACACGCGCGTCGATGAGCGCCGCGTTGAGCGTCTCCTCGACATCCGCCTGCGCCGCTGCGCTCACCGCGACGCCGCGCTTGTCGGCCTCGGCGACCGCCTGCCGTGCGAGTGCCGTCACGAGCTGCCGGCGCTGGCGGCCGAGTCGCGCGAGCTCGGCGGCGTCCAGGCTCTCCTGCGCTTCGCGCAGCGCCGCGCCCAGCTCGAACGCCTCCGTCAGCATGCCCTCGCGGGCAAGCAGGTCGACGGCCCACGCCGAGACCACCGGCTTGCGCACCTTGCGGATGCGGGCCGCGAGCTCACCGTCCGCACCGCGTGCGCGCTCGGTGCGCGCCGCCGTGAACTCCGACGGCGGCAGCGCGTACAGCTCGGCGACGATCTCGTCGAGCGGGTCGGGGGCGTCGGCATCGTCCGCCTGCATGCGTCCATTCTTGCCGCTGCGGCGGCCGACCGATGCGGGTCTGTCCGACATGCGCCGACGCGCTCAGCGCACGTCCGTGAGCGTGCGAGCCAGCAGAGCGCCGGCTTCCGCGAGCCAGCGCTCCGGATCCGCGAGAGCGGCGGCGGCCGAGCCCGCCAGGTCGGTCAGCGAGAGCGCCGCGGCAAAGCCCGTGAGGTCGGCGCCCGGGTCGATGCGGCCGGCGACGAGCGCGACAGGCGCCCCGGCATCCGCCGCCTGCGATCCGACGAACGCGGGAGCCTTTCCCGCCGCGGACGAGCCGTCGTAGGCGCCCTCCCCCGTCACGACGAGGTCGGCGCGGGCGATCGCCGCCTCAAGCCCGATGGCCTGCGCGACCGCCTGAGCGCCCGGCCGCAGCTGCGCGCCCCAGGCCGCGAGCGCGAATCCCGCGCCGCCGGCCGCGCCCGCGCCGGGAGTTGACGGGTCGCCGGGGATCAGGGTGGCGAACCGCGCGAGCGCCGCGTCGACGTCGGCGAGCTCCCCCGATGAGATCCCCTTCTGCGGGCCGAAGACGAATGCCGCGCCATCGGCGCCCAAGAGGGGGCTCGTGACATCCGACAGCACGACAGCGCCCCCGGCAGGCGGCCTCCGCAGCCCGGAGAGATCGACGGATGCCGCATCCGCCAGGCCGCGCGCTCCCGGCCGCACCGGCGCGCCCGTGCCGTCGAGGATGCGTGCGCCGAGCGCCGCCAGCATCCCCGCGCCGGCATCGGTCGAGGCAGACGAGCCGATCCCGAGCAGCAGGCGCTCGACGCCGTGGTCCAGCGCCGCCGCGATCGCCTGCCCGAAGCCGAACGTGTCGGCATCCCACGGGAGGCGATCGTCGCCCAGCAGCTCGATGCCGCTCGTCGACGCCAGCTCGACCACTCCCGTGTCGCCCGCGCCGTCGGCACCGGGGAGCAGCAGCCAGTGGGCAGCCACGTCGCGCCCATGCGGACCGCGCACCGTCACACGCATGCGCACGGCATCCGGCGTGGCGGCCGCGAAGGCCTCGAGGGTCCCCTCGCCGCCGTCGGCCATAGGGCGCAGCACGACATCGGCGCCGGGACGCACCGAACGCCAGCCACGCGCAAACGCCTCGGATGCCGCCGCCGCGCGCAGCGATCCCTTGAAGCTGTCGAAGGCGACGACGCACGGCACGTGATTCAGCGTATCGTCCTCGCGGGTCGCCGCCTCTTCATCTCTGTCAGGGTGGGCGTCGGCCGCGCACGGCATGCATTGACAGCGGTGACGGGCGGGTCCACCATACGGGCAGGCCGCCGGAACGGGCCGGCGGCGGGCTCCGGGCGAGGCTGGGGGGCCGCGCATGGTGATCGAATCGGAGACACACGAGCTGCGGGTGCCGTGGCCCGAGCGTCGGATGCTGCGGTCGTTCGCGTTCGACCCCATGTCGACACGCCTGTCGGGGCGCTTCCTGACGATCGACGTGCCCCTCGAGCCGACGCTCCAGCCCGGCCCGTCGGGACGACTCGTGCAGGTCGTCGACTACGACGCCGCACGGCGCGTCTGGTACACGCCCGTCGACCTCAACGAGCCGTCGATCCTCGTGCAGCACGGGCTCCAGCCGTCGGAAGCCGACCCGCGCACGCACCAGCAGGTGGTCTACGCCGTCGCGATGAGCGTGCTGGAGCGGTTCGAGAAGTTCAGCGGATTCCGGTTCCGCTGGACCGGCGACGACAAGCTGCGGATCGTGCCGCACGCGTTCGACGGCCGCAACGCCTACTTCGACAAGCGACTGAAGGCCGTGCTCTTCGGCTACTACAAGGCTGAGGAGGAGGATCCGGGCGCGAACATCCCCGGTCAGATGATGTTCACGTGCCTGTCGGTCGACGTCGTCGCGCACGAGGTGACGCACGCGATCGTGCAGCGCATCCGAGAGTACTTCTCGGAGCCCACGCACCCCGACGTGCTCGCCTTCCATGAGGCGTTCTCCGACCTCGTGGCCCTGTTCCACCACTTCACGTTCCCCGACGTCGTGGCCGAGGCCGTCGCCAAGACGCGCGGCGACCTCGAAGACGGCTCCGCCCTGCTCGACCTTGCGACGGAGTTCGGCGTGTCGACCGGGCGCGGTGCAGCGCTGCGGTCGGCGATCGGCTCGCCGCGCACGCCCGACGCCTACCTCCGCACGACCGAACCGCATGAGCGCGGCGCGTGCTTCGTCGCCGCCGTCTTCGACGCGTACCTCGACACCTACAAGCGCCGCATCGCCGACCTGCGCCGCCTCGCCAGCAACGGCACGGGCGTGCTCCCCGAGGGCGCACTGCCGCCCGACCTGGTGAAGCGGGTGACGGCCGAGGCGGTCACGCGCGCCGACCGGCTGCTGGGCATCGTGATCCGCGCGCTCCAGTACCTGCCGGTCGTCGACGTCACCTTCGGCGACGTCGTGCGCGCGATCGTCACCGCCGACCGCGCCCTCTACCCCGACGACGCGCTTCACCTGCGGGCGACCCTGGTCGAGGCCTTCCGCCGACGCGGCATCTACCCGCCCGGCGTCTCGTCGCTCGCGGACGACGCGCTCGTGTGGAGCCGCCCGCCGCATCCCATGAGCCTCACGGGGGATGCCGCGAACGTCGACCTCGCTCCGCTCATCGTCGACGCGACCCTGGACCTCGACGTGAAGGGCGCCGCGTCGTTCGACCACGTGCCCCCGGCCAAGACGGCGGGCGCCAAGCGCCGGACACAGCCGGGAGGACGCCCGTACCTCGCGCGGTTCCAGCAGTGGGGCAAGAACCACGCGTATGAACTGGGGCTCGACAAGGCCATGAAGATCGAGCTCGTCAACGCGCGAGTCGTATACCAGCGCGGCGCCGACCAGCAGCCGCGCCCCAATCGTGGTCGTGCAGTACGCCCAGCGCCGCGACGACCTGGAAGACCAGCGCCGCACGGCGAGCGGCGAGCAGATCCCGCGCGAGCACCGAGCGGCGATCCGGGCGGGCACGACGGTCATCGCGCGCGTCGACGGGGAGGTGCGCTACCTCGTGACGAAGCCCCTCCCCATCACCGACAGCGAGCTGCTCGCCGAAGAGCCGGCCGACATACGCGACCTCGTGGAGCGCTACAGCCGGGAGGGCTCGGCGCGACTCGCCGCGATCCGCGAGTGGTTCGGCGACGTCGAAGACGCGGATCCGCTCTCGCCCTGGCTCGAGGGCGATGCGGCGCTGCGGCTGAGCTTCGCGCGTCTGCACGCCGAGGCGGAGCAGTGAGGGAGGCCCCGCCATGAGCGCTCCGACCGTCGCCGTCCGCATGTACAACGTGGGGTTCGGCGACTGCTTCCTCGTGAGCGTCACCGACGACGATGCGGCCTGGCGCATGCTCGTGGACTGCGGTGTGCACTCCCACGGCCGGGCGCGGCCGCTGCAGGACGTCGTCGACGCCGTCATCGCCGACCTCGACGAGGCCACGGCGCCGGGCGCGCCGCCGGCCCTCGACGTGATCGTCGCGACGCATCACCACGCCGACCACATCAGCGGCTTCGCCTCACCCAGCTGGGAGCGAGTGGAGGTCGGCGAAGTGTGGGTGCCCTACGTCGAGAACCCCGACGACCCGGATGCCGCGGCGCTGCGGCAGCGTCTCACCCTCGCCGCCGAGCACGTCGCACGCGCGTCTGAGCGGCTCGCGCGCAGCGGCGGCACGTCACGGCAGGGCGTCCAGCTGGAGCTCGCGCGCGTGCTCGCCATGAACTCGTTCACCAACCGGGATGCCGCAGCCCGGCTCCTGTGCCGGGGCAAGAGGTTCCTCAACGAGCCGAAGGTGCGGTTCCTGCCGTACACGAAGCGCCCGAAGAACACGATCGACACCGGCATCCCCGACGTGCGCGTGCACGTGCTGGGTCCGTCCCGCGACCCCGCGCTGCTCAAGCGCATGAACCCGCCCGCGGCATCGCGCTGGCTGGCGCTGGAGGCGGCGCTCGACGCACACCCCGACGACGATGACGACGACTGGCTGCGGCCGCCGCGCCTGTTCGAGGCGCAGTTCGACATCGACCCCGATGACGCGGCCGAACGCATCGACCCCGACCTCTACGCCGCGTGGCGGTCGCTCAAGCTCGACCAGAGCATCACCGACGTCGACGAAGTGCTGGGCGCGGCATCCGTGCTCGAGCGCTCCGTGAACAACACGTCGCTGTTCTTCGTGCTCGACGTCGCGGGCACCCGGCTGGTGTTCGTCGGCGACTCGCAGCAGGGGGCATGGGAGCACGTGCTGCACGACCCCGGCGCGCGGGCGCTTGTGTCGGAGCCCGCGTTCTACAAGATCGGACACCACGGCTCGCACAATGCGACGCCGCGCGAGTTCGCCGAGCAGGTGATCGGCCGGACCGGCACCTACGCGATGCTCCCCTACGGCGAGGTCGAGCGGTGGGGCGACATCCCCAAGCGCGAGCTCATCGAGCGGCTCGAACTCGAAGGCGTGACGATCGTCGACGCCTCCCACCCCGTCGCGCGCGACGACGTCGAGGTGGGACCCGACGGGCTGTGGACCGAGGTGCGATTCTCCACCGAACGGCGCGCGACGGCGAGCTGAACGGCATACGGAAGGGAACGGCCATGCCCAGGAATCTCGTGATCTGCCTCGACGGCACCGGCGCCCAGCCCCGGGCGGTCGGAGACACCAACGTCGTGCGGCTGTACTCGATGCTCGATCTGTCCGACCCCGAGAGGCAGATCGCCTACTACGACCCCGGCGTGGGCACTTTCGCCTCGGCCGGCGCCTGGACCCGTGCGGCGCGCTGGTGGTCGCGCGTTCGCGGTCTCGCCTTCGGCACCGGGCTCAAGGAGAACCTCGGTGAGGCATACACGTGGCTCATGCGGCACTGGCGTCCGGGCGACCAGGTGTACGTGTTCGGATTCAGCCGCGGCGCCTACAACGCGCGGGCACTCGTCGGCATGCAACGGGCGATCGGACTCTTGAGACCCGGATCGGAGAACTTCGTGCCGTACGCCGTGACGGCCTACTCGGGCGGGTTCGACGACATGCACCACATCGCGGAGGTCTTCTCGCAGAAGGTGGATGCCGAGGGCCACACGACGATGCCGATCCGCTACCTCGGCGTGTGGGACACCGTGAAGGCGGCCGGGTTCCTGCGGTCGAGCATCTCGTGGCCGTGGACGCACCGGCTGCCGAACGTGCAGCGCATCCGGCACGCCCTGTCGATCGACGAACGGCGCCGCCCGTTCCGGGAGTACCTCATCACCGACCCCGATGACGGGCAGCGCGAGGAGGTGTGGTTCGCCGGCGTGCACTCCGACGTCGGCGGGACGTTCGCCGACGACGCGAGGCTCTCGACGATCGCGCTCAAATGGGTCGTCGACGGGGCCGTGGCCGAGGGACTCCGGGTGCGACGACGCAAGCACGCCGTCGAGACCACGGTCGACCCGACCTTCGCGACGGGCGTCGCGCACCGCAACAGCGGGTGGTGGGCGCTCCTCGGACGGCGGCGCCGTCCCGTTCCCGAGGGCGCCCGCGTGCACGCGAGCGTCAAGGCGCGCATCGACGCCGCCATCGGCTACGACCCCTTCGGCGACGTGCCGGTGGAGTACGTCGACGCAGGCTGGGCGGGCTGACGGAAGGAACGGCGCCTCGCACGCGGCGACCAGGGGTCCGGCGGACCACACCCGAGCGCCCTCCGCAACCCCCTGGGCTGTGTCGCCGCGCCTTCGGAGGCTGGCGGCATGAGCGATAGAGACGACATCAAGCAGCCCCTCGACCACCTGCTGCCAAAGGAGGAGCGCGATCCGGCGATAGAGGTGGAGGAGCCTCACTACCCGGGAACGGAAGCGGCGAACGGCGAGACCCACGCCTCGCCCGACACGGCGGCCGAGCCCGGCAAGGCCGACCGTCACGGAGTGGCGAAGCTCCCTCCCAGCTCGCGCTGACCACCACGGGGCGTCCGCCCCGCAGTCGCGGCGTCAGGCCAGGCGGTCGTCCCCGGGAGGCGAGACCCGCAGCCAGCGGTGCCCGTAGGCCTCGAGCTCCAGTTCGACGCGACGCGTGCCGCCGACGTCGATCACGTCGCCCTCGTCGAGGTCGAGCAGTCGCGTGCCGTCTGCCTGCGCGCCGATGTCGGCACGCACCCGCACCGGGACGTCGGTGAAGTTGTGGAACAGGAGCATCCGTCCCGTGTCGGCGGAGACCGCATGGGCGAGCACCCCTTCGGCATCGCTGTCGAGGATCTCGAGGCTCCCCCACCCGATCTCGGGCGCCGTGCGGTAGCGCCCGATGAGCCGTTGGATGTACCTCAGGAGCGAGCCGTCGTCGCTGCGCTGCTGCTGCACGTTGACGTGCGCGGGCGCATACCCGTCGCTCGGCAGCGCCGCCACCAGCCGGCTCGGCGCCGCCGTCGAGAACCCTCCGTTCTTGCCGTCGCTCCACTGCATCGGCGTCCGCACGGCGGCGCGGCCCTCGGCATCCGGGTGCTCCCCCATGCCGATCTCCTCGCCGTAGAACAGCACCGGCGTTCCCGGGAGCGAGAACATCAGGCTGTAGACCATGCGCACACGTCGAGGGTCGCCCGCGAGCATCGGCGGAAGCCGGCGGGTGATGCCACGGCCGTACACCTGCTGCGACTCCTTCGGACCGAACGCGTCGAAGACCTCCTGCTTCTCGTCGTCGCTCAGCTTGTCGAGGGTCAGCTCGTCGTGGTTGCGCACGAAGTTCGCCCACGTCGTCTCCGGCGGGATCGCAGGACGCGACCTGAGCGCCGTGATGAGAGGGGCAGGGTCGTTGCGGGCGAGCGACAGGTAGAGAGCCTGCATCGACACGAAATCGAACTGCAGATCGAGCTCGCCTCCGCGCTCGCCTCCGAAGTAGGCCAGCTGCTCCTCGAACGGCAGGTTCACCTCGCCCAGGAGCGCCGCCGATCCCGACCGCCGCTGCAGGAACCGCTTCAGGTCGCGCAGCAGCTCGTGCGGGTCTCCGATGTCGACGCCCGACGGCGGCTCGATGAGAAACGGCACGGCGTCGATGCGGAAGCCGTTCACACCCAGCGCCAGCCAGAATCCGATGACCTTCGCGATCTCGTCGCGCACCCGTGGGTTCCCGATATTGAGGTCAGGCTGGTGTCGGTAGAAGACGTGCTGGAAGTACTGGCCGGACTTCTCGTCGAGCTCCCACACACTCGCCTCCTCCCCGGGGAAGACGGTCGGCTGCTGCTTGGCGGGCGGCTCGTCACGCCACACGTAGAAGTCGCGGAACGGCGACGACGTGCTGCGCCGCGCCGACAAGAACCACGGATGCCGATCGCTCGTGTGGTTGACGACCAGGTCGACGATCACCCGCATCCCCCGGTCGCGCGCCGTGCGCATGACCTCGACGAAATCGCCGTGACTCCCCAGTCGCCGGTCGACGCCGTAGAAGTCGCTGATGTCATAGCCGTCGTCGCGATCAGGCGTCGGATAGAACGGCATGAGCCACAGACACGTCACGCCCAGGTCGGCCAGATAGTCGATGCGGCGGGCGAGCCCCGCGAAGTCGCCGACGCCGTCGCCGTCGGAGTCGAGGTAGGTCTCCACGTCGAGGCAGTAGACGACCGCCGTCTTCCACCACAGATCGCTCGTGTCGGTGATCTTCATGGCATCCTCCTCACAGCCGCGCTCGCAGCGCCGGCAGCAGCTCATCGCGTGCACGGGCCACGAACCGCGCCTGGTCGGCGGTCACCCCGTGCACGTACACCCGCTCGAATCCCAGGCCCGCCAGCTCCGCGATGCGGTCGGCGAGCTCGCCGGCGTCAGCCGACACCAGCACGCCCCGACGCAGGTCGTCGTCGCTCGGCTCGCCTGCGAGCGCGTCGAAGTCCTCGGGCTGCTCGATGTCCCACATCGACACGCCATGGATCCCCACCTGCCGCCACTGCTCCCGCGCCACCGCGAGCGCCTCGGCTTCGGTGTCCTCGAGGGAGACGTGCACCTGCAGCACGCAGGGTCCGCGACCGGCGTTCTCGCGGTAGGCGGCGACGACCTCGCCGAGCACCCCGGGCGGCTGGGCGACCGTGGCCAGCCCGTCGGCCCAGCCCGCGAGCCACGCGGCGGTCTCCGCCGTCACGGCGGCTCCCAGCAGAGGCGGCGGCTCAGCAGGGCGGCTCCACACGCGGGCCCGGTGCACACGGACCTCGTCGTCGCGCGACACCTCGCGCCCCGCGAGCAGGTCGCGGATCGTCTCCACGGATGCCGCGAGCCGCGCGTTGCGCTCGATCTTCGGCGGCCACGGGTCGCCCGTGACGTGCTCGTTGACGGCCTCGCCGCTGCCGAGCGCCGCCCAGAACCGACCAGGAAACATCTCCTCGAGCGTCGCGATCTTCTGCGCCGCGATCGCCGGGTGGTAGCGCTGACCGGGCGCGGTCACGACCCCCAGCGAGAACGACGTGCGGGCCAGGGCCGCGCCCAGCCAGCTCCACGCGTAGCCGGAGTGCCCCTGCGCGACGCCCCACGGAGCCAGATGGTCGGAGCACATCGCCCCGTCGAAGCCCGCCGCTTCAGCGGCCGCCACCGCCTCGAGCAGAGCGCTCGGCGGGCACTGCTCGTGGGATGCGTGATATCCGATGAACATCGCACGAGTGTCGCGGCGCCGCCGGCGCCCGGGCAATGGCCTTGCGATTCAGGCGGGATTTTCCTACGGCAGGGCGCGTGTCTCACGCGAACGGGCGGGAGGCGTCGATGATCCGGCCGAGGCATGCCGCAGCGTGCGCCTTCGAGAGCATGTCCTCCGGCTCCGCTGTCCTCGGCGCCTGCAGGTACGCCGTGACGGCCGCTTCGGCTTCGCTGAGCCGGTGGGGCGCGTCCTCGGCGCCGACCGGTGTCGCCACCAGCCGCGCCGTCGCGCTGATCGCCCCCGCCAGCAGCGCCCGCTCCCCCGTGGCCCCTCGCGCGAGGAGTCTGGCACGGTCGGCCAGGTGGATCGTGGCGCGCACCGTGTCGTCGAGCGCCCGGAGACGGCGCACGTTCTCATCCTGACCGCGCTTGCGCCACCCGAGCGGGTTGCCGCGGCGGCCCCGCTCCGCTTCCCGGACGTCTTCCGTGACCGCCGCGAGAAGCGGCGACAGGTCCGCCTCGACCTCGTCCCGGTCACCGAGCGCCACCTGCTCCGCCACATCCTCGAGGGCGCCGGCCGTGACATCCCGCAGCTCGGTCAGCCGCTTCGACGCGTGCCCGAGATACAGCGGCGGCGGCACCACGATGTTCGTCACGAGGCCGACCAGCGCGCCGAAGGCCATCGTCAGCAGGTATGACGAGGTGAACCCGTCGGGGTCCGTCGCCCCGAGCAGCAGCACGAACAGCGCGGCGATCGAGATCCAGTTGCCGCCCGCGCCGATCACCCGGATGCCGCCCAGCGCGACGGCGCCCGCCACGACGATCGCCAGCATGACGAGCTGCGGCACCCCGCCGCCCTCCAGCAGCAGACCGATCAGCCCACACAGGATGCCGAGAGCGAGGCCCGCCAGCGCCTGAGCGCTCGTCTTCATCGAGTCGATGATCGTCGGGTGCATGCTCACCAGCACACCCAGCGGCGCGTAATACGAATAGTCGGCATCCGCGAACGGCACCCACGGCGCCAGGTACCACGCCACCGTGGCGGCGAAAGCGGTCTTCACCGCGAGCATGAGCCTGTGGCGGTTGAAAGCCTCGCGTCGCACCGTGCGCGCGGCGACGCGCAGCCGAGGTCGCGCGATCATGCCCGAAGACTATGCCGCGCGAGGCACCGGCGCCCAGCGGCTTGACAAAGTGTTCGTCACGGCAGGGCGGCGCTGCGGGGGTGATCGCCGCGGCCGTCAGGCTCGCGGTGCGTCGCGCAGTGCGAGTCGTGTCTGCGTGTGGCTCGCGCCGCCGTCCTTCTTGAGGGTGCGGAGCAGCTGGTTGAGCGTCGACGTGTCGCGCGTGCGGACATGAAGGAGGTAGTCGTACGGGCCGGTGAGATGCACCGCGTCGACGACGTCTCTCACCGAACGCGTCCACGCCAGGAACTCGTCGGAGTCGCGCTCGGGCGCGAGTCGCACGTCGATGAACGCCTCGAGACCCGCCACTCCGTCTGGCGCATCGGAGCCCAGCACCACCTGATAGCCGACGATCACGCCTGCCTTCTCCAACCGCCGCACCCGCGCGGCCGCGGCGTTCGTGCTCAGCCCCACCTGGCGCCCGAGCTCACTGAACGAAATGCGACCATTCTCGCGGAGTATCGCGATGATCTGCTCGTCGACGGCATCCATGACCGTGATTCTCGCAGTTCTGCCGACATTCCTGCAGTGTCGCTCTCTGCGGAGCGCATCATGGCGTCATGGATGCCGTCGCCATTCTCGTCGCGGGCCTCGTCGCCGGACTCGCTGTTGCGGTGCCCCTGGGCGCGATCGGCGTGCTGCTGCTGAACGAAGGCGCGACGCGAGGCTGGACGAAGGGAGCCCCGTCGGCGGTGGCGGTCGCATCCGTCGACACCCTTTACTGTCTGCTCGCCGCGGTCGCCGGCTCAGCGCTCGCACCCGCCATCGCCGGCGCGGGCGCCTGGCCGAGGATCGTCGGCGGCGCGCTGCTGCTCGCGATCGCCGCCCGAGGCCTCCTTCAGCTCCGCCGGCCGCGCACGTCCTCGGCATCGGTCGTCCACGCCGAACGCGGCTCGTCGTGGCGACGCTTCGCGCTGTTCTTCGCGCTCACCGCCGTCAACCCCGCGACCCTCGTCTACTTCGCCGCGATCATCACCGGTCTGACCGAGATCGCCGCCTCCCCTGCGGCCATCGCCCTGTTCACCGCCGGTGTCGGAGCGGCATCCCTCAGCTGGCAGCTGCTGCTCGTTCTTGCCGGCTCACTGCTGCACGGCCGTGTCGGCGGGCGCCTCCGCGGGGCCACGAGCCTCGTCGGCAACGGAGTGGTCGCCGTCCTGGGCATCATCCTGATCGCCGGCGCCACGCGGTGACGCCGAGCGACCCACCCGAGGAACGACGAAAGCCCCGGCGAACCGGGGCTTTTCGTGGCGGAGACGGAGGGATTTGAACCCTCGGTCCCCTTACGGGGACTCCACCTTAGCAGGGTGGTGCACTAGGCCTGACTATGCGACGTCTCCAAGGCATCCGGCCGCACTGCGGCGCGAACACTCTCGGCAATCATAACCGGTCCCGACCCGACTGCCGAACCGCCGTGGCGGGGACTCTCGGCAACTCCTTAGCGCTCCGCCTGCGTGCAGGTGACGTCAGCGGCGGTCTGCCCCGCGATCGCGTTCGGAAGCTCGACGGCGGTCTCCGTGGGCTTGGGCGTCTTGCTCGGCTTCGGCGTCTTGGTGGGCTTCGGAGAACCCGACTCCGATGCCGTCGCCGTCGGGGTGGGCGTGGGCTGCTCGGCTTCGCCGATGACCTCCACGCCATACCCCTGGCTCGCACTGCCGGTGAGCTTCACCGGCCTGTTCTCAGCGAGCGCCTCGAACAGCACCGACGCGGCATCCGTCACGGGGAGCACACGCCCACCGCCCGGCGCGTACTTCGTGGGGTACTGCACGAAGACGATGTCCTTGTAGGGCACGCTCTTGACCGCCATCGCGATCTGCACCATGCGCTGCGGGTTCGTGAGCGAGTCGCTCAGCACGAGCTGCCCGTTCTGCACCTGGCTGACGGCGGTCGTGGCGATGTTGAACAGCACGCTCGGGTTGGCGAGCACGCCGTCGGACTGCAGCTTGCGCACGAGGGAGCTCATGAACTGCTGCTGGTTCGAGATGCGACCGAGGTCGGAGCCGTCGCCGATCCCGTGACGGATGCGGAGGAACTGCAGCGCCTGCGCGCCCACGAGCGTGTGGTTGCCGGCCTTCAGGTCGAGGCCCGTGTGCTTGTCCTTGATGTCCGCCGCGACACAGACATCGACGCCGCCGATGGCATCCGACATATTGATGACGCCGGTCCATCGGATCGCCGCCGCGTACTGGATGTCGATGCCGGTGAGCGCCTCGACGGTCAGCACGGTGCACGGCAGGCCGCCGTACATGTACGACGAGTTGATCATCTGCGCGCTCATCGCCGAATACGAGCCGCCGCCCTCAGCGGGGCACGAAGGGATGGGCACGACCATGTCGCGCGGGAACGACACCACCGTCACGCGGCGCGGGCTATCGCTGATGTGCACGAGCATCGTGACGTCGTTGCGCTCGCCACCGGCGTCGTGCTTGCAGCGAGGGAACAGCTTGACGTCCTGACCCTCGCACGAGTCGGTGCCGACGACGAGCATGTTGACGCCGCCCTCGATCTCGCCAAGCTCTGGCGGGAGCGTCTCGTCGCCGATCGAGACGCTGTTGTCCCGCAGGGCGCGCGCGGCATCCCACACATAGAACGCGCCGACCGCCCCGACGCTGATCGCGACGACCGCGACCATCGCGCCCAGGATCGCCATCACCTGCCGAAGAGGCGACGGCGACGACAGGATGCCGTGTCGCGCGACCGGCTGACGGCTGCGCGCACGGGCAGCGCCGTCGGGTGGCGTCTCGCTCACGGGCATCCCTTTCTGAGTGCGGAGGGTGTGGGATTCGAACCCACGGGACATTGCTGCCCACCGGTTTTCAAGACCGGATCCTTCGGCCGCTCGGACAACCCTCCCCAGCCGTTCGCATGAGGCAAACGTCTGACGAGCGTCGAGTCTAGTGGCCGGGCTCCTCCCATTTTGGCGGAATGCGGCTGTGGACCGGCTGTAAACCCAGGTCAGACCCGCATATCGGAGTCCATGCCGAGGCGTTGCGCGGGTGTCTCTGCGGACTCTCGGCGGTGACTCCCAGGGTCAGCGGGTCCCAGGGCCGACGGGCAGCCAGGGTCAGCGGGTCCCAGGGTCAGCGAACCCTCAGAGCCGACGGAGGATCTCGGCGACGCCGCCCGCGTGGACCGATGCCGTCGTCTCCGACGCCTCGCGCCGGACCTCATCGGGACCCTGCGCCATCGCGATCGCCCGCCCGCCGTGCTCGCGCGCCCAGCGGAACATGCCCACATCGTTGCGGCCGTCACCCATGACCAGCACGTTCTCCGGCGCGACATCCAGCAGCAGCCGGACGCGCTCCAGCGCGGTGGACTTGTCGACACCCTGCGGAGCGATGTCGAGCCACGCCGACCAGCCCACGGCATACGACACCTTGTTGAGGCCGATGCGCGCGACGAGGTCGACGAAGTCCTCGTCGGAGTCCTCGGGCGAGACCACGACGACACGACACACCGGCTGTGCAGCGAGGGCTTCGAACTCCACCCGCTGCGCGCCGAGGAGGTTCCAGTCCTCCATGTAGTCGGTGTAGAGGCGCCGCCCGTCGGCGAGCTCGACCATGTACTTCGCGTCGGGAAGGTGCTCACGGAGCAGGCGCAGCACCTCGGTCGCGTCGAACGTCTCGACATGGAACCGCTCGTACTGGTGCTCCTCGGCGAGGTCGCCGCCCCTCCGTCGCATGATGACCGCGCCGTTGGAGCACACGACATACTCCGGGCTGAGGCGCAGCACGCGCAGGATGCCGCGGGTCCCCTCCCACGAACGGCCGGTCGCGAGCATCACCTCGTGGCCCGCGCGGTGCGCGTGCGCGATCGCGTCGACGACCCCCGGGCTGAGGCTCTCGTCCTCCAGCAGGACCGTGCCGTCGACGTCGAGCGCGATGAGGAGGCGGGCGATCGCGACAGCCGGGTTCTCGGCATCCTCGGCGATCTCCTCGACGAGCCTCGCCGCCTTCTTCGGCTTGACGACCTCGACCGAGCCGGTCGGCGGGAGGTGAGAGTGGGGCGCTTCCCCTGCGGCCGTCACGCGATCGGCTCCGCGACCTCGAGTCCGCCGAGGTACGGGCGAAGGACCTCCGGAATCACGACAGAGCCGTCGGCGCGCTGATGCGTCTCGAGCAGCGCGACGATCCAGCGGGTGGTCGCGAGGGTGCCGTTGAGCGTCGCGACCGGCGTCGTCTTGCCGGCGCCGCCATCGGACCGGTAGCGGATGTCGAGGCGGCGGGCCTGGTAGGTGGTGCAGTTCGACGTCGACGTGAGCTCGCGGTACGCGCCCTGCGTGGGAACCCACGCCTCGACGTCGTACTTGCGGGCGGCCGACGAGCCGAGGTCGCCCGCGGCGACGTCGATGACGCGGTAGCTCAGCCCGAGGTCCTGCAGCATCCGCTCCTGCATCTCGACAAGACGCAGGTGCTCGGCCTCGGCCTCCTCGGGAGTCGTGTAGACGAACATCTCCAGCTTGTTGAACTGGTGCATGCGAATGATGCCGCGCGTGTCCTTGCCGTGCGAGCCGGCCTCACGCCGGTAGCAGGTCGACCAGCCCGCGTACCGCTTGGGTCCGGTCGAGAAGTCCAGGATCTCGTCCATGTGGAAGCCCGCCAGCGGCACCTCGCTCGTGCCCACCAGATAGAGGTCGTCATCGTCGAGGTGGTAGACCTCATCGGCGTGCTGCCCGAGGAACCCCGTGCCGCGCATGACCTCAGGACGCACGAGCGTCGGCGGGATGACCGGGACGAAGCCGGCGGCGAGCGCACGTTCCAGCCCGAGGTTCATGAGGGCCAGCTCAAGTCGGGCGCCGATGCCGGTGAGGAACGTGAAGCGCGCACCCGAGACCTTCGCGCCCCGCTCCATGTCGATCGCTCCGAGCAGCTCGCCGATCGCGAGGTGATCGCGCGGCGTGAAGTCGAACACGGGAGGCTCGCCGTGCGTGCGCAGCGTGACGAAGTCGTCTTCCCCGCCGGCGGGCACGCCCTCGATGACGATGTTCTCGATCTTCGCCAGCGCCTCGGCCGCGGCGGCCTCCGCCGCCGTCACCGCCTGCTGCGCCTCCTTGACGCGGTCGCTGAGCTCCTTGGCCTCGGCGACCAGCGCGGGCTTCTCCTCCTTGGGGGCCCGCGCGACCTTCTTGCCGTGCGCGTTCTGCGCGGCACGGAGCTCCTCGAAGGCGGCGATCGCGGCACGGCGGGCGCGGTCGGCCTCGATCGCGGCATCCACCGTGTCCGGCGACTCCCCGCGAGCCTCCTGCGAGCGCTTGACGAGGTCCGGGCTGTCGCGGAGCAGAGCGAGATCGATCATCCGTCAATCCTACTGAGCGCGCCCGACAGCGCGCGGCGAGACGATGCGGCCGGTCAGGGCGAGAGCCGGCCTCCCCGCGGCTGCGGCGCGCGGGTCGGCCGACGGGCGTGCAGGCGGTCGGCATGCGCGTTCACAACTCCGGACATCCGGCGCGCGGCGGCCCCATTCCGCACGGTTACGGCCTGTACGGGCTCGAAACTCCGGAGTTGTGAACGCCGCCGCCCGCAGATCGCCCTCGATCCGCCTGCCGAACGAAACGAAACGGCCTGTGAGGCCCGCAGTGCACGGGGATCGGAGGAGTTCTCCGCGGATCGCGGAGCGCCCGTGTCAACCCCTCGACGGCGACCGGTCGCATTCCGGCGGCCGGGCAATACTCTGTACGCATGGCGACCGATCCTGAGAACGGCCCCTCGACTCCTGACGCTCCCGACGCGACCGAAGCGACCGGCGCGCCGCAGGCGTCTCAGACGCCCGTCGCGTCCGACGCTCCTGATCCGAAGGAGGCGGCCGCGCCCGACGAGGTCATCCGCGAGCCCGAAGACGTCCCGCCCGACACGACCGACGGCGAGACCGGTGAGGCCCGCCGCGTCGACGAGGAGGGCCGCACCGAGCCGCTGGCGGACGAAGAAGGACGTCCGAGCCCGAAGGCAGCGCTCGTGTACAACCCGATCAAGGTCGACGGCGACGAGCTCCGCGAGCAGGTGTCGGCGGCTGCGGCGGAAGCGGGCTGGTCGGAGCCCCTCTTCTACGAGACGACCGTGGACGATCTCGGCGACGATGTGACGCGGCAGGCTCTGGAGGAGGGCGTCGACGTGGTCCTCGTGGCCGGCGGCGACGGCACGGTGCGCGCCGTGAGCGAGGCGATGGCGGGGTCCGATGTGCCGCTCGCGATCGTCCCCAGCGGCACCGGCAACCTCCTCGCCCGAAACCTGCGGCTCCCGCTCGACGACGCCGAGGCGATGGTGCGCGCGGCCTTCGACGGCGACGTCCACGCGATCGACGTCGGCATCGCCTCTCTCGCCCGCCCCGACGGCAAGAGCGAGAAGCGC
>Ga0182736_1001102_pt1 | contig 29721 bp, 24 predicted proteins | sample eDN5th30CKraftBY_FD_128882 | JGI IMG/M metagenome (GOLD analysis project Ga0182736, IMG submission 128882) | Enriched backyard soil microbial communities from Emeryville, California, USA - eDNA 5th pass 30_C Kraft BY (version 2) (version 2) | ecosystem: Environmental > Terrestrial > Soil >...
CGCTGGCTGAGCTGATGAAGGCCGGTTGGGCCAGCGGCTCGATCCTGGGCTTCCTGATTATCCCGATGCTGGTCTGCGCCTGTGGAGTGCTGCTGATCCCGCGCGCCTTGTCGTCGGAAAAGCGAAGCAGCTTCGCTTGACGGCTGTCCGAGACCTTCAGCTGGCATAAGACACTCCAGAAATTCGCAGCCGACCATGGCGCCGCCCACAATCACTTCAATCAGGAGCGCCACCTCACCAGCCGAGAGACCTACAAGGCCAGCCCCCCCCGAACGGAACGGGTCGTCCCGTCTTTTGCTGGATCACTGTCGATCGCGTGCGAAGGACGCCGGCTGGCGTCGCTGACGGTCAGACGCGCGAGATCACAGCTTCGGGCCGGACATCCGAGCAATCGCCGCCGCGGGAATTGTCTGAGTGAGGAGAATGGAGCTCCTGCTCTAGAGCCGCAGGCGACGCCGAAAACGGTCGTAGCCGCGCAACTCGCCAGCGGGGTCCGTATTCGATTTCAGGTGAACGCTTCGGTGAGCCGATCTCGCACCCAGAGCGTGGCGGCGTCGTTTTCATTCAGGCGATGCCATTGGATCCGCTGGCGCATGCTCGGCGCCGGGAACGGCAGGTCAAACACCTTGAGCGGTAGAATTCGGGCATAGAGCTCGGCCAGCCGCCTCTGCACCATCGCGATCCGGTGCGAACTGACGACGAAATGCGGCACGAGGGTGAACGACGGGGCGATGATCTCTATCCGCCTCGCGCGCTGCCCCGGGCGCGCCAGCGGGTCCTCGAAACTGGGGCGAAGGCTCGGGAAATGCGACACGACGTGGCCAAGGGTGAAATAGGCCTCTTCGTCCAAGCCGCGATCAAGCCGCGGATTGTCCGCCGACGCGATGACCACGTGCTCGTCCGAGAACAACGGGTGACTGGGATGGTCGGCCGAGATGAACTGCTCGGGCGCGATGAAGATGTCGATCTCCCCCCGCTCCAGCCGCTCGATCCCCGAGCCCCCGATCGGCAACAGGGCGAACCCCATGCCGGGTGCGAGGGCGCCGATGCGACTGAACCCATTGGAAAGCCCCACCACCGCGGCATAGTCCGACGCCACCACCAGGAACCGCCGATCGCAGGTGCTCGGGTCGAACTCAGGCCGGAGCGTGATGTTGGCGCGGATGTGCATCAATGCGTTGCGCACCGGATCAACCAGTTGCTCGGCGCGCGGCGTAAGCGCCATGCGCCGGCCCATCGGCACCAGCAGTTCGTCGCCGAAGTATTCGCGCAGGCGGTTGAGTGCGCCGCTCATCGCCGACTGGCTGAGGTGTATTCGGTCCGCGGCCGCCGAAACGTTCTGCTCAGCAAGCAGAGCGTCCAGCGCCACAAGGAGATTCAGGTCCAGCCCCAGGAAGCGCATCGCTCCTCCCGCTAGCTGCCGCACTACCTATTGACGGTACGGATATCGGCAGCTGGTGACAAGCGGGATTGGAAAGCGGTCTACGCGGCCGGCGGCTGCCAAAGTCCGGGGTCGGCCCTGGGGTGCGGCATTCGCTCCGGCCCGCCCTCGGCAGTGCCCCACTGGTCCATGATCTCGCGGCTCGGCGTGTAGCGGGTCGGCGTCCAGGCCGCGTCGTCGACCCGCTCCACCTCGGCCGTATATTCGACCACGTGCCCGTTGGGCGAACCGAAGTAGGAGAAGGCGTTGTTCCCCGCCGTATGCCGACCCGGCCCCCAGTGCATGGGCGAACCGGCGGCCCGCAGCCGCGTCAGGCCGCGCATCATCTCGTCGAGGCTGCGCATCTCGAACGCCACGTGGTTCAGCGCCGGCGGACCCGGGAGGAGCGCGATCCGGTGATGGACCTCGTTGCAGCGTAGGAAGCTCATGAAGTCGCCAATCCAGTCGCTGATTTTGAAGCCCAGCTTCTCGACGTAGAAGGCCTCGGTACGCAGCCGATCCGGCGCATGCAGGACGACGTGAGCTAGCTCCCGCGGAATAGATTCCCCTCGGCTTAGCTGGCGCGCGGCGCGCAACTCGACCTCGGCCGCGATCTCGAGCCTGCGCCCGTCGCAGTCAAAGAGGTTGAAGCCATAGCCGCCGCCGGGCCCCGAAAGCCGGGCGGGCGGCCCCAGCAGCTTGACGTCGGGATCGGCGGCGAGCCGCGCATGCAGCGCCTCGACCGCTGCCGCGCTTTCGACGGACAGGCCCAGGGCGTCGAGGCCGGTATGGTTCGCCCTGCGCAAGCGGACGACGAAGGGTTGGGGAGAGCCCTCCGCGGCGAACCAGGCGATCCCGTCGTCCGCCACGACCTCGGTCAGTCCCCAAGGATCGGCGAAGAACGCCCGTTCGGCGTCGAAGTCCGCGACGGCGTAGCCGACGTAGCGCAACTCGGTCACTCCAGCGCCCATGGCATCCTCCCCACAACCGGAGACCGACGATAGGAGCGAGACCCCGTCGCCTGGAAATCCAAAGGCCGGATGAGACCTATCCGTAAGCGCGATTGGCGCGCCCGTCGGTCCCGCCATAGCGTGGCGAAACAAGGAAGGGCGAAGCATGGCCAGGTTGTCGGAGGTCCATCGGCGTTACGTGCGCCGGGAGACGGTGGTGGGGGTGGTCATCAACACCCTCCTCAGCGTCGCGTTCGCGCTGGCCGTGTCCCGAGGCGCGCCGGTCGCCCTCGCCACCGCCGCGATCGACTTCGGGCCGCAGGTCTTCATGGTCACCTTCGCGACGACCCTCGCCATCACCTTGATCGCGCGTAAGCGGCTCGGCGCGGGCGCGATCCCCGCCTTGCCGCGCGAGCAGGGCGGACCACTCCGCTGGGCCCCGCGGAATCCGTTGCTGCGTGCGGTGCTGTTCGGCGCCCTGGCCGCTGCGGTGTTGGCGCCGCTCAGCGCCGGGCTGCTGCTGGCCTCGGGCCTCGACGCTGTGCCGGCGACGGCGTTCGTCCTGTTCAAGGCGCTTTATGGCGCGCTACTGTCTTTCGCCGTCGCGCCTGCCATCGTCCGCGCCGCGCTGGCGGGCGAGGTCGCCGCCTCCCATTGAAAGGCCGCCTTGAGCTGCGCCCTGACCCAGGCGGTCGCTGGGTCGGATTCGCTGAAGCGGTGCCATTGAATGACCTGGCGCACCTTGGGAATGTCGAACGGGACCGGGCAGACCTTCAGCGGCAGGCTGGCGGCGAACATGTTGGCGAGACGCCGGTGCATGGTGGCGACACGTTCGGTGCCGATCAGCAGGTGCGGCGCCAGGGTGAAGGACGGGGCGGTCATTTCGGCTCGCCGCGTGCGCCGTCCTGACCGCAGATACCACTCGTCGAACACCGGCGTGCGGTCGTCGAATTCCACTATCACGTGGCCGAGTTCGAAATAGTCGAGTTCGGCGATCTCTTCGCCGACCCGGGCGTTTTCGCGCCAGGCGACCACCACATAGTCGTCTTCGAACAGCGTCTCATGGGGATGATCGACCGAGATGTAGCGATCAAGGGTTATGAGGAAATCCACCTCGCCCCGCTCCATCACCGTGACGGCGTTGCTGCCCACGGGGGATATCTGGAACGACATCCCGGGCGCAGCCGTCCCGATGCGCGCTATGCCTGCCGCCAGCCCCACCACCGTCGCATAGTCCGACGCCATGATGCTGAACCGCCGCTCGCAGGTCAGCGGATCGAACTCCGGCCGCGTGGTGATGGTCGCTCGGATCTGCAGCAGCGCCGTCCGGACCGGGATGACCAGTTGCTCGCCCCGCGGCGTCGGCACCATCCGGCGGCCCATCGGGGCCAGGAGCTCGTCCTTGAAGTACTCTCGGAGGCGGTTCAGCGCGCCGCTCATGGCCGACTGGCTGAGATGCACCCGCTCGGCGGCGGCCGAGACGTTGCGCTCGGTCAGCAGGGCGTCCAGCACCACCAGGAGATTGAGGTCGAGCCCTTGGAACCTCATCGGGTCACTGCATGGTCAGCGAGACCGAACCGTCGGGGTTGATCCGATAGCGCTGGTTCTCATTGCACTCGTAGTCGAGCAAGACGCCGTTCGGCACCCGGTTGGCGGTGAAGGTCTTGGTATAGGGCTTGGTGAGCGCCTTGGGATCCTCGACGGTGACGGCGATCTCCAGCGTATCGGCGCCGCGCATGCGCATCCGCTCGACCACGTGCATTGCGTCGCTGTGCGGCAGCCCGGAGTTCTCGATGAAGGTGCTGTCCTTCAGCGCCACCGTGTCGATGACCAGCTCCTGGCCCTCGTAGCGGCCGACGGAATCGCCGTTCAGGGTCGGGTCGGGCTCGGGCGGATGGCCCCGGCCGTCGGTGTAGATGCGGCGGATCTGGCTCTCATACTCGTAGAGGATGCGCAGCCCATTGGGCGCGTCGAGGATCTCGAAGAGGCCGATCATGCCGATGACCGAGGGCACCCCCGGTGGCGTGCACAGGGCGCCGATGTCGAGTTTGCCCGACTTGATCCGCTCCTGGATCGCAGCGTGACGCGCCTTGTACTCGGCGTTGTATTCGGGAGCCTGCGGCGGACCGCCCCGGGCTCCGCCGCCGAAGCTCGGCGCGACTTCCCAGACACCGGTGAAGTCCGGCCGCGACGGCTGGGCCGCGCACACCGCTCCGGCTGCAGCTAACGACACTGACGCCAGCAAACCCGCCAGGCATCGCGCCCTGGCCGCCGTTCCTTTTTTCGAACGGGTCATGGACGCGCCCCACCTGTCAGCGCGCCCGCGGGCGGCCCTCCTGGAGGCCCCCCCTCCCCCGCCCGGAACCGCTGGATCGCCGTCTGGGCCAGGGTGCGGCCGTCCGCCAGGGTAACCTGGTAGAGCGCGCCGCCCGGGCCGCCCGCCCGCAGGGGATGGATTTCAGCGACGAGCTTATCGCCGGGCTTCAGCGCGCGGGAACTCCAACCCGCCCGCACCAGCCCGCTGATCGCCGGGCATTCGATCGACCATTCCACCTGCTTGCCCGTCGCATCCGGCGCCATGAGCTGGATGAAGACGTGCGGGTTGCTCCACTGGAACTCCTTGACCACGCCTTCGATCTTGATCCGCTTCGCCCCATCGAACATCGCGAAGGAATGGTGCGCCCCCGCTGGTCCGGCGAGCAGCGCCAGCACCGCAGCTGCGATCAGCCCTTGTCGGATCATGCCCTTATCCTCATTGTTCTTTTCAACTTTCTGGGGCGAGTAAGGCCTGCGCCCGCAAGTTGCTGAAATCGTTTGTTTGGATGCACGATATCGGCCGTGCGGATGGTGACGCTGGCGTCAGCGCGCGGTCGCACGCCCCTGCGCGTCGGGCGCGTTGCGGTTATTCGAACTGCAGATGTATTCCTCGATCGCGAACCCCGGGGGCGCAAGCCGGTAGGTCTTGGTCACCGTCCACGGCTTGGTGAAGGCCTTGGGGTCGACCAGTGTGATCTGGTTCTCGAGGGTGAGACCGTCGACCCGGCGCATCCTCTCGGTGATATGGATCTCGTCGCTGAACGGGACGCCGTACTGGTCGAGCGTGCCGGCCTTCACGCCGACAGTGTCGATGACCAGGGTGGTCCCCTCCCACCGGCCGACGGAATGGCCGCCATAGGTCAGGTCGAGGTCGTCCGGATGCTTGCGCCCGTCGGTCCAGATGCGCCGGACCTCGTGCAGCACCTCGGTGATCACCGTGACCCGGCCGGGGGTCTGCAGGATCTCGTTGAGGCCGAACGTCATCACCCTCGGCATTCCGAACGCCTCGCAGCGCGTGACCGAGTCGGCGTAGGGCCGGCCGGCCTGGGCGGCGGCGACCCACTCGCGCAGTTTCCTGGCGTACTCCGGCGTCAGTGGGATCTCGTCGCGGGCCGGGTTCACATAGTCTCCGACCCCCGCGAACCAAAGGCCCGAAATGTCGGGCGTGCCGTCCGGCAGTGGCGGCGGAGCAGGCGGAGCCGGTCCTGCAGGCTGTGCGAACGCGGGCGGAACGCCCCCGGGCGGGGGGCCGCCGGGGCCAGGCGCCTGGGCGAGCACCGAGGTCGAGACAAGCGCTGAAAGCACCATCGCAATAGGCAAGCTTCCACTTTCGATCCTCATGTTGCTGACCCCGATCCTTCACCTTCTTGATTGGTCGCGAGGCTAATGGCGCGACTGGGCGCGCGTGAAATCCCAAGGTGCAATCGGAGCTATCGGTCCCGCCGATAGCTCACCGGCGAACCCCGGTGTCTGCGGGCCGGATATCAGCCATCGCGACAATCGATTTCTCGCAGGCCCGGATCAGGGGCAGCTTAACTGGACTGAGAGCGCCGCCCGCAGGCCGCTCTCGATCGGAACGGGACTGCTCCGGGGCGCCTCGCGGCGGGTCGAAGAACAATAATCCAGCGGTTCCGGCGGACCGCGTGTCACCAGCCGCAGGCATTGCCTGGCCAGGTTGGCGTCGCGCGCCCGTCAAGGACCCGATGAGGGGGAGATACGAAATGGGACAGGGGACCGATCGCCGCGTGGCTCGGCGCAGGGGACTGATGCTCGGCCTGTTGATGGCCACATCGGCCTTTCCCGTCGCGCTGCTGCCGGCGACCGCCTCTGCCGCCCAGGCTGAAGCCGACGGTGCGGGCGTCGAGGAACTTGTCGTCACCGCCCAGCGGCGCGAGGAGCGGCTTCAGGACGTCCCCGTCGCCGTGACCGCCGTCTCCGGCGAGACCCTGGAGCGGCGCAACTTCACCGACACCGCAAACATCCAGCTGATCGCGCCGTCTGTGATCTTCAACACCTTCAGCAACCCCGGCTCGTCGGCCTTTGGCATCCGCGGCGTGGCGACCCTGTCCCAGTCCAACCAGACCGAGCAGGCCGTAGCGCTGGTCATCGACGGGGTGGTGATGAGCGTGCCGGGCCAGGGGCTTGGCGAGTTATCCGACATCGCCCGCGTCGAGGTGCTGCGCGGGCCCCAGGGCATGCTGTTCGGTAAGAACGCCTCGGCCGGCGTGATCCAGGTGATCACCGAGAACCCGGACCTCGGCGCCTGGGGCGGGAAGGCCCGGCTCTCCTACGCCAGCCGCAACGAGGCGCGTGGCTCGGGCTCCGTCAACCTTCCCGTCGGCGAGACGGCGGCGCTGCGCCTGTCCGGCTTTTACCGTACCCGCGACGGCTATATCTACAACGCGGTCCGCCGCGAGGATCAAAACGACGACGAGTCCTTCGGCGCGCGGGTCAAGTTCCTGTGGCGGCCCTCCGACAAGCTGAGCCTTGTGGCCATCCTCGACGCCTCCCAGACCGACCACCTGTGCTGCGTGCCCACTGTGCGCAGCGCCGCCCCCGGCGGGGCGCTCGCCAACCTGATCGCCCCATACGGCGTGGTCGCCAACGAGGAGAACGAGACCTCCACCCTGAACTTCGCCACCCGCAACTACTTCACCAACCACGGGGCGTCGCTGGAGGCCAACTACCAGCTCGGCGACTTCACCCTGACCTCGATCACCGCCTGGCGGGACTTCAAGAGCAAAGGGACGAACGACATCGACGCCCGGCCGATCGACAACCTATCGACCATCACCAACTCGGTCGCAAAGCAGACGTCGCAGGAGTTCCGGCTCGCCTCGCCGACATCGGGCCGGCTCGATTACGTGCTGGGGCTCTACTACTACCGCAAGGTCGCGGAGGGCTGCTGCGGCTTCGTGTTCGGCGATTTCGGGGTGCCGGCCATCGTGCGGCAGAACCGGCTGATATCCACTGGCACGACCTCGAGCCGCTTCGTCAACACCAGCTACGCCGCCTTCGGTCAGGCGACCTTCGCGATCACCGACGCCTTCGACCTGATCGCCGGCGCCCGCTACACCCGCGACGACTACAAGCTCAACAGCGCCAGCGTCCCCGTGCCGGGCTACATCGGCTTCCCGCCGACGTTTCAGCAGCCCAACACGACCCAGCGCGGCGAGTCGGACAACGACAACTGGTCGTGGCGGTTCGGCGGCGCCTACAAGCTCACGGGCGACATCAACGCCTATGCGACGGTGGCGCGGGGCTACAAGGGTCCGGTGCCGCTTAACGACACGCCCACTTCGATCCGTCTGTCGCGGGCGGAGATCCCGACCAGCTACGAGGTCGGCCTCAAGTCGGTGCTGTTCGAGCGGCGGTTGATCCTCAACCTCGCGGCCTGGACCGCCAAGTACAAGGACTTCCAGGCCAGCGTGTTCGACTACTCCCTGCTGCCGCCTGCGGCGCGGACCACCAACGCCGGGTCGCTGAAGACCGAAGGCGTGGAGGTCGAGTTCAACGCGCGGCTGACCCGCGAATTCTCCCTCTCGGGCGGCGTCACTCTGCAGAAGGTGCGGTTCCAGGATTTCCGCGGCGACGCCTGCTTTATCGGCCAGACCGCGGCGGAGGGCTGCGTCGCGGCCGCGCCGGGTTCGACCAGCACGATCACCGACTCCAGCGGCAACAGGTTGCCCAACGCACCGGACCTCGCCTGGAGCCTGGCCGTCAACTACGAGCGGCCGATCTCAGCCGGCCTCAACGCCTTCGCCAACGCCAACTACTACTGGAAGGACGCCGTCTATTTCGCGTCCAACAACAGTCCCTTCCTGCGTCAGGACAGCTACGGTGTGTTCGGGGCGACGGCCGGGGTCGCATCGAGCGATGGCCGCTGGCGGCTGAGCGTCTTCGCCCGCAACCTGTTCGACCAGTTCTACGTCTCGCGACTGATCGACGTGCCCAACAGCGCTCGCGGCGACGTGATGCAATACCACGACGCCGAAGCCCGCCGGTACGTGGGCGTGGCGCTCAACGTGAACTGGGGCGGCTGAGCCTCAGGCCGCCGCCGAAAAGCCCGGAGTAGACATATGACCGCCAAGCACTTTCCTGCCGGCGCGGCGGCGGCCGCCCTCGTTTTGAGCGCGACACCGCTGTTTGCCCACCATTCCTTCGCCATGTTCGACCAGACCCGAACGACGGTGCTGAACGGGGTGGTGAAGGAGTTTCAGTGGACCAATCCTCATATCTGGATCGAGGTCATGGCCCCTGACGCCAAGGGCAAGACGGTGCAGTGGAGCATCGAAGGCGGCGCGACCAGCGGGCTGAGGCGATCCGGCTGGTCGAGGGAGTCTTTCAAGCCGGGCGAGAAGGTCGCCATCACCATCTACCCGCTTAAGAACGGCGACAACGGCGGGTCCTTCGTGAAGGCCCAATTCGCCGACGGGCGCACCCTAGGCGGCATTGGTGCGGGTCCCAACCTCGCGCCGCCGATCATCCCGGGCGGGCCGAAGCGCGACTAGCGGGCGGCGACGCCCGATTGCTCGGCGTCGGCAGGGCGATAGAGACGGTGCTCGGGTCCCTGCGCCCGCCGCAGCTGGCGTGAAGGCCCGTTACTTCAAGGCGGCGACGGGGTCGAGGCGGTAGGCGATCAGGCCCGGGCCGAGGGCGGCGAGGAGGCTGAGCATCAACGCGCCCCCGAGGATGGCGATCTCGGCGAGCCCGAAAGGCGGCAGGACGAGCGTCGGCCCGCTCGCAGCTATGGCTCGGGCCGCCACCGCCGCAGCGGCCCGGCCCAACCCTATGCCGACGCAGCCGCCCAGCAGCCCCAGTGCGACGGCCTCAAGGGCGACGAGGCCGAACAGAGCCTTGGGCTGGGCGCCGAGGGCGCGGAGCAAAGCGAGCTCTCGCCGGCGCTGGTTCACCGCCGAGAAGAGGGCGACGAAGAAGCCGAGAGCGGACAGGGCGAGGAGGACGAGGCCGAAGCCGGCGATCACGTCGTCGCCGGTCCCCAGCAGACGGGTCAGACGGGCCATCTCCACGGCGGGGCTGGCGGCCTGGACGTCGGGTATTGCGGCGGCGGTCCGCGGCAGCATCACCGCGCCCATAGGAGAGCGGTAGGTGATCAGCAGGGCGGTAATCTCGCGGGGGGCAGCAGGGTCGACCTCGCCATCATCGTGATGGGCGTGGACCTTCCACACGCTGGTGCTGTCGGTCAGGAAGGCGCGGTCGATCACAGCGCCGGTGGGCTTGAGGACGCCCACAACCGTATAGGGCGTCGCGGCGTGCGGTTCCCCGCCCTGGCTTAGGCCGTGCTCGCCGACGAAGGTATCGCCCGGCGCAAGGTGAAGTGCGCGAGCGGCCTCGGCGCCGACCACCGCCTGCATCGGCCCATTCCACCAACGCCCGACGGCGAGGCCGGCGCGATAGAGATCGGCATAGGCCGGAGTCGTGCCGACGATGCGATAGCCGCCGACACTATCGCCGAGGGACAGGGGCGTGGCGCGGCGGACCATTATGTTGCGGGACAGGGTTTGGGCGACGCTCAGAGGGATGTTGCCGGTCGGAGCGTCGATCTGGAACACGGAGGAAAGGATCAGCTGCAGCGGGCTGCCCTTGGCGCCCACCACCAGGTCGATGCCGGCAAGATCGCGATCAAACCGGTTGGCGAGGCCGGTGTTGAGCGCCGCCACCGCCGTAAGCACGGCGACGCCGAGGGCCAGAGCCAGGACGTGGAAGCTCCAGGTCAGCGGCTTGCGGCGAACGAAGGCGTAAACGAGTTTGGCGTGGTTCATGCCACCGGCTCCACGGGCGCCTGGGTCTCGATCCGCGCGCGCAGCCGCTGGTCGTGCGTGGCGATAAGCAGACCCGCGCCGGTTTCGGCAGCCGCCTTGATCAGCAGAGTGGAAACGGTGGTGCAGGCCTCATCATCGAGGCTGGCGGTGGGCTCGTCGGCCAGGATCAGCTTGGGTCGGAGCACCATGGCGCGGGCGATGGCGGCGCGCTGGGCCTGGCCGCGGCTAAGGGTCTCCGCAGGGGCGAAGGCTTGAGCGGCGAGGCCAAGGCCGTCCAGCAACTGTAGCGCGCGGGCGCGATCCTGCGGCAGGCCCGCAGCGAAGGGGGCCAGCAGCAGATTGTCGAGGGTCGAGAGGCCGGGCACGAGGTGCAGATCCTGGAAGATCAGGCCGAGGGTTCGGCCGCGAAACCGGTCGGCGCGGGACGGCGGCAGGGCGGCGATATCGGTCCCGCCCACCCGCACCTGTCCGGCGAAGGCCTTGGCCAGCCCGGCGATGGCCAGCAGCAGGGTGGTTTTACCTGCACCTGAGGGGCCGAGCAGCAAGCCCGCACCCCCTGCCCCCAGGTTGAGCGCGCCGAGTCTGGCGACCGGCTTGCCGGCGTAGCCCGCGACCAGGCCGTGAATGCTGAGGACGGGTTCGTCAGGCGATGGCGGCGACATCGGCGGGCCTCCGCTTCAGCCGTAGAGCGAGGCCTGCGCCCACCACGGCGGCGGCGAGCAAGGTGAACGGAAGCGCCGAGGCCAGCCATTTCGAGGCGCCGGTCAGGAGGTCGAAGTTGAGGACGGCCAGGGTCATCGCGCCAACAAGGCCGAGGCCAGCCACGATGGGGGCGACCGTGGTGGTCAGCCCGCCCTCCGTCAGCTCCGGGCGCCTGCGGAAGAAGGCAGGGACCGCGAACGAGGTCAGAGCCATCAGGGCCAGCACGCCGAGGGTGCCGACGTTGGTCAGCCAGGAGAACAGGGTCAGGATGGGGTCGGCCCCACCGATGGCGAAGGCGGTCACGACCGCGACGGCGAGCACCGACTGCGCCACCGAGCCGCGGTGCGGGCTCTGGTGCTTCGGATGGGCGGCGCCGAGCCAGACCGGCAGCAGCCGGTCCCGGCCCAGGGCGAAGAAGTAGCGGGCGACGGCGTTGTGGAAGGCCAGCAGGCCAGCGAACACGCTGGTCACGAACAGCAACCGAAGCGCCAGGGTCAGGCCAGCGTTGGCGTAGCGGTCGGACAATAGGAACAAGAGTTCGGTCGGATCGGCCAGGCCCTTGATGAAGGAGACCACATTGCCCGCGCCCAGCCCCAACACCATGCACCACGTGGTGAAAGCGTAGAAACCGCCGATCAGAAGCACCGAGGCGTAGGTGGCGAGAGGCACGGAGCGGCGCGGGTCCTTCACCTCCTCGGCATATATGGTGGTCGCCTCGAAACCGATGAAGGACGCGAAGCAGAACAGCAGGCCGATGGCGGGCGAGCCTGTCAGGAAGGCCGACGGTGTGAAGGGCGCAACGTTGATCCCGGCTTCGGGACCCTTGGCGAGGATGAAGCCGTCCAACGCCAGGACGCAGAGGTATTCGCCGACCACCAACGCGCCCAGGATCTTGGCGGAAATGTCGATCTGGCGGTAACCGCAGACGGCGATGAAGGCGATGGCGGCATAGGCCGACGCCCACCACGGAATACCGACCCCGAGCGTGCTGCTCAGCAGCGCCGAACAGGCTTGGCCGAACATGCCGTAGATGCCGATCTGCATGGCGTTGTAGGCCACGACGGCGATCATCGCCGCTGCGCCGCCCGCGACCGGCCCCAGCCCCTGCGCCGTGAAAGCGTAGAAGGCGCCGGCGTTGCGCACATGACTCGCCATCGCCGTATAGCCGACCGAAAAGGCCAGCAGCACCGCCACCACCACGAGATAGGCCGCTGGAATCCCCGGCCCGTTGCCGAACATCATCCCGAGGGGGATGCCGCCGGCGATGGCCACCAAAGGCCCCGCCGCAGACACGACGAAGAAGGTGATCGCAGCCGTGCCCAGGGCGCCGGCCCTCAGCTGGCCCGTGTTCGGCGCGTCATCCTTCGGGTCGGTCATGCAAGCTCACTCGGTCGCGGGGGGATCACCGCCTTGGGCCATGATCAGGCCAAAGATTTGAAGGCCTCGTCGAGGGCGTCGACGATGATGTCGATCTCCGCCTCTTCGATGATCAGCGGCGGCGACAGGATGATGTTGTTACCCACCGCCCGCACCAGCGCGCCCTTGGACGCGGCATGGCGGGCGATGTCGCGCGTCAGACTGCTGTCGGGGGCGAGCGGCGTGCGGGCCTGCTTGTCTGAAACGAGGTCGATGCAGACCATCAGGCCCTTGCCCCGCACCTCGCCCACGGGGGCGTAGCGGCTCTCGAACGGCTTCAGCCGGTCAATCAGATACCGGCCCTGCTTGGCGGCCTTCGCCGGCAGGTCGAGACGGACCACTTCGTCCAGCGCCGCGATGGCGGCGACGCATCCCAGCGGGTGGGCCGAATAGGTATAGCCGTGCATCACATGGCCCTGCGGATCTGGCGAATTGGCGAAGGCGCTGGCGACGCGGCCGTTCAGGGTTGTGGCGCCGAACGGGATGTAGCCCGAGGTAATACCCTTGGCGAAACAGCTCAGGTCCGGCTTCACCCCCCAGCCGCGGGCGCCGGTCATGGCTCCGGAGCGGCCGAACCCGGTCACTACCTCGTCGGCTATCAGCAGCACGCCGTAGCGGTCGCAGACCTCACGCACCAACGGCCAGAACTCGGCTGGCGGCACGATGACGCCCCCCGCACCCTGCACCGGCTCGGCGATGAAGGCCGCCACCGTGCCGGGGGTCTGGAACTGGATTTCCCGCTCGATCAGACCGGCGCAGATCTTGGCCAGCTCCGCTGGGTCGTCGGTGAAGGGGTTGCGGTAGGTCCAGGGGGTGTCGACATGGTGACAGCCCGGCAGCATCGGCTCGTAGGCGGCCCGAAAGGCCGACACCCCGTTCACCGAGGCGCCGCCGAAGTGGACCCCGTGATAGCCCTGCTTCAGGGAGATGAACTTGGTGCGGCTGGGCTCCCCCACCAGCTTCCAGTACTGGCGGGCCAACTTCAGCGCCGTCTCCACCGCGTCCGAACCGCCGCTGTTGAAGAAGACTCGGCTGACGTCCTCCTCGGCCAGGAGTTCGACCACCTGCTGCGCCAGCTTGGGCGCGGCCGGATGGCTCGTCCCCTCGAAGGACGAGTAATAGGGCAGCAGGTCGAGCTGCGCGTGGATGGCCTGCTTCACCGCCGCATTGCTGTAGCCAAGGTTCATGTTCCACAGACCGCCGACCCCGTCGACCATCACACGTCCGGTACTGTCGCGCACCCGCACGCCCTCCCCGCTCACGATCATGATCGGCGGATCCCACTCTGCGGAGCGGGCGTGGGCCATCGGCTGCAGGAAGGCCCCGAAGCCGCCCAGGGCGGAGGCGTTTTCGGCGGGGGTCAAAGCGTTCATCGCGGAGTCCTGATGGGAGTTTGGGGGGCTGGCGGCGCGCGACGGGGCGCTCAGGGCTTCTTCGGCTTATCGACGGCGGCATCGTAGACGACCTCGCCGTTGATGATGGTCAGCTTGACCTTTGTGTCGTGCACCGTGCCGATCGGAACCTCGAAGATGTTCCGGTCGATGACGATGACGTCGGCCAGCTTGCCCTTCTCGATCGTGCCGCGGCGGTCCGACTGGTACATCTGCCGGGCGGCGTTGATGGTGAAGAGATCGACCGCCTGCTTCAGGGTGATCCGCTCGTTCGGCGCGATCATCGGGCCTTGCGCCCCGGGCGGCTGGCGGGTCACCAGGGTCTCGATGGCGATCCAGGGGCTGACGGAGGGCACCACCGCCCAATCTGAGCCCGGCACCACGAAGGCGCCGGCGTCCAGCGCGTCCTTCACCGGGATCCAGCGGTCCATCAGCGGAGCCGGAACCGCTCGCTTGATGTCGCCGAGAATGGGCTGCTCGTACCAGATGTAGGGCGAAAACTCGAACACGGCGCCCAGGCCGCGCGCGCGCTTGATGTCGTCCATGTGGATGAAGCTGTTGTGGCCGACATCGTGCAGCAGGCCAGTGAAGCCGTTGGCCTTGCGCGCAGCCTCGATGGCGTTGAGGCCGATCCGCACCGCTGCGTCCCCGGCGGCATGGAACTTGACCGTCATGCCCATGGTGTCGAAGCGCGTGACGATAACGTTGGCGTCCCCCTGGTCCAGCATCGCCAGACCTTTGGAACGCCCGGCCTCATCGCGGCCGGGGATGGGAACATAGTCCTCCAGCATCGCGGCGGTATGGCTGTCGGTCGGCACGCCATCGAGGATGATCTTCACGCAGGATGGCGAGAACCGGTCCCGGGTGTAGATCGACCGACGAGAGATCAGGCCCGCGGCGGTGTAGATCAGGCAACCGCGGACTCGGGGCTTCAGCAGCCCCTTGTCGGACAGATCGGCATAGGCCTGGGCCACATCCTCGCTGACGCCTGCGTCGTCCAGCGCGACGATGCCTTGCGCGACCATGGTGTCCATCGCCCATTTCAGAGCGCGGTTGGTCTCGTCGCGGGTCGGCGGCGGCACCTTCACCCCAACGAGGCCGCTCGCGCTTTCCCGCAGTATCCCCGTGGGTTCGCCGCTCGCATCCTTCTCGATGATGCCGTTGGGGGGATTGGGAGTGTCGCGGGTGACGCCAGCAAGCTTCAGAGCGACGGAATTGGCCCATCCGCTGTGGCCGCTGATGTCGGTGAAATAGACCGGGTTGTTGGGGGCGACCTTGTCCAGCATCCCCTTGTCCGGCGTCACGCCCAGAGAGGTCGGATCGTAGGCTCGACCAGTGACCCAGGCGCCCGGTTTCTTTGCCTTTGCGCAGGCGGCGGTCAGCTCCAGGACCTTGGCGGCGGTCGCCCCCTGCGGCAGCTGGCACTGCATTTCGGCGATGCCTGACCCGGCCGGGTGGACATGCATGTCGTGCAGACCGGGCAGGACGGTGTCGCCCCTGAGGTCGATCACCTTGGCCTTGGCGTTCGCGTAGGGCTTCAGCGCGTCGGCTTCGCCCAGCTCGAGGATCACCCCCTTGCGCACCGCCATCGCGCTGACCCATCCCGAGGGGGTATATATCTTGCCGTTGGTGAGGATGAGGTCGGCCTGCATCGGCAGCGGCTTGGCTTCCGGCCCGATGAGTTGGGCTTGAGCGGCTGTGGCGCTCATGATCAAAGCCAGCGCCGTTCCGACCAACGTCAAATTGCGCATCGTCGTCCCCTCCAGAACTGACCTGAAGGTGACGGAGCAGACGGCGGCCTGCTTTGCATTTCCCGCCAAACAGTTGGCTGGTCGCGCCAAGGCGTTCACACGACAAGGCTGGGAAGCTGAACGATCTGGCGCCGCTGCGGCAACCTTGCCCAATGCGCCAATTAATTGGCCGAATACGCCATCACCGGCTCGACGCTATGACGCTTTTGCGACCTCCATGATTAGCATCGGCAAATGCAAGTGTGATGACAGCCATGAGCAAACGACCAAAAGCACCGATGATCCGCGCCAATGTGCTGGCGGCGGTGGTGGCCGAATTGGTGCGCAAAGGGGCTGATATCGACGGACTTCTGCGCGAGCACATCGAATCGGTCGAGAGCATCCGCAATCCTTACGGGGAGATTCCCCTCGCCGGCTTCATCCGCTTCTTCGAGGCGGCGGCGGTCGCGGTGGGCGATCCGTTTCTGGGCGCGCGCCTCGGCGCGCAGCTCCAACCCGAAGAGTTCGGCCCGCTCGGCGTCGTGTTCGTGGCCGCGCCCAGTCTGCAGGCCGCCCTCAGCCGTCTGGGTTTCTTCCTGCAGGCCTGGCAGGGGGGCACGTCGGTGGAATTGGAGGTCCGGGCCGACACGGCGGAATGGAACTATCAGATCGAGAACCCGCAGATACGGCCCCGGCGGCAGGATGCGGAATTCTCCCTCAGCGCCACCTGTGGCTTCATTCGCACCCTTCTCGGATCGCGCTGGTCACCCATCGAGGTCCACTTTGAACATTCCGCGCCAGACTGCGCCGAGAGCAAGCGCAGCACTCTGCAGAAGATCTTCGGCGCACCGGTCTATTACGATCAGAGCATCAACCGGCTGATCTTCGAGCGCAGCGATCTGGCGCGAAAGGTCTCCACCACCAAACAGGCGATCGCCCCTTTCCTGGAGCAGCATCTGTTCGACCTGATGCGGGGTCGAGAGGAGGACGAAACCTTCGCCAGCCAGGTCTCTTTCCTGGTGGCCAAGCGGCTCGGCCGGCGGTCGCTAGATATCCACAGCCTCGCCAGCGAACTCGGCGTGTCGGCGCGAACCTTTCAGCGCCGACTGCACGAGGAAGGGACCACCCTTCGCCGGCTGATACAGGAACAGCGGCGGCGGATCGCCGAGCCGCTGCTCCAGGGCGGAGACACCCCGATCATGTCGATCGCGCACAATGTCGGCTATACCGACCCCACGGTGTTTTCGAGGGCGTTCAAGGCCTGGCGGGGTCGCAGCCCCCGCGCCTTCCGCCAAGCCCCCGAGATCGAAGAGGCTGAGACGGGCGGCTAGACCAGAACCCCGCCCTTCATCCGGTAGAACAGGCCGGCTTCCATGTTGTCCTGCACGCTGAAGGTCCCGCGCATGGTCACCAAGGCGGGGGTGGGTCCTACCGCCTTGTCCGTGAACACCTCGATCACCTCGGTCGGGCCGCCCGAAGGGCAGAACGGGCATTCGGGCGAATAGCGCGACAGAATGAAGTGATTGTACCGCTTGGAGGCCTCGATCGGCAGGATGAAGCCGGAGATGGTCATGGCCTTGCCGCTCAAGGACGACACCTCGGGGGTGAAGGCGGCGCGGACCATCCCGTTCTGGTCGGCGGCCAGCCGGGTCTTCTTCAGCGTCGGCCACAGGGGATGCTTGGACCAGGTCCCGTCGTCGACGGGTTCGGCATAGGCCGAACCCGTCGCCAGCAGGGCCGCTCCTGCGAGGCCGAGGGCCCCGCGTCGCGTCATATGGATCATGTCTGGCCTCACGGCTTAGCCGGGGGCGGCCGGGCGGCGTCGTACACCACCTCCCCGCCGATGATGGTCATCTCGACCTTGGTGTCGTGCACGGTGGTGATCGGCGCCTCGAAGATGTTGCGGTCAATCACGATCACGTCCGCCAGCTTCCCCAGCTCGATCGTGCCGCGCCGGTGGGCGTCGTACATCTGGCGCGCCGAGTTGATGGTGAACAGGTCCACCGCCTGCTTCAGGGTGATAGCCTCATCCGCCCCCAAGGCCTCGCCCTGCCCGCCCGGCGGCTTGCGGGTCACCAGGGTCTCGATGGCGATCCAGGGATTGACCGAGGGCACCACGTTCCAGTCCGAGCCCGGGACCGCGAACGCCCCGGCATCCAGCGCATCCTTCACCGGTGTCCAGCGCTTCATCCGCTCTGGGCCGATGGCCTTGACGATGTCGGCAGTGATCGGCTGATTGAACCAGATGTAGGGCGAGAACTCGAACACGGCGCCGATCCCCCGCGCCCGCTTGATGTCGGCCATGTCGACGAAACTGTTGTGGCCGACATTGTGCAGCAGGCCGGAGAAGCCGTTTGCCTTGCGCGCCGCCTCGATGGCGTCGAGCCCTTCGCGCACGGCCGCGTCGCCCGCGGCGTGCATCTTCACCGTCATCCCCATGCTATCGAAGCGGGTAAGCATGACGTTGAGGTCGGCCGGATCGACGAACAACAGGCCGCGGGTGCGCCCCTCCTCGTTGCGCCCTGGGATAGGCACATAGTCGGCCAGCATCGCCGCGGTGTGGCTGTCTGTGGGCACCCCGTCCAGGATGATCTTGATGCAGGACGGCGAGAACCGTTCCCGGGCGTAGGTCTGGCGGTTGGCGATCAGGGCGGGATCGCTGGATATCAGGCACCCCCGCACCCGCTGCTTCAGCACACCAGCGTCGGCATTGTCTGCGTAGGCCTGGGCGACATCGCGGGAGACCACAGCGTCGTCGAAGGCGGTGACGCCAACGGACAGCATCACCTCAAGCGCCCATTTCAGGCCCCGCGCGCTGTCTGCCCGGGTGGGCGGCGGGACCTTGGCCCCGACGAGTCCCGAGGCGCTTTCGCGAAAGACGCCGGTGGGCGTGCCGTCGGCGTCCCGCTCGATGATGCCGCCCTTGGGATTGGGGGTGTCCTTGGTGATCCCCGCCAGCTTCAGCGCCACGGAGTTGGCCCAGGAGCTGTGTCCACTGATGTCGGTGAAGAAGACCGGGTTGTTGGGCGCCGCCTTGTCCAGCAGCGTCCGGTGCGGCGTGACGCCAAGCGACGCCGCGTCATAGGCCCGCCCCGTCACCCATTCTCCAGCCTTCTTGCCGGCGACGCACGCGGCGGTCAGTTCCTGGACCTTGGCTAGGGCCGCGCCCTGCGGCAACTGGCACTGCAGTTCGGAGCGGCCGGCGCCGGTGGGGTGGACGTGCATGTCGTGCAGGCCGGGCAGAACCGTTTTGCCCTTCAGGTCGATCACCTTCAGGCCCTGTCGCCCCTCGGACACCGAAGCGGCGCTGCCGATCGCGACGATCACGCCGTTCTCCACGGCCATTGCTTCGGACCACCCCGAGGGCGTGTAGATCTTGCCGTTGGTCAGGATCATGCTGGTGGAGGCCGGGGCCGCCGCCATAGCGGAACCGGCGACGAAGCATCCCGCGACCGCCGCCGCGATCAGTTTGTTGTGTCGGATCATCTGTCCAGGCTCCGGATCAATAGCGGTAGGTGGCGGTCGCGCCGATGGTCCGCGGGAAGAAGGTCGTCCCGGTGAAATTGGGGATCGGCCCCGGGGTGGTGGCCCGGCTCAGCTGCGGGTTGGTGTCGAACAGGTTGCGGACGAAGACCGAGAGATTGGCGGGGCCGATGTCCACTCCCGCCCGAAGCGAGACGAAATGGTTCTCCGGCGTGGTCGGGATCGCCAGGTTGGCTCCGCCGTTGGCCGGGTTGAGCGCCGAGATTCGATCCGGGCCCTTCGAACGGAACTCGTAGTCTCCGCGAACAAAGGCGCTGCGTGAGAAGAGTTCAAAATTGTATTGCCCGGTGAGAGTCGCCGTCCAAGGCGCGCCGGGGATCTTGTCCCCCTTGCTCACGAGCGCGAGCGCCGCCCGCGGGCCGCCCCGCACCGTCTCCTTGAACTCAGCGTCATTGTAGCCGACCGCGGCGCTGAGGCTGAAGTTGTCGGTCACATTGAACGACCCTTGCAGGTCGAAGCCCTTGCTGACCGCCGACCCGAGGTTCGCGACGAAGCTGAAGCCGCAGGCCGCGAGACCTACGGTCTGCTGGATGTTCTGCCAGTCGATATAGAAGGCGCTGGCGTTGAACTGCAGCCGCCGGTTCACCGCTCGGCCCTTCGCGCCGATCTCGTAGCTCCACACATGGTCGGAGTCGAACAGGGTCGGCCGGTCGCTCAGACCGAGGCCGGCGAGTTGGCCGGCGCAGGGCACCCCGACCTTGGGATTGTAGCCGCCGATGCGGAAGCCTTTGGCGGCGCTGGCGTAGAGCAGATTGTCCGCCGTCGCCTGATAGGAAATGCCGAACTTCGGCGTCACGGGCGTCTCCTTCTGCTGCCCGCGATCCACTGCGGGTGGACCGACCACCGGGCCGTAGAAGTTGGCGTAGACATCGAAGTCGGTGCGGGCGACGCGAAGACCAGCGGTCAACTTCAGCTTTTCGGTGACCTTGAAGTCTAGCTGGCCGAAACCGGCGATCTGCTTGTCATGAGCCAGCGTCGGGTCGAGCACGAAAGTGTAGCGCCCCTGAGCCAGCGGCTGGCCGCCGAAGATGATGTTGAACGCCGGGCCGAGGATTTGCGGCAGATAGGTATCCTGCACGAACTGCTTCGCAACTTGACGGTTCTTTGAATAGAAAACACCGACAACCCAGTTCAGTCGCGCATCTGGATCTGCCGACTCGAGGCGCACTTCCTGCGTGAAGTTCTGCTGGCGGTTAAACTGATAGGCCGGCGCGTAGGCGCCGGCGGGGAAGCGGTAGTCCCCCGCCCAGATGCCGAACTCGAACGCCGTGTAGTCATTGATGGCCTCGTTGTACCGGTGGAAATAGGAGGTGTTGCTGACGAGGCGGACCGCCCCGAGGTTCCATTCCGCCCTAACGGACGGCAGGTAGAAGGTATCCTTGCTTGGTTGCGCCTTGGCGTTCCCCTGCCGGTAGACGCCGTCATCGGGCCGCGACAGGGTCTCCCAATAGGCGTTGGTGTCGTTGTTGGTTATCCGCTGGAAGATCATCGAGGCGGTGATGGTCAGATCCTCGATCGGCGCCCAGGTCACGGCGCCTTTCAGGACCCGGCTGTCCTGATAGTTGGAGTTCTCCTGACCGACCGCGCCGGTACGGAAATCCACGCGATCGATAAAACCCCCGTCCCGACGGCCCCACGCGCTCAAACGCAAAGCCAGCTTGTCCTGGACGATGGGGCCGCCCGCAGCGACGCCCATCTCGTAGTTGGCGCTGCCATGCTCCACGGACGCGAGTTCGGCCCGGCCATATGCCGAGTACCGGCTGAGGCTGGGGCTGGGCGTGATGAAGCGAATGGTGCCGCCCTCGGATCCAGCGCCGAACAGGGTTCCCTGCGGCCCGCGCAGCACCTCCACCCGGTCAAGATCGAACAGGGCGGGAAAGGTCGCGAAAGCGCTGAAGCCGATACTGCGGATCTGGATGGGGGTGTCGTCGATATAGATGCCGGTCGTCGCTGAACCGGCCGTCGAGGAAATGCCGCGGATAGCGATATTGGCGGCGCCGGAATTGCGGGTGTCGGTACGATTGAAGGTAATCCCAGGCGTCGTGCGCGAAATGTCGTCGATGCTGCGCAGACCCTGTTGGTCCATCCGCTCCTGAGTATAGGCCGCGACGCTCACGGGCACGCGGCTGAGCACCTGGGCCTGGCGAGTGGCGGTGATGACCACCTCGCCCACACCGGTAACTCCGTCGTTTGTCTCCGCGGTCTGGGCGGCGGCGAGGCCGGGCGCGCAGATCGGCAGAGCGGCGCTACATGCGAAAAGCGCCAGCTTGAACAGTTGTCGATGACCCATAGCTATTCCCCTCATTGTCCGGCGTCCTGGGGCCATGCGGGGCGACGTGACGTCGAGGCCGAAATCCAGCTTCGGCCGCCCCCGCAGCTTCGACGCGCCATGACGCTACGGAGAGGAAGCCTGACGTAAGTGGGGGTTTGATCCCTGGCGGATCACGCCAATTTATTGGCAATACACGCCAAACCCGGAGGCCAGCCAAACGCCCCCGACAGAAAACGGGCCGCCTTCACTACAATGGAGCATGATTATCAAGTAACCTCTACACTTCGTCTAAAATCACTGGGCGATGAGTTAAATTTTGTGCGCGGACGGCTAAGATTTTGGCGCAGCCGAACTTATGCCAGACCTTGCCTTCACGAGGCTGACAACAGCCTTCGGGAACACCGCCTGGGGAGCGCACAAACGGAACCGGCCGCCTAGGATCGGCGGCCGGCGAAATCATCCGCCCCTACGGACGGCAGCGTCACGGTTGAGGCAGGTTAGGCCGCGAGACCCAGCACCGCCTCGGGCGATCGCCAGTCTAGCGCGAGGCTTTCGGCCACGGCGCCATTGGTCAGCCGTCCGCCGATGACGTTGAGGCCGGCGCGCAGGTGCGGGTCGACCTTCAACGCTTCCAATCCATGATCCGCCAGAGCAAGGCCAAACGGCAGTGTCGCGGCCCCCAGCGCGTAGCTCGACGTCTTCGGCACTGCCCCTGGCATATTGGCGACGCAGTAGTGGGTGACGCCGTCCACGACGAACGTGGGGTCGGCGTGAGTGGTGGCGTGGGATGTCTCGAAACAGCCGCCCTGGTCGATGGCGACATCCACCAATACTGAGCCGGGCTTCATCCGGCTCAGCATCGGCCGAGTAATCAGGTGGGGCGCACGGGCGCCGGCGACCAACACGGCCCCGATCACTGCGTCGGCCCGCAGCGCTTCCTGGTCGATGGCGTCGAGGGTGGAGAAGCCGGTGACCACCCTCCCCTGGAACATGTCATCAAGCTGGCGCAGGCGCGGCAGGGAACGGTCAAGCACCACCACCTCGGCTCCCAGGCCCACCGCCATCCGCAGCGCATTGATCCCCACCACGCCGCCACCGATCACCAGCACCCGCGCCGGCGGGACTCCTGGCACGCCGCCCAGCAGCACCCCAGGCCCGCCCTCGGTGCGGCGGAGCGAACTTGCCGCCGCCTCGATCGACAGCCGGCCGGCGACCTCGCTCATCGGCGCCAGTAACGGCAGGCCGCCAGCCGCGTCTGTCACGGTCTCATAGGCCACCGCCGCGCACCCCGACGCCAGGAGACCTTTGGTCTGCTCCAGATCGGGAGCAAGATGCAGGTAGGTGAAGAGGATCTGGCCCTCGCGCAGTTGCGCCCATTCGACGGGCTGGGGCTCCTTCACCTTTACGATCAGTTCGCCCTGCGCGAACACGGTCGCCGCGTCAGCCGCGATCTTCGCCCCTGCCGCGCGATAAACCTCATCGGAGGCGCCGATGCCGCCGCCGGCTCCGCTCTCCACCAGCACCTGATGGCCATGGGCGACGAACTCTCTCACGGCGGCGGGCGTCAGCCCGACCCGGTACTCATCACGCTTGATCTCTTTGGGAACGCCTACACGCATCATTCAGCCCGCGCTTGAGGCCGTGATAACCCGGCCTGACCTCGTAGACGTCCCTTTTGCGCCGTCGGCATAGGCCGGTCTGTCCCCACCATTGCGGACAGACGTCCGGGCTGGCCGGACCGAAAGTGGCGGAACTGTCTTTCCACGGAGCCCCGGACCATGACGATGACGACGCTTCAATCGCGAACCGCCCTTGTCGCTGTCGCCCTGCTCTGCGTCGCCACGCCCGCGGCCGCCAAGCCGGAAGGCTGGGCGGTGACGCCAACGGCCGCGCCCCTGCCCTCGGTCAGCGGACCCATTCCGGTCACACCGACCTCCTGGCCGTTCGCGGCGGCAGATCATTCGGTCACGAAGCGCGACCTCTCTAAGGACGGTTACGTCGAAGAGGAGTATTTCATCAGCGGTCAGGCCCAGGTTTATGACTGGCCGGCGCTGGGCCAGTTGAAGGCCTTCGCGAAGGGCCCTTACACCACCCGCATACTGATCCGCCGACCTAAATCGAAGGCACGGTTCAGCGGAACGGTGGTGGTCGAAGCGCTCAACCCTTCCATCCGTTACGACGCGGCGGTGATGTGGATGGAATCGCAGGACCACTTCATCTCTCGCGGCGACGTCTATGTCGGCGTGACCGTAAAGCCCGTCGCAGCCCAGTCGCTGAAACTGTTCGACCCGAAACGCTACGCCGCCCTGTCCTTCGCCAATCCCCTGCCCCCCTCCGAGACCTGCGCCCAAGCTCAGTTGCCGCCCGCCCCCGGCGGTCTGCCGCCAGAGTCCACGCCCCAGACCGAAAACGGGCTCATCTGGGACATCCTCAGCCAAGTCGGCGTGCTGATACGCAGTAACGCCCCAGGCAATCCCCTTCGCGGCTGGCCGGCCTCCCGTGTTTACCTGACCGGCGACTCCCAGAGCGGCGCCTTCGTGCTGATCTACGCCAACGCCATCCATCCTTTCGCCACACGGCAGGGCGGGCGGCCGATCTACGACGGCTACCTGACCGCCTCGTCCGGCGGCCCCGGCGTGCCGATACACCAGTGCGACGCGGGCGTGCGTCCCGGCGACCCACGCATGACCATGCAGCCGCGGGGCGTGCCGATCATGAAGCTGATCAACCAGACCGACCTCGGCTACCTCAACCGTCAGCCGGATAGCGACGCCGCGCCTAATCTCTACCGAAGCTATGAGGTCGCCGGCGCGGCGCATGTCCACGACTGGGTCCTGAAGTGGGGCGCCGACGACGCCGATGTAGCCAGGACCGGGGCGGCTGGCTTCCTCTCCAACGCGCCCTGCCAGCAGGCCGCGGAGACGCCCAACCAGTTCCCCACCCAATATGTACTCAACGCCGCCTGGCAGAATCTTGACCTATGGTCCCGCAAGGGCGTCGCCCCGCCGCGGGCCGAGCCGTTGCAGGTGGGCGATCCAAAGCAGGCCCGCGCCACTCTGGCGCTGGACGAAGTGGGCAACGCCAAAGGCGGCTATCGCACGCCGCTGGTCGATGTGCCGATCACCCGTTACGCCGCCTATATGGACGGGCCCGGCATCTGCGAACTGTGGGGCTACCAGACCGCACTCCGTCCGGCTGAGCTGAAGCGGCTCTATCCCACGCGAGCAGACTTCCTTGCCAATTTGAAGGCGTCGACCCGCAAGGCGGTGGCCGAGCGCCGGCTGACCGCCCGCGATGGCGCGGCGCTGTTGAAGGAGGCGGCGAGCGCGAAGATTCCCTAGCTCAAGGGATTTTCGCCGCCTTCGCCTCGCGCACGATCTCAGCGGCGTCCTCCGGCGTCAGCCAGCGCGCGGCCTGCAGAGCCCGGGCGCTAGCCTGCACCTTGGCCAGATAGCCCGCATGGTCGCCGTACAGGGCCTTCAGCTTCGGCCCATCGAAGGGGAACTTGTAGCCGTAGAACAGGCAGGAGAAGGACCCGCTCTTGGCTCCAACCCAGCGGGCGGTGGGCGTATCCACCGCCGGCGACCGCACCCCGCCCTTCGCGTTGCCGTTGGCGTCCAACACGAACTGGCGGTCGGGGTCCAGATTCGCGGCGCCGGGCGCAAGCTGCATCGGGGCCGCCTTCGGCGCCGGGACGCCGCGCCTCACCCAGGCGTCAAGCACCCTCCAGCCCGCGTTGAACAGATAACGGTTGGGGAAGTCGGTCGGGGTCACGCCGCTGGGGCGGCAGCCGGCCGGCTCACCCGCGGTGGCCCGGCCGCCGGCCTTCTTGTCGTCAGCCTGCGAGGTCAGGGACGCCTCCTCCCATGGGTCGATGTGGGCGCCGCCCGCCACCTCGTAGCGGCGGAACAGGTCGGGCGCCCGGTCGGCGTCTGGGCGGCGGGTCTCGACGTTGGTGCGCATGTCGCCCTGGGTGAAGAACTCGATCACCGGGGCGCCCGCAGGGCCGGTCAGCAGGCGCGGATCGCCGGCGGGGATATCCTTCACGCACTGGTTCAGCGGCACCTGCCAGGGCGGGCTGCCACTGTAGAGATAGCCGTCGTAGAGCGGCCGGCCATTCGGCCCGATCGTCTCCCGGCCGAACATGGTGGCGTAGGTGCGGGCGTAACCGGCGGTCTGCGATTGGCCGGTCATGTAGAGCCGCGCCGCTGGCTGGCCCACCGGCGAGGCGGGGGATTTCAGCAGGGCGCCGACCTGGCTGATCATGTCCCACGCCAGTCCCGTCTCGTCCTCGGGGGAAGTCGGCTGGGAAAACGGGTTGATCGCCGCCGCCGGGCACGCGGGATGAAGCCGCGGGTTGGGCATGGCGACGGCGGCGTAGCGCGCTGGATCGAACGTCTTCAGCGCCTTGATAGTATTGGGCTTGATGGTCAGCCCCACCCAGGCATAGCCGTCGGCCATCAGTTGCCTGTGGGACTCGGCCCACATGATCGGCAGGTCCACGTCCGCGGAGGGGTTGAGCGGCTCGACGATGGCGGTCCCGTTGAACCGCTTCGCGGTCTTGGGCCGGCGCACAAGAATGCGAGTGACATAGCCGCCCTTAGCCAGGGCCTTAAGCCCCTCCGCCCCCGGCCAGTCGAACACCCTCGCCTCGCCGCTGACCAGATACTCCTCCTCGACATATCCGTAGCGAGCGAGGTCGAGGGGCTCGGCCTGATGAGCGGCGGACGCGAATGGATAAGAGGCGGGCGTCGCCGGGGGCGCCGCGCGCACTGTGGGCAGGTTGGGTCGCTCCTTAGCTTCAGCCTGCCAAGGCGTCGCCGCGGCGAACACCAGCGCCGCCATGATAGCCTTCGTCATCATCTGATCCTCCCCGGTTCAGGCCAAGGAAGCCAGCCCGCCCGATTTTCGACGTCGACTCTAGCCAAGCCTCCATAGATGCGCCCATCGATACAATCGCGCATGGCGGGTATCGCCAACAAGTTGGCGTGTTCCGCCAGGACGTCCCTCACCCACGCCTCCTAGCCTGCAGGCTCTCTCTCCCCCATCTGGGCTCGGCCCTCGCCTCGGCAGGGCTGAGCCCCATTTGGGCCGGAGCAGACCGCGCGCGCCGGGGGGCGATTTGTCGAACACGCCAAGCCAGTACGCCACAGTGGTGTTCGCCGGCGATGTCGCCGGGCTGGTCGGGGCGCAAGGGGGACCGGACTTCCCGCAGCAGCTGTTCGACTGGCTGCAGACCAACGTCCATATCGACGAACTCTTCGTGTTCCAGCGCCCCCTCGACCCCAGGCCGCCGCCTGTGTCGCTGATCAGCCTGGGCTGCAGGCCGAACCTCACGGCGCGCGCGCGCTCGTACTGCGAACACTACCATGCGATGGACCCGATCAATGCGCTGATGCCGCACGAGGCCGGGGCGGCGGGCGCACGGGTGTCATCGGAGCAGATCGCGGACGGAACCTATCGGGCGGTCTGCTTTGGTCATCCAGGCTTCTCGGAGAAGGTGTCGTTCTGGCGGCCCCAGCCCGGTGGCTTTCTGGTGGCCAGCCTCTATCGCACCGCCCGGGCGGGCAGCTTCACCGCCGCCGAACTCGCCACGGCGCGGGGCTGCATCCGTCTGCTCTTCCCCCTGGTCGAGACGCACCAGCGGCTGACTCGCATCCCCGGCGCGCCCCGCAACCCGGGCGAAAGCCTGCTGCAGAGCGTGGAGAACAAGCTCGCCGCCCTGCCCAAGGCGCTGCCATCGCGGCAGCTGTCTGTGTGCGCTCGCACCATCATCGGCCTCACCGCCAAGGAGATCGCCGACGACCTCGGCATTCGCGTCTCCAGCGTGATCACCCACCGCCGGCGCGCCTACGAACGCCTGGACATCTCCAATGGCGCAGAGCTGGCTCGGCTACTCCTGTGAGCCGTTGGCCAAGCCCCCTGCCTTTACCTCCGTCGAACGGGGAATTTTCGACCTTAGTTTGACAGCACCTCCATACAGTTCCGCAAAGCCCGCTCTGTCGGGCGTCATAGCCAGCCTTGTCTGGCCTGTCAGGCTCCAGCGCCATGCTGACGGAGGCCATTCACTCTCTGGTGGATACAGGCGACCAGGTGCTCTTGCTGATAGGCCAGAAGCGGAGCCAGCGCCCCGCGAATGGACCAGCGTCATCGCCACCGTTAGACAGGTCAGCGATGTCCCTGCCCAAATCCACCTACCGTGGCTTCATCGGCACGATCGTGCGGCGCGAGTGGCGCGACCTGATCACCGTCCACCCGAGCGACCGTCCCTGGGAGCTGCCTTTCGCCGTCGCCGTGGCCGCCGGAACGCCCATGTTGCTCGGCGCCGGGTTGGGCATGATGGGCTATGGCGCGCTCGCGTCCATCGGCGCAATGACCATTGTCTATCTGCCGCGCACCCGACTCGACCATCGCATGGTCACCGTCGTCGTCGCCGCGTTCGCGATGATCGTCTGCTATGGGCTGGGCCAATTGAGCCAGCTCGTCCCGAACGCCCGTGCGCCGATCATTGCACTGGTCGCCGGCATCGTGACCATGGCTTGCCGCTATTATCGGGTCGTTCCGCCCGGATCGCTCTTCTTTGTCATGGCGACGGCGATCGGCGCCTATGCGCCGGGTGACGTTGGGGGCGCACCCTCAAGGCTGGGCGCGTTCGCCTTGGGAAGTATCGGCGCCGTCGTCGTCGCCTTCCTCTACAACATCCATATCCTGCGTTATCGCGATCCGTTACCGACGTCGCCGCCGCCAGACGATCTGCTGGACATCGTTGTGATCGATTCATTGATCATCGGGTTGTTCGTCGGTCTTTCGTTGGGGGCAGCGCAGATCCTCGGCGTCGACAAGCCCTACTGGGCGCCGGTGAGCTGTCTCGCCGTCATTCAAGGTGTCAATCTGCGCGCAGTCTGGAACCGTCAGGCGCACCGCATCATCGGCACCGTGATCGGCCTCGCCGTCACCTGGATGCTGGTGCGCTATGCAGCCGACCCGTGGGCGATCGCCATTGCGGTTACGGTTCTGACCTTCTGCATCGAGACGGCGATCGTACGGCACTATGCTTTTGCGGCCATTCTCATCGCCCCCCTGACCATTTTACTGGCCGAAGCCTCAAACCTCGGCCAAGTCAGCAGTACGGCCCTCATCGGGGCGCGCTTGGCCGATACGGTGATAGGCGCGCTCCTCGGGCTTGCGGGCGGGGTCTGCATCCACAACTCCGCCCTTCGCCAGTCGTTGCGACGATGGCTGCGCGCGCCCGGGCCAAATCGCCGGAGCGGCTGATCAGTCGCCGAAACTCGAAGCGCATTTCATCCTTCGCGACCTTGGGAGCCGTCGTGGAGCGGGATCTCGACCTCAGCCCAATTTCTGCCCTCACGCCATCCTTCCGGTTCGCGAACGTGATGGATCAGTTCCCCAGCTCCCATTTCACCCGCCGCGCGGCACGGAGGAAGAAGGCGCTGCCGCCCAGGACGCAGACGACGGCGATCATCAGGCTGTAGCGAAGGCTCTCATCTCCGAAGCTCAGGCTCAGCCGATCGGTAACGAAGCCGACGAGAACCGGACCGATCAACTGCCCCACCAAAGAGCCCACCAGCAGGAACAAGGACACCGCAACCCCGCGCATGCGAGGCGCAACGACGATCGACAGCAGGCTGTAAAGGGTCCCCAAATGAAAGGTCAGGAACACGCCGCCGACCGCCAGGGCCGCGCCCCAGACCAGCGGCGAGTCGGCGAGCAGGAACACAGCCTCACAGATCGCCAGGCACAGGGCGGAGATGGGCAGGATCATGGCTCTGCGCCCCTCGTGGGAGCCCAGCCGCCTTGCCGTCAGGCCGCCGAGCACGAGGCCCGCAGCCCCCGCCGCCCCCCGGACCGGCCCCAGCAGCAGAGCCGCTTCGGCGATGCCCAGCCCGTGCACCCGGGCGAGGAAACTCGCCTCCCAGGTGGTGCTGATGTAGACGAAGGTCGCCATGAAGGCGCTGCCCACGGCCAGCGACACATAGGTTCCGGAGCGGGCGAGCTGGCGCAGTGTCTCCCGGATCGAGGACCGCTCTTCCTGTCTGACGATCGCCTCGGATCCACCGGCCTTCGGCTCGCGCACGAACAGGGCGATCAGCCCGGCGACGGCGAACCCGCTGACCCCGGCGCAGATGAAGGCGGCGCGCCAGCCGTGGGCCTGGGCTATCCATGCCGCCGCCGGCACG
>Ga0182736_1001103_pt1 | contig 29718 bp, 15 predicted proteins | sample eDN5th30CKraftBY_FD_128882 | JGI IMG/M metagenome (GOLD analysis project Ga0182736, IMG submission 128882) | Enriched backyard soil microbial communities from Emeryville, California, USA - eDNA 5th pass 30_C Kraft BY (version 2) (version 2) | ecosystem: Environmental > Terrestrial > Soil >...
GCTCCCCGCTGCCTTCAGACCCCGCCTCGCGACGACGCCCTTGCGGTTCACTTTCCTTCACCTCCATCAGGCTGGAACGGGGACTTCCACCCCGCAAACTGTCAAACATGCTCGGCACACATCCGACACAAAAACGGGGAACCAGCGTTCCCCGTTTTTTCTTTCAACCTTCAACAGACTGTTCACCATTTCCGGTCTACATTCGGAAGTAAAGCGTGCGGCGGAACCAGCGATACAACCAGGACGCCAGCGGCTTATGTGTCAGCAGCAACCGAGCGCGGCCACGATAACCCGTCTGCACCTGTTCCGACGTCGGATCGAGATCAACGATGGCCTCATAGACCACACTGGTCAGCCGTTCCATCCCGGAACCGTCACTGACCGTGGGAAGTGTCCCTCCCGATTTGTTGGAGAGCTGCGGTGGAGCGAACTCCTGCTGTCTCCGGGAGATCTCCCGGATCGTGCCATTGAAGACCTGATACGGCAGATGATCCAGCTTCAGACGGATCTCGGAACCGACGGCGAGTTCATTCCGGTCAAGCTGATCAATCAGCAGGACCGCTTCCATCCCGTTGGTCGGAGCAATGCTGCACAGATGGGTTCGTTCCTCGAGAAACGCCCCCCGGTTTTCTGTATCGAGCGGCGTCGCGAACCAGCCGGAAAGTCTTTGCCGTGTCGATTCGGGATCCGGTTCCGGGCGGGACTGGGGGGCGATCACCATCCCGGCCAGCGGCGAACGGATTTCCAGTTGTGCCAGTTCTGTCCGCAACTCGTGAATCTGTTGCTGAAGGCTGCGGACACGCTGTTCGGCCAGGGCCTTTTCGGCAGCACTTCCCAGTGCGTGAAACGTCTGCACCTTGACCTGCTGGGCTTTCAGTTCCGTTTCCAGATCCTGCAGGCCGTCCCGTTTCTCTTCGTTCTGCAGTCGGACCAGCAGGTCGTCCTGTTTGACGGTTCCCCCCGGAACGGCATGAATCTCCTGCAATGTTCCCGGCAGGGAATTGTAGAGATGGACGACCCCTTGCGGCTGCATCGTAAAGGGAGCCTCGATGTAAATCGGCACGGGAATCAGGCAGATTCCCACAATCAGCGCGGCCATTCCCAGGAGAGTCAGCCCGATGCGAGGGCGGCTTAACGGAATGTCCCGGGGGGTACGAATCATGCGAATCACCTGCCAAAGAGTCTGGCCGATCAGCCCGGCGACAGAAGCGATTGCCAGTGTCGCCCCGATACTTTCCAGGCGATATGGCTTCAACATATTGTAAAGAAACAGACCGATCGTCACCGTCAGCACACAACGATAAAGCGGTGCCGCGACCGCATACAAGAGGAACCAGTTCCGGTCGTGAACAGGGTCGAACGGGTCCGGACGCGGCTCGATCCCCAGACAGATCCAGCCGAACTGTTCCTGAAGTGTTTTCCCGGCCTTCGTTCGTAAGTTGGGAATCTCCAGAAAATCGGCCAGGATGTAATACCCGTCGAACTTGATCAGTGGATTGGCGTTAAACACGACCGTCGAGATCGACGTGACAAAGAAGACATTGAGTGCCAGTTGATGGACGGTTCCGGGCTGAGTGTTCCACCAGACGCACAGGGCGATCGCCGAAAGAACAAGTTCCACAAACATCCCGGCAGCGCCGATCCAGATGCGTTGCCATTTGTTGGGATTCATCCAGGAATCGGTGACGTCGCAATACAGCGTCGGGCTGAAAACCAGCAGCATCACTCCGATCTGGTGGCATTCTCCTCCAAACCGCCGGCAGGTGAGTGCATGGCCGAACTCGTGCAGGATTTTCACCACCGCCAGAATTCCCCAGAGAGACACCAGATTCGTCACGTTGAAGAACTGTGAGAACTCCGGCAGCTCCCGATGAAAGGCGTCAAAGTGGGCGGCCGTCCATAACCAGGAACCTGCGACGAACAGCATCAGGGAAATCACGACCGCCGGATGATAAACCCAGCGGACCAGAGGAGACAGCACATCGAGAACCCGGGACGGCTCCCAGCCGGGGAGCTTCAGAAACAGAAAGTTCATCAGAACTCCCCGCAGGGATTTCATGAACTCTTTCCGCTTTTCCACCCAGAAGACCCGTCCCTGTCCCAGTCGGTCACTGAACACCAGTCGCTTCTGATGCAGATCCACCAGAAGTTTCTGGATCTCGGGAATCGTCCAGTGGACCTGCGGGTAATTCCCCTGCAGGCGACGTTTCAACGCTTCTAAAGTGAGTTCACCGTCCAGCTGCTTCAAGACGAAGAACTGGGGATCGGTGAGTCGGTGATACTTGAGAGAGACCGGATCTTTAAACACCCAGCCTGGCGTTCCCTGATACTCGATCCGCTGCACGATCAGATCCGCGCGCATCCGAAACGGAATGGCGCGCTGGGCAACGGGAAGCATGGGAGTCGGAGCGCTGATCGCAGTCATGGCGCTGCCGCTGGTCGGATCAGCGTCACGTTCGCCGACAATCCGGGAGTCAGATACTGCTCTGAATTGTCTTCCACCAGCACATGGACCCGAACCGTCCGGGACAAGGGTTCCGCCGCGGGATCAATAAAAGTAATCCGTCCCGAACACCCTTGCGTGCGCGGTTTGGATGAGTCCAGTGAAACCGAGCGGTCATTCGGCCCGGAAGTCGACGGGGAGTCCGCGAGGAACACCTGAACTTCCATGCCTTCAAAAAACTGTTCCCGAAGGTGCAGGGGGGCTTCCAGCGCGATCCGCACCCGATCGATATTGACCAGTTCGAGAATCGGGTCTCCCTGGCGAACGGCTTCTCCACGCTGACGCATCACCCGGGTAATGACGCCGGAAAACGGGACTTTCACTCGATAGGATTGCAGCATCGCCGCGGCCTGATCCCGCCGGCGCTGATTCAGTTCCAGTTCTTTCTCCGCCCGTTCCGTCTCCAGAAGTGCCTGCTGGTAGGTCAGTTCCAGGCGTTTCACTTCCAGTTCCGGAACAGTCCCGGCGGTTCGATTGTTGGCAAATCGAGCCCGTTCGAGTTCGACCAGTGCCAGTTCCGCCGCGTTTTTCTTCGCCCGAACGTCAGCATCGCTGCTCGCAAGAACTTCAGCAGCAGCCAGAGCGGCTTTCGGAATGTCGTCTTCCAATTCCGCGACGACTTGTCCCGCCTGAACTCGGGTTCCTTCCGGAGAAATCTCCCGGGCGAGAACTCCCATCTGATCGCTGGCCAGTCGAGCGCGATCAATGACTTCAATCCGCCCGCCGGTCAAAACGGTTGGACCGTCCCCTCCAAACCCGGTGCCGGAACAGAGCATCAGCCCGAGACAGAGCACAACTGCAGATGGAATTCGAAACATACCCTGGCCCGTGGAGATGCGCCATTTTCCAATGTTCACATCTCGGCAGTAAATTCGGTACGCGTCCTTGCAATCCGTAGTCGTTTTCAGGTGAAATCAGGAGACGGGATTGTAATCGGGGTCTGGAGCGTTGTCACCAGAATTCAACGGGCTTTGAAAAACTGGGTGAGAACACCGTCAACCGACCGGAAAAACAGGGGGAGGGGAGTCACTCTCCAACCCATTTTCCGGGAACGCATGACCGAAAACACCAGACAGGCCAGCGGGCCGGCAGAGCGGGACACACCAGTCCGTTGCTGACCTCACTCATATTGAATCGACCACGGGACCATCATGCCGGGCACAGACACACAGACGAATTCCTCTCACACCACCGGGCCAATGTTGAACCGGGAGCAAATCACGGAACTTCGCTCTCTGTTACCAGCGCTGCTCGAATCGCGCCCGATCCGCCAGCGGTTCCTGAAAGAACTGATGGCAGGCAGCCGTGCGAAGGGGGGAATCTTCTGGGAGCTGGCGAACGGTTCCGGGGGAATCGACTCTGCCGTTGTCAGGGCGGATGTCGTGCTGGGACTGAACGAAATGGGGCTGATGGGGGATCGCGAACTGGCGCAGACCTGCCAGCGGATGGCGATTCAGACCTTGGCCGGCGGAACCCCCGCGCTGCTGCACCCCGCCAGTCATCCCAACCTGCCGGTGCAGTTTTCGTTGCTGGTCATTCCGGTTCTCAAAGGCCGCCGTCCCGTCGCCGTTCTGCAGCTGTTCATCGATTCGGTCGACGCGGGACTCGCCGAAGCAGAACTGCGGAGTCTCGCGAGCCAGTTCCAGTCGATTCCCGAAACGGTTGCACCGGCGACAAACGGCACTCCACAGCGGCCGACCACCGCGACCGTTCCGCCGTCACGTCCGGTGGAAATGGTCTCCGCACCCCCCGTCAAAACGACAAATCCCCATTCATCGGCCGCCAAAATTCCGCAGAACGGCTCCACAGTCCAACCGTCGACAGCTCAGCCGCCGACGGTTCAAACTCCAGTTGTTCAGCCTCTCACGATCAATACCACTCCACAGGCTGCCCCACCCGTCCCCGCGTCTGCCCCCCCGGAGCAGAGCGAAGGCTGGACACCGTTTCTTCTGGAATTACATCGGACGCTGCGTCTGGATCACATGGCACTGACCGCGGTCAATGATGGCCGGCAGCTGCTGGGATGCGATCGGCTGACACTGGCGATCAACCGCAGTCGCAAACTCGAAATCACTGCCATCAGCGGAGTGGATCGAGTCAATCGGCGCTCTGACGAAATCCGCAGCCTGTTGCGCGTGGCCAAAGAAGCCGTTCGGGGAGGAGAACCTCTTCAATTTTCGGGAGATGCCGATGCTGTTCCGCCTCAACTGGAACGCCCGCTGGCCGACTATCTGGCTCAGAGTCACTCCCGGATGGTTCAGCTGATTCCTCTGAAGTGTCCGGACACTTCGATCCGGGGGGTAGACGAAGAGCCGACCCGTTCAAAACGCCCCCCTCGAATTCTGGGATGTCTGATTGCCGAATCATTCAGCGATCAACCCGACCTGGGCCCGAAAACGCTGGTTGCGGAAGAACTGGCCCGGCATGTTTCGATCGCCTTGAACAATGCGTTGACCGTCAAGAAAGTGCCGGCCATTGCCCTGTGGCGCATCTGGGGCAGTGCGGCCGAATGGCTGCATGGTCGCAAGCTGATGAAGCTGCTCGCCATTGTCAGCTGTCTGGCCCTGGTCATTCTGGCGATGGCTTTTGTTCCCTATGAATACCGCATTACCGCGGAAGGGAAACTGGTTCCGATTCATCGTCAACGGGTCTTCGCTCCCTGGGATGGGGATGTGGTCGGGATTCTGGTGGAAAGCGGGCAGACCGTCACGGCGGGGACTCCTCTCATCCGTTTAGAGAATGAAGAACTGCGCCAGCAACTGCTCGCCGCTGAGAACGAACTGGCAGAACATCGCCAGCGGGAACTGGCCCTGCAGGCCGAAATCACGACGGTTCACCGCGACGGCCAGGATGATCAGGAAACGCGCCTGCGCGGAGAACTGGCAGAAACCAGAGAACGCGTCATCGGTCTCGCGGAACGAGTGGGAATTCTTCGTTCCCGCTATGACAAACTGCTGGTTCGTGCCCCCGTCGATGGTGTCGTCGTCACGTTCCAGCTGGATCAGCTTTTACAGCATCGTCCGGTGGCTCGCGGGGACGAACTGCTGGAAATCATGCTCGACGACGGTTCGTGGGAACTGGAAGTCCAGGTTCCGGATCATCGCATGGGACACCTGCTGCAGCACCTGTCACAATCCGGAGAGCAGGGAGCACGAGTGGAATTCATTCTGCAGACCGCGACAGAGAAGTCGTTCTACGGACAGCTGGTTCGATCTGATCTGGCCACACGCTCGATCGTCAACCAGGATGGTCAGGCAGTCGTTGAAGCCCGGATCGTCGTCGATGAAGCGATTCTCCCCACGCGCCGAATCGGTGCAGAAGTCACAGCGAAAGTCGACTGCGGAAAAATGAATCTGGGATATGTCCTCTTCGGAGACGTCCTGGAATTCCTCCAGCGAACCTTGTGGCTGTAGGCTCCGTCGGAATGATCCCCGTTCAAGGTCCGTGAACCGTTTCACGCAGATACCCACGTTCGATCTTCAGGCCGTCCCGCAACTCATACTTCCGCAGGTGCCCTTTCCCGGCGGTGCCCCAGTCTCCATCCATTCCCAGTTCACCGGTTCCCGACGAGTTCTCGCTGTCTCTTGAAAACCAGTGACGAAATCCCCCAAGACGGGCACAGCCCGCTGTGAGGCAGAGAACAACGATGATCACCGGCAGTGCAGGGGGGCTCCTCCGGACGCGGACGCCTGCTGAAGTCGACGCCGGGGCACAAGCACGACGCCCTGACCGGCGGTGCCGAACGGAAGGAACGGATGAGGTTTTCATATTTTGTTCACCCTTCCCCTGACACCGTCAGTTCCCCGTTGACCGGCGGATCGATTTCGTCTTCGTCCGGTCCGTCCGCAGGAGGGACCGCCGGCACGGGAGTGATGACCGGAGCTTGAAACTCAAGGTGAACCTGTTGCTGATCCAGCAACGCTCCTTCCCGGAAGTAAATCTCGAAGACGGCTTTCGAAAGTTCGACCAGACTGCGATGAAACTCGATCTTGGCCCGAACGTAAGATTGCCGGGCATCCACCAATGCGGAGAGTGACGTGCGGTCTGCTTCGTACTCCGCTTCGACGGAGTTCAATTTTCGTTCGGCCGCTTCGAGCCGCTGCTGGAAGAGTGACGATGTCCGTTCCCAGAGCTGCACCGCATTATGGGCGTTGGTCAACTCATAGGAAATTTCTTCTTCCTGAGCTGCGACGGCCGCCTGTGCTTTGACGACCCGTAACTCCATGTTCCGGACCTGAGCCCGTTCCTGCAGGAAACCCAGCGGCATCGAGAAGACCACTCCGGCGTTCCAGCCCGTCTGCTGACCACGGAACATATTCCCATAGAACCCCTGCTGATGACTCGGGCCGAACAGATCGTCACCGAATCCGTTGAACCGGTATCCCATTCGCAGATTCACGTTCGGGTTCACCAGACTGTTCGCCGCCCGCAGCTGAAGCTGCAGACTGCGCAGCTGCCATTTCGTCCGTTTCAACTCCGGTCGCCGCCCGAGAGCTGTTGCCAGACTGTGAACGTATTCCGTCCCGGGATTCACCACCATCGGCACTTCGATCGGCAGGATCGTCTGTCCATCATGGGCAGGTAACGACAGCAGCCGCCGCAACCGCAGCTCCGCACTGTTCACCTGCGCCCAGGCCTGTTCGACACGTGCTTCCGCCGCAAAGACCGCTTCGGCGGCGGAAGCTTCATCTGCCTGACTGGTCCGGCCGGCCTGAAGCTCGGTCTGCTGGCGTTCCCAGAGCTCCCGCAACCGCTTCAGAGAATCCTCTTCCATATGCAGTTCCGAACGTGCCTGGGCCAGATCCCAGTAGACATCCGTCACGTCCTTCACGAGTCCGTTGAGAGACTCTTCGAAATCCAGTCGAGACAGCTCCCCGTCGATTTTCGCAATCAGGATCCCCTGATTCACGCTCATGATTCGGGTATCAAGAAACGCTGCCGGCCCGGCAATCTGAGTGAACTCCGTTCCCGCTCCCGCCCACAACGGCTGGGAATAGCTGAAGTTCATACCGCCGGTATACTGCGAAGGATACTGCCGGGCGGGAGAATTGTTGTCGCTGTAGTCGATTGTGTGATCAATCGCGAACTGTCCCCCCCAGGCAACCTGCTTATCCACTCGCAACAGGAAATTCGTTGAGTCGTCATTCAATACGGATCCGGGAGGCAACCCTTCCATGAACAGATTGTTCTGAATCCGTTCGTCGCGACCGAACAGCAGATTTCCCGACAGTCGGGGAGAAAAGTCCGACAGTGCTGCCGTGACGCCACGGTCACCGAAGTTGATGCTCGCCGCCTGGATGTCGGGATCCAGAGACGAAGTCGACGCTTCCAGATGCCGGTGCAGCGGATTGGAGAGTGACAGGAACTGGGCATCCTGCTTGATGATCAGAGAGTTCTGCAGGGCAATATGCACCGCTTCCGACAACGGGAGCGCCCAGGCACGATCCGTTTCCCGACCGGCCAGCCCTTTCGGTCCCGTGGGAATCTCGTCGGTGCGGACCGTGGATTCCGGGGTGAGATAACTCACCTCGTTCAGCACACGCTGCACGTAGTAGTCGTGCTCAACCGGTAACGGCTGCCCGACTTCACGAAAGAAATGACAACCAGAACCGAGCAACAGGCTCAGCAGAACGGCGTCACGTTTTCGGAACCAAACGGCAAACATCCTCTGCTGCCGCCGACGGACCCACAAGGATCTTCCGGCGCGCGCAATACGTCTGCAGATCGGATAAGCCAGACCGGACATCATCATAGTGCTCTAGGGAACTCTGATCCTGCGTGCGATTTCAAGGCCCAGTTGGAAAAACGCGCGGAATGCCCGCCCACCGCTTCAATCAATCATCTCAGCGGGGAACGAACGTGCTGGATCAGACGTTGTTTCTGATGTGTTCAGCAGGTCTTCCATGTGGCCCGTCAAGTCAATATGAAAGTTCTCAAGGGAATGCCCAACGCATGCCGGATGGCCTGCACCGGGTCGCAAGTCGTCATCAAAATGAAAAAACCTCCGGAGATCATGACTCCCGCAGAACGGGTGTCTTCCGGAAATTCAGAGGGGTAATGGACAGAATCATGAACAGATCGGGTGACCCGCGCAGCATCCGTTTCGGCGGATGAAACGCGCTCCCCTGCGGAACAGGGGGCATCAATCGTTCTGCGGGTGATTCGGGAGGGAGGGAAATCGCGAAGTGAACTGTGAGGAGTGCGGAGCAGTCTGTCAGAAGCCCCACGATGCCACAAGACGTTCTGCCGCAACGCAGAACACACATCTGTTCAGTTTGAACGATTTACAAGATCTTCGCAGCAGAACGAAACGCTGTTGTTGTGAGCGGTCATTCTGCCACGATAAACTGGGGCATCGGATCGGTGAACGCCCTGTCTCCGGGGGCACCTCGTCCGCCGGATCGGGCCACTCGACGTTCGAGGAACATCATGTTTCGACTTCTCCGCTGGAAACCTCAGGCGGAAGCCGTTCTAAAACAAATTGAGCAGCACCGCACCCGATCCGCCAGTCACCGGAAACGCCGGTTTCAGGAACTGGCCTGGCAGGCCCGGGGAGGGTTGCCACTCGCCAGAATTCTCACCGAAGTGTACGCCATTGTGGGAGAAGCCGCCGCGGCCACCCGCAGTATGACTCCTTATCCGGTCCAGATCATGGCAGGCATCGGCCTGTTCGAAGGCCAGATCGGGGAAATGCAGACCGGAGAAGGAAAGACTCTGACCGTCACCATGCCGGCGGCCCTCAGAGCACTGCTGGGGCGCGGCTGCCATGTCGTCACAGCGAACGATTATCTGGCCTCCCGGGATGCCGCGGAAATGAGCCAGATCTACAAAGAACTCGGCCTGACCTGCGGGTGCGTTGTCGAACAGATGAACGACGATGAACGACGCCTGGCCTACGCCTGCGACATCACGTATGGAACCGCACATCAGTTCGGTTTCGATTTTCTCCGGGACCGCTTGAAACGGGGAACACACTCTCCTTACGACGACGATCATGTTCGCCCCGGCCGTCTCCGCGCCCCGGAAGAGGTTCAGCGCGGACATTATTGTGCCCTCGTTGACGAAGCAGACAGCGTCCTGATCGACGACGCCGTGACTCCGCTTCTCATCGGACTCGCTCAGGAAAACCCGCTGTCTGCACTCGGCCTGTTCGAGTGGAGCCATTCGATGGCACGTCACCTGCGCCCCATGCAGGACTTCTTCTACGAACGGGACAAACGCCGAGCCATCCTCACAGAAGAAGGCTGCCGGCGGATCCTCTTGAGTGCCAAGCCAGCTGTGCTCGACGCCTTTCATGTCCAGAAAATCTATGAGCACGTCGAAACCGCGTTGTCGGCCCTCGTCGGACTGCAGAAAGACACCGACTATGTCATCGACGACGGGGAAATCGTCATCGTCGATGAATCCACCGGGCGAAAAATGCCAGGGCGAAAATGGCAGCAGGGACTGCATCAGGCCGTCGAAACCAAGGAACGACTCGAAATCACCGACGAAACCGTTCATGCCGCTCAGATCACCGTGCAGTCCTACTTCAGACAGTATGAATTCCTGTCCGGCATGACCGGGACCGCGATTCAGTCTCGGGCAGAATTCCGGAAAGCGTACCGGCTGTCCGTCACCCGGATTCCCACTCATCGCCCCTGCCGTCGTGTCGGTCTCCCGCCACGGATCTTCCGGACCATGGCCGCCAAACGCCACGCGATCGCCGACGCCATTGTCGAAATCCGTGCACAGGGAAGAGCCATTCTGGTCGGCACGCCCTCCGTGTACGAATCGGAAGCCCTTTCCGAACTGCTCCACGCACGGGGAATCGACCATCAGGTTCTCAATGCCCGACAGGATGAACGTGAGGCCTTCATCATTTCCCAGGCAGGCCAGTCAGGGCAGGTCACCATTGCCACGAACATGGCCGGTCGTGGAACCGATGTCTTGATCGATAAAGATGTCCGTGCCGCCGGGGGACTGCACGTCATCGCCTCGGCCATGCACTCCGCGGCCCGCATCGATCGTCAGCTCGTCGGCCGCAGTGCCCGCCAGGGAGAACCTGGTGGTTTCCAGTTCTTTTTGTCACTGGAAGATCCCTTGCTGGAAATTTTCTCTCCTCGGGGACGCAGCCGCTGCGAGCGACTGGCCAAAGCCCCCGGACCGCAGGAACTCCCCGCCTCCTGGTGGAAACTCTTCCGCAAAGCCCAGCGCCGGCACGAACGCCTGCACATCAAACAGCGCCGAATGCTGTTCAAAGCCGAACGCCAGCGAACAGAATCCGCCCGAAAGATGGGACTCGACCCCTACGTGGAATCCACCGGCGACCATTAAGACACGTGGACATTTTCACGCTGGTCTGGCGGAGAGACATTCGAAGCACGACATTCGAAATCCGAAACACATTCGAAGAGTTCAAACTCAAAACCCGCTGACGGTCTGTCTGTTTGGGTGATGAATCTTTGGGATGTGTTTCGAATTTCGTGCTTCGAATTTCGGATTTTCATGGAAAAAGCCCACCCTGATTGTCCACACGCCCTAGGCGAAGACCATCCGCTGCGCACCGCGAGCAGCGGCAAACTCCTTGATCCAGGCAATCATCCCGGCTCGATTGGCCGTGAGAAATCCCTTCCGCAACGACGCCCCCGGTCCGTCAGCAACCTTGAGCACCATCGTGGAGTCATGCAAATCACACCCAATCATGATAACCATTACACATGGCCAGTCCTTGTCGAGTTCGAGATGGAAACATCACTACTACTGAACCGGCAAGTGTACTGGCCTTTTCTGTTTCACTTCACCTGACCCCAACGTGATGACTCTGTGTTTCAAAAAAGGGAGCAGATGACGTGCGATCGGTCATGTCGCAACCCACAATTTGAGGCGAGGTCAAGTACGACTATGCCCTCTGCTGACTTCTGTGTCGCGGTCAGAAGACCTTGCGATCTTCTCAGTCGGGCTCGTACGCAAGCGTTGGCGACGACACGACACAGATCTCCCGAGGTCAGTTTACCCCTCTTCCACGCACAACCGCCGGATTGACTGCCGCGCCCCTTGATGGATCTGGACTTCGCTGTCTTATGCCAGCTCGTCCGGATGTGACAGCCTCGTATCCGATTCCTGTTCGTCGGCTCACGTTTTCGCTCCCCCGCTGCCTTCAGACCTCGCCGCGCGACGACGCCCTTGCGGTTCGCTTTCCTTCACCTCCATCAGGCTGGAACGGGGACTTCCACCCCGCAAACTGTCAAACATGCTCGGCACACACGCACAACGCCCCGGCCAGTTTCCCGACCAGGGCGTTGCATTCAACATTCAGACAATCAATTCACTCAGAAGGAAGGCAAGCGCCGAATCCCCGTTCCAAGTGTTTCGGTCATCAGGTCATTGGGGTCCCCAACCACATTCTCCCCGGCCAGACGTCCCAACTCGTGCATCAGCACAGTCAGCAGATCGACCTTGCCGTAGGCGATGCTGGACAGATCCGCAACGCCTTCATCACCTGAAAATACAAACTCGTTGTTGTCAGCCAGAGTTGGGTCAATAAACCAGCCGTGTCCGAACGCGTCATTGTCGATCAGGATCAGATTGGCACCGGCCATACCGAGCGTTGCTTCGTTCCCGAAATCCACAATCTGCACCTGAACACCGGCGAACAGAGACAAATCAAATCCAGACGCCACCATGAGCTCAATTGCTCTATTCAGTGTCGCCTGAACCTGGGACACGGTGACGGAGCTTCCGCCGGTCCCTTGCGACTCGCTCGATGTGAGCGCGGACGGATCGGTCTTCAGCACAGAGACACTGTTCACGATCCAGCCGTTATGGCTTCCGCCCGTCGCATCTCCAAATTCCAGTCGCAGATTGTCCTCTCCCGGGGCGAGTGTCACCGTAAACGTAATCTTCTTGAACTCGCCGGCAGCCGTATTGATGTTTTCGACAAACATCTGGCCAGGCGAATTTGCATTTCCGATAAACATGTTGTCATAGGCGGTTGTGTCCCCCATGATCACCACGACGGTGTAAGTCGCTCCCCCTTCCAGATCCAGCCGGAAGACCCGCGAAGCCGCTCTGGTGCCGGTGTGTCCATCCTGCAGCAGGCTCTTCTCAGGTGAGTTTGGCACGGTCCGGTTGACATGGGATGGTGGTGCGCTCCCTTCCCAGCCATAACCGCTGTCGGCATCGTACAACTTCGTCCGCAGCATTCCGACATAGCCATCCTGCGTTGGACTATTTGTATAGTTGAAGTCGAACTTGTAGCCAGCCGCTCCGACAAACTCCAGAACATTGTTCTGTGTTCCAATCGCCGTGCCATCAAGTGCCATGGCCGTGAACGTCGGAACCCCGGTGATCACGAACGGAGCCTGGACAACAAAACTGAATTTGCCGTCAATGCCGACTTGAACCTGATGCCCGACAATCTGGCTGGCGCCATCCGCGGAAACAATGGTCCCCAGCGTCGTCGAAACGGTCATCCAAGTGCCGGGAGCCACTCCTGTCGCCGTTCCCACGATGGTTCGAACCGACGTTCCGTCGGCCTCAACCGATGTGCTTCCCCCTTCAACCGCGAAGGTGACTCCCAAAACCTCGTTCACCTCGCGGATGTCGAGACCGTTGATGACCCACTGGGAACTGCCCCCTCCGTTCTGGAATTTCAGCCGGAGAAGCCCATCCGCTCCCACTTCCGCCAGGAACATTCCTGTGAAGTATTCCCCCACGGCCGTGGTCACCGTCAAGGTCGGATCAGAATCGTCATTGACGTAGATCTTCATATCGTTACGCGCCAGATTCCGATCCCCCATCGTGACGTTCACCCAGTATGTCCCGGGCTTCAGTTCCACCGTGAACGTATTCACGCTATTGCCATAATGGAAGTCCCGTCGCAATTCCTCCTGGGGTTCAGTCCCCGGAAGGTTCCCGCGATCCAGTCCCGTGACAGTGGTCTGCCAGCCATAACCACTTCCCGGAGTATACAGCGTGTTCGGCAGAACAGACGTATATCCGCCGGGATCCGCCGCGGACGCTGACGGCGTCTGGATCGGACTGGTCGTCGTGTTAAAGTCGAATCGTCGCACAGTCGGAGCCGTGAAATCGATCGACGCCAGCCCTGTCTGGTCACCCAGCAGAGAAGTCATATTGAAATAGACCGTTCCGCTGCCTGTCGGACTCTGAATCGTGACGAAGTACTTTCCATTCACATCCGGAGCAATTTGAATCCCGTCAATTTCCGGAGCCGCATCTGGAGTCAGGATGACAACAGCATTGTCGATCAGGCCGTCATTTGAATAGCGGTTATCCAGTCCGGCCGTGATCGTGATCAATCCGCCAGCAGGGCCGGTGACATTCACCACTTCAAACTGATGCTCGGTCAGACCATCCGCAACATACGGCCCGCCATCACGAATATCAGATTCCCGAACTCCCATTGTCAGCAATTCACCTGGATAAATTTCCAGGGAGTTGACCACCCACTGAGAATTTCCGCCATGGTCGCTGAAGGTCAATGACAGCTTTCCACCCACGGCCTGAACAGCGAAGGTTTCCCGAATGAACTGCCCTGGGGCCGTGTTCACGTTATCGAGAAGAATCTGTTCGTTGTTCAGCGCGTTTGTCACACGCATCTTGTCACGGGCCAGGTTCCTGTCCCCCATCGTGACCGTGACCAGATACCAGCCATCATCACTCCCAACATCCGCGGTAAAGGTTCGAGCCACCGAATCCCCGTGGAAGTCTCGTGTCAGATCCCCCAGCGCCCAGCCTCCGATCTTGTTTCGATCCAGACTGATCGCGGGCGTCGCTTCCCAGCCAAAGGTCGCCCCATCCACACCATAGATCTGGGTGCGGGAAACGCTGGTATAGCCTGACTGTGTCGCCATCGCGACCCCGGCGTCAAAATCGAATTTCAACGGTTCTTCCCCGACGCCTCCAATTGGATCCAGCGGAAGCCCTTCGATGCGACGGAAGTTGATTCGATTGAACGCCTCCCCGTGCACCTGAATTGAATTCCCAATGATCTCGAACGTGTTGTCCAATGGATCCAGGTCCAGAACGTCTCCAGGTCCACTCGGATCACCGCCAGGGGCTCCCGCATCACCAAATCCCGGATCATTCCCGTCGATCGTGATCGTCGCTGACAGGGACGGCTGAACATGGAACAGGTCGTTCCCCAGTCCTCCGTCAACGATCAGCGACTCCAGACTTGTCGAATAGGTCACCTGATTCGCACCAAGAGTCACGGTTCCACCGGTATTCGGTGTCGGTTTATTGGAAATCCAGATGACATCGTCCGCATCGGTTCCATGAACTTCTGCGACATCCCCGGTCGAACTGCTGGAATCCTCAATGTCAATCGAACCGTCCAGTCCATGCAGCCAGACCTCATAGGTGTCGTTTCCGGCACCGCCGTCCAGTTTCAGCCAATCAATCGCCTGGCCATCGGCCGCATTGACGATGATCCTGTCGTCTCCAGCCCCGCCCGTGACAGTTCCCTGAGCGGTACTGTTGACCGTCCCGTTCAACCTGATCGTTGCTGCGGAATCATCCGCTCCCCCGACCACATTCACCACACTTCCGGTCACCGTCGAGGTTCCCGCCAGAGTGACATTGCGTTCCGAGGTGAGATTCACACTGTTGGTCGCAGAGACGTTCCCACTCACGTTGAGCGATCCGCCCGTCGTGCTCAGATGGAGCTGGCGGTTCGCTTGAGTCACACTGAAATCATTAACGGTCAGGTCACCCTGGTTGACGAGATAAACCGTTCCGGCCGACGTCCCCGACAACGAGTTGATCGTCGTCATAACCGGAGCAGTCACGACTCCCACCGTTCCGGTTCCACCGACATTCAGCGTCAGATGATTTGCGGTGATATCGACAATTCCATCGGAGTCACGCAGATGTGATCCGGTCTGCAGAGAGATATTCCCGGCTCCGGCATTCATGTCGACTAGAGTCAGATTGTCCAGTTCATTGATCCACTGATCTCCGCCTGCTGCCGCGGTATTCGTCACCAGACGCTGAGTTGCAGTGTTGAGGGACTGATCGACCGTCCCAATCGAATTGGCAGTCAGATTCACCAGCAGAGAGGACATTGACGGGTTTCCACTTCCGGCATCCAGAATCGCACCGGAGGTCGAAGTCGCATGAATCTGTCCGTTGATTGTTAATCCGGAAACCACTCCGCTGACCGTAATATCTCCATCCGCTTCCAGCAGAATTCGCCCCTCGGCTTCGACTTTCCCGCCGGATGCGATGGAAATCGCTCCGCCGTTGTTTCCTGCCCCCTGATCCGCAGTGATCCGGATGGCTCTCGCATTATTGGTGTTGAGCGTGGAGTTCGACGAGACCGTTCCACTGGCTCCGATCACCACTTCATCATCCGACTCGATCACAACCGTTCCGGTTGCAGTTGCCTGGACCGTGCCGTCGATCCGGACTCCCACACCCGCTCCGGCATCATTTCCGGAAAACGCAATGGAACCCGTCCCGGTGGTCTGAACCATTGCCGCACTGTCGACCCAAACCCCGTCTCCGGCTGCCCCGTTCCCCTGGCCGGTCAGAGTCACACTTCCACTCACCGAAGAGAGCGTCGTCCCGGCCCCGGTCACCCGGACCCCGTGGTTATCCGACCCGCTATTGCCTCCGGTTCCGTTCAGAGCAATCGCTCCGGCAGTCGTCGAAACAGCGGCCGCGTTGGTGAGTTCAATCCCGACGAATGTTCCAGCGAACGTTCCGGACGTGTTGGCGTTCAATCCCAGGCTGCCCGAAGCGGTGGTGAGACGGCCGCCATCCACCACGATATTCCGATCCGCCGTGAAACTGATCGCTCCCGTCCCGGATGTGGCAGCAGAGCCTGTCACCTCAATCGTTTCCGCCTTTGTCACCGTCAGGTTCTTGTCATTCTGGAGGCTCAACAGTCCGTTGAACTCCACGACGTCGGCGTCACCAGCCCCGCTTCCGGCATTGATCTCAAGATGGGCATTGAAGAGCGAATCCAGCCCGAGAATGCTCAGAGTATCATTCCCATTCCCGGCCGTATTGATCACCAGCTTTCCGGTCGGGCTCAGGAAGGTGACACTTTCTCCCTGATTGGAGTCAATCAGAGACAGGCCATCCCCAATGCTGAGATCGTCCGACAGAGTGATTGCCTCGTCTCCTGCATTCCCGGTGAATGTGAAGATCCGATTGGTGGCATCAATCGTGTCGATAATCGGCTCCAGCCCGGTATAGGTAATCGCCAGAGTCCCGTTGTAACGGACTTCTCCGGCACCTTCGCTGATCAGCACATGCTCGACCGTTGTGGCCGAACCACCGATGATTTCCAGGGCGTCTCCATCCGGATTCCCCCCCGGGGTGTTTTCTCCACCGTCCCCGCCGTTGAAGACAATGCCGTTGATGGGAGCGAAGACGCTGCCGAGAGGATTGTTGATGACCAGGCGGTCATCCCCGAGGCCACCGTTGAAGATGAGACCGGTAATGTTACTTAGAACCACCGGCGTAATGGTCACTTCATTGAGACCACCCAGATCGCGGGTATAAGTCAGCGTCCCTGCATTTTCACCGGTGATGTCCAGCACCAGCAGATCATCACCTGTCGACCCATTCACCACCAGATCGCCGGTACCGAACAGGCCGGGATCCCCCTGGTATGCTCCGATATGCGGAGAATCCGTGAACGAATCAAGCTTGAATTCTGAAGAGGCATACGCAGCCAGAGAGCCGAAACCGATCTGGTACGGATGCTCATTCGGAACGGTCCCCAGGTTGAAGACCGGCGGTCCGTACAGGTTGTCACCGTCATCCGTCACGATGCTGTTAAAGTCAACATCGTTGTTATAGAACAGGTTATTCGTGACGCTCGTTGTCGCACTGGCATTAATCGCGTACCCCTGGACAGGGGTTGATGGAGGCGTCGACTGCAGATAGAGATTGATTGATGTGCCCGCATCGCCTGGAACCACCGTTGTTCCCTGAGCATCATCAAAGTTCCAATACGCAACGAGATTCGGATCAGCGGAAACACCATTGCTGATGATCGCCGCGATTTCGGCCGGAGTGAGAGTTTTATTGTAATAGGCAAGATCGTCCATCATGCCATCGAAGTTCCGAAGGGCAGTCGTGGGATCCTCGCCAACATAGAGGACCTGACCCGCGGTCGAATTTGGCGTCACCCAGCCTGTACGAACCGGACCATGCGTGTAGCCTGTGGGTGCTTCGACGCCGTTGAGGTAGATGCGACCGGTCTGGGTCGCGAAATCCCAAGTCGCGGCAATATGTATCCACGTTCCGGCCGTGAGCAGCCCAGTGAGCGAATTCGTGCGAAAGAGAGCATTATCTCCGTTCGCTTTGTTTCCGTAAAAGTAGATGCGGTTCGACTCGTCGATTTGAAATTCAAATGCGCCATGGGAAACCGTATGCCGCTTTCCAGTCTGATCGAGCTTGATCCAAACAGCGATCGATCCATTGGTCCCAATATCAAAGCCGGGATCGCTGAACGTTGCCAGACTGTCAACCCCGTCAAACTCCAGCGCGCCTCCGAAGTGTCCCGCTGACGGCTGGAATTCCGGAACGCTAAACGGAACAACTCCATCCGTGACCAGGTGCAACTGAATCCCATTGACATTGTCAATGGCGATGTTGCCGGACGACTGATCGAAGTCCCAATGGGCAACCAGTCGCGGATCAGCTCCCAGAGAAGCAACGCCGCTGTCACGAATCGTCTGAATGTCAACGACCGAGAGCACGTCATCAAACCAGGCAACATCATCCATCATGCCATCGAAATCTCGACCACCAGCGCTTCCCGTCCCCGGGCCTGGAACATTGGGATCGCGACCGAGGTAGATCAATTTGTTGACGGTATTCTGAACTGTCGTCCAGGCAGGATTGACATCCGGGCCGTAAGTAGCTCGATAATTAACCTCGATCCCGTCCAGATAGATGTGTCCCTCCTGGGTGTCATGGTCCCAGGTATAGGCCACATGCGTCCATTCATCCACTGCGAATGTATCGGAACTCCAGATCAGCGTATTGTCGTTCCCCAAATTTCCGGGGTAGAAATAGGGATCGTTAGTATGCCGCACCTGGTATTCGACCGCCCCCCCGGCGAGCATATGACGTTTGCCGAGCGTATCGAGCTTGATCCAGAGAGCAAATGTTCCCTTGGCACCGACATCGAAAGCGGCATCCTCGAAGACACCGAATTGCCCGTTGCCGCTGAACTCGAGCGCTCCCCCGAACACACCTTCTCCAGGATGCCAAAGTGGATCTGTCGACGCCTGGGGTCCGGTGTACTGGTAACCCTGGAAAATGTTATCGCTGATCGTGATCGGTCCACTGGCAGGAAGCAGCGGATCGATATAGATCGCCGTGGGAATCGGCTGACTGCCAGCCTGGTTGATTTTGTCCGAGTCCTGGAAGTGGAACGTATTGTGCGAAATCAGCAGTCCGTCGGACGTTGTCTTGTTCGGCTGGAAGTTGGTGATGGCATACAGCCCGGTGCCGTCGGACTTGAAATCGCCGTGCACCTGATTGTTCACACCGACTCGACTGGCGAAATAGTTATAAGAAATTTCGCCGCTGGTTGCCGCGCCATATTCGAAGTAGATCGGGCTGTACCAGTAATGACTTTCCTCGAAGCTATTGCCAGAGATCAACATGTGCTCACCAGCGCCCCGAATGCCGGCACGGAAATAGGTCCCCGTGAAGAGGCTATCGGTCACAGTGAGATAATTCGATGTGCCGGTATAAATTGCGACACGAATGTCGTCGCCGGTGAAGTGGACGTCATCGAACGTCGTATGATCGGCAACATTCCAGACCAGATAACCATTTCCGACATTCGCATCGGAGGGAGCGTCCACCCAGCCGCCGAACGTCAGATTCTGGAAGGTGACATTCGGAGCGTTGACCTGGACCGTCCGGACTTCGGTTCCGGTCGCCTGACCTGCACTTTGAATGATCGTGTCATCCTGTCCGGCACCGATGATCGTGACGGACGTGTTGATGTCCATCTGGCCGCTGTGCACGAATGTCCCGGCCGCCACATGAATCGTATTTCCGGTACTGGCGGCGTTCGCAGCGCGCTGGATACTGCCGCTGTTCTGGGTCACAAACAGCGTGTCGGCCACCCAGGTGACGAGACCGGTGCCGCCGCTGCTGTCCAGGGCATGAGTGATCCGGTCTTCGATGGCGAAGCTGTTCGCGAGAATGCTGGTATCAACATTCACTCCGTTCAGCTGAAGAGTATTCCCGATGATCTCCAGATTCGTCGCGTTCCCCCAGGTGATCAGCTGACCTTCGTCACGAACATCAAGAATATTATCACCACTGGAGAGATCGAGAACCCCGCCACTCTCGACAACAATGGCAGACTGGTCGTTATTGAGCGACTCACGAACCGTGACGTTCGTCAGCGTCAACGATCCACCAGATTTGACGCGGATGGTTTCAAAATCATCAAGAACGTCAAACGTCAACCCATCACGAACCTCCACCTGGCCGGCGTCGACGGTCAACGCCGGTGACCCTTGGTTGAACGTCACATTGTTGTGGTTGGCATTCAGAATCAGTTTCAGACCGCTGTTCACGTGGGCGACCTGCCCATCGTATTGACCAGCGGCGAGATTGATCTGAATCGTGATCGGGGAGCCCGACTGGACGTTCGTCACCTCTTTCAGTTCGTCCAGAAACGCGGCCAGTGCGGTGTCATCCGCGATGTCAAAGGTCAGGGTGTCCCCCGGCTCGGCGGCGTCGACCTGCTGTTGCAGCGTGAGATTTCCAGCCCCGAATTCAAAGGCTCCGATGTCGATTCGACTCCCGACGACGCGGTTGAAGCCTTCTCCCCGTTGGTCGTATGGGATGGCGGGGTTGTTGAAACCTGGATCACCGGCGTTGATGGCCGCGCTCCCTTCCAGCAGGGCATGTGTGAGCGTTGGTCCGCCGTTGTCAGTCAAGTTCGGATCAAGGACTGTCGTCCAATTCACGCCGACGATATTGCCGTTGGGGCCGTTCGCCAGCCCGCCAGCGGTCGCTGCGTCGCCGATCAGGTTGTAGGCGTTGGTTCCTGTTAAGAGGCCGCCGACATCACTGGCGGTAGTACCGCTCACCCCGGCGTAGTTCCCAGCCACGATCGTGTGGTCCAGCGTCAGGGGGTAACCGGAATAGTTGAGAATCCCGCCCCCCGCTCCGGTAAAATCCCGATTCTGGGTAATAGTGCTGTGCGAGACTACGACCCCGGTTCCTGCGTTGGTGTTAAAAATTCCACCACCGCCATAGGTTCCATTGGCGGCATTGTGGGAAATGGTGCTGTTGACAACAACAATGTTCCCGTAGCCATTTTGAAGCCCTCCTCCCCAACCCGCTGTGTTGTTATGGATATTGCTATCCACGATCGTCAATTGACCATTCGTATAGATTCCTCCTCCGCCGCTGCTGTTGGCCGTATTGCCGGAGAGGGTACTCCTGGTGACGATCGCTGTAGAATTGGATTCGTTGAGAATTCCGCCGCCGAATTGGCCGGCCGTATTCCCGGACAGGGTGCTGTCGGTGACGTTCACCGTGCCGGTGTTGTAAATCCCGCCGCCGTAGTAGATGGCTGTATTTCCGGACAGGGTGCTGTCGGTGACGTTCACCGTGCCGGTGTTGTAGATCGCGCCGCCGTGATTGTCATAGGCGTACCCGCCGGTCAGTGTCACCCCTTGAACCGTCAACGACGCTCCGTAGAACACCTCAAAAATGCGGTCCGTGGAATTCCCGTTGATCGTGGTCGATCCCGTCCCGACAATTTTGATATTGCCCGAGGTCTTCCGAATATCCAGATCGCCGGATTCAGCGTTGTTCTCATTTGCCCCGGTTTTGTTCAACACATAGTTTGCCGAAGCGAGATGAATTTCGACGCCGTCCGGATTGGTATCAGCATTCGCCGCAATGACCGCTTCACGCAGTGACGTCACGGAGTCAGACGCAATGGTATCCGCCGTAGTGGTGACCTCAATGACGGTTGCCGCGAGCAGGACGCGGTCTTCGAGGGATTCGACGTGGGACACCATGGCGGAGGTGGTGCCGAGGTGTCGCGCGGCGGAGCGGCGGCGTTGCAGACGGCGGCGCGCGGCGGTGTTATTGAAGCGATAACGAGGAAAGAGCCCTGAGAGCCAATGATTCAAACGCATGACCGTCTCCGAAATGCAAACAGGAGACGAAAGAAATCAGCAACGCCCGCTGACAGCGTGTCAGCGCAACTTTAGAACCAGCCCGCCCGTGCCCGCCATTTTCAGATCTCATTGAGATTGCCCAAAGATGGGGAGGCCCCCCGCGTTCCTCTGGCAATTCCTCTGTCAGGCCCTGCGAACTTGTCCCCAACGACGTCGCCGCTCTTTCCCCCGTTCGACTGATGTGATTGTGAAAGTCGGTGGTGTGGAATACTGCAAAATCAGGGGAGACGTTTCAAAATCGAAACGACCCGCGTATTCAAAATAATCATCCTCCGAGGATTGTCAAGAAAGTTGAACATCGTTTTCTCCATTTTACCAATTCTACCGTAAATATCGCTTGACGATGTCAAAACGATTGAACGGAACAGGGGACGGGAGTTGCCGGCACCTGCCTTGGGGGGGGTGCATCCTTGCAGGATCTTCTTTTTTCCGAACTGGACAGCGGTCAGGGGAAGGTCTAGGTTATCGTCGGGTCAAGTGGATGCAGGCATTCCTCATTGTTGCGGGCCGCCATCCCAAAGATCGTCATCACGAACCCCGGCGAGGGCGCACCGGGGAAGTTTCCCAGGGAGGAGGAGTTCCCAGGAATTTCGACGAACAGTCGACAGAAAGAGGGATGAACGGCAATGTCTGACGAAAAAGAACCACAGGCCGAAGGGCAGCAGATTCGCCTGGAGCTCAACGATGAAGGGATCCAGGCGCTCTATGCGAACCTGTGCCGGGTTTCCAGCACGCCGGAAGAGGTCATTCTCGACCTGGCACTGAATCCGAACCCGACCAGCACCGCTCCGGTTCAAAAGCTGAAGGTGACACAACGGGTCATTCTGAACCACTTCACCGCGAAACGACTGGCCGCCTTACTGGCCGCGACCGTTCAACGACACGAACAGGCGTTTGGACGACTGGAGACAGACGTTCGCAAACGACTGGTCAACGAAAGCTGACCGACTCGCGCCCCTAATCGCGCGACGACAATACGACCTGAACGACAGAAACCGAAGGAGATCCCTTCGGTTTTTTCGTTTAATGGTAAAGGGCTAAAAGGACCAAATGAGAAGGACCAAGAACCAAAAAGGGACTTTGGGTTGAGTCGTTTTCCACTGGAGGGTTTGGTTCTTGGTTCTTCGGATTTGGTCCTTACTTTAATTTTCCGCTGCATTTGTATCCGGTTTTCTGCCTGCGCGCATACTGCGCCAGCGCCGGTTAACGGAACGAAGGGTCCGCTTCTAGCGATTCTGTGAAAGAGGCCGGTTTTACCTGTTTTTCCGATTTTTCCAGCTTCGGCACAAAGGATGCTTTTCCTGCTGTCGCACAATCACGTGAGTGCGGAAACGCGGGATGGCCGTCTGCAGCGGATGTTCCTCAACCGTTCTTAACCAAGTTCAACAAAAACAGGAGATTCCAACATGACTCTTATGAAGCAACTGCTTCGTGATGAAAGCGGCTTTGTCGTTTCATCGGAACTGGTGCTGGTGGCCACGGTCCTCGTGATCGGCATGATCACCGGACTGACCACCCTGCGCGACGGCGTGATCCAGGAACTGGTCGACGTCGCCCGTGCCATCGGTAACATCGAACAGAGCTACACCTACAACGGTGTCACGGCCCACACCTCCGCCAGCAACGGATCGAACTACAACGACTTCCGTGATTACTGCGAACAGGCAGCCGCCAACAATGGCAGCGGCGGCCCCGGCTGCATGCGGCTGACAGGAGCTGCGGTCCGGCCGACAAACGGTGAAAGCGATAACCCGCTGGCAGCAGCTCCATAACGACCCGCTGACAACCGCAGAGATCACGCCCCTCTGCCAACAGACGACGCAGAGGGACGCAGCCCACATTTTTCAATCGACTTTTTATCTACAACTGGGAGAATTCTCATGAATCTGATGAAGCAACTGCTTCGCGACGAATCTGGTTTCGTCGTTTCTTCGGAACTGGTGCTGGTTTCCACCATCCTCGTGATCGGCATGGTCACCGGACTGGCAACCGTTCGGGACGCTGTCGTTCAGGAACTGGCCGACACCTCCAAGGCCATTGGAAACATTGAACAGAGCTACACATTCAACGGCATCACCGCCCACACCTCGGCGACCAATGGATCTAATTTTGTGGATGCACCGGACTTCTGCGAAGACGGCAACCAGGGGACCCACGGAGACGCTCCAACCTGCCTGCAGCTGGACACTGCGGTTCCAACGAACGGCGAAACAGACGGACCGCTGGCTGCCGCCCCGTAATGCCCCACCCGGTGGCATGAGTTTTGCCTGAGTGTTTGAGATTCCCCCTGTCCAATCACGGAAACTCTGCCTGCACAGCGATGCTGTGCAGGCAGGCGGGCCCCGTGGCGGGAGTTTCTCAATCCTCTTGAAGAATGTTGAGACTCCCCGGCTGGACGCCTGACACGTTCTGCCGGGGATTTTTTTATCGAACACGGAGTTTTCCATGTGTCCACACGATTTCCTGAACGACGAAAGCGGCAATGTCAATGTGGCCGCAGCCATCCTCTGGATCACCATTGCAGGAATTGGCGCCATCACCGGGCTGGTCACTCTGCGGGACGGCATTGTTCAGGAATACGGGGACATCGGGCTGGCCCTGGAACAACTGGACCAGTCCTACACGATTTACACGGATGAGACGAAATCGACGATTCTCAAACAATTCGTCGACACCCCCAATCCAAACGCCATCAACCTCCCGGGGCAGGCTCCTTACGGGATGAACCTGACAACTCCCCCGACGAATGGGGAATCGGACGGACCGGCACTGCCGACAACGGTCGACGGCACGACCCCTTCCAATGGAGAGTCGGACGGGCCGCTGCAGCCAACGCCATGAGAACGGTTTGTTCAAAGACTGAACGGGATTCAACCGGCACACAATCTGCATTAGCACGAATTGACAACGACGCACAGCACGGTTCCCGACGTGACGTCGACCGGACACAACGAGGCCACCACCTGAGGATTGAGACTGATGTCAAAAGGTAATTCGGGCAGTTTAACAGTCGTGATTTTCGCACTCTTGATCGGCCTGGGAGGAGCGTTTGTCGTCCGGCAACAGATGAGCCGGCAGAACGAACTCCCGCCATTGCCCCTGGCAAAGCCGGCGGAGAAGATGATTTATGTGCCAACGGCCGCGTTGGATTTCACGAAAGGACATGTCCTCTCTCTGTCGGACATCCAGATCTTCACCTACACCCAGCAACAGATCGACAAGTCTCCCTATGCTGGAAAAGCGTTCATGGGTGACCCCAACCAGCTCGTGGGACGGGCGCTCAAAATCCCGCTGAAAAAAGGAGAGGTCTTCCTCCCGGATCAATTGTATGCCGACGGCCTGGGAATGGGTGTTGCCGAACGTTTACAGCCTGGTTACCGCGCGGTGACAGTCCCCATTCAGGATGTTGGGGCGGTTTACGGTTTTGCACGTCCAGGCACGATGGTGGATGTTCTGTTCCGCTCGAATTCGGAAAGTGATCGGCCCGAGCAAACACTGACCCTGCTGGAACGGATTCAGGTGCTGGCACTGAACACGGATCTCCGCACGGACAGTATCATCAGTTCAAAGGACATCGGAACGGTGACACTGGCCGTCACACCTCCCCAGGCAAAGGTTCTGAAAGTTGTCGAAGGACGCGGGGACCTGAGTCTGGCGTTGCGGAATCCGAATGATACGTTTCAGTATTCGCCGATTGACCTGACGGATTTCAACCCGTTGATCGGGCAGGTGAGTTATCGGGATCGGGCTCTCGCCCGGCATGCGACAGATTCCCGGTCTGCTGCGGAAGCGGACACGCTTGATCAGATGCTGGAAGACGGCAGTGAACGAGTGACCTTGAATGATCTGCTGGGAATTCCCCGTCCAAAGCCGAAGAAAGAAATGGAAGTCTATCGGGCGGGAACGAAAGAAGTCCTGGCGTTTGAAATCGCGAACGACAGTGACCTGCAGTTACTGGATCGAGGAGGACGGATTCGCGTTCCGATCGCTCACGATCTGCCGACTCCCACGCCGGGGGGGCTGGGAAGCATCCAGAATCGTCCAGTCCGGTTTGATGCGATTCCTTAATCCGGTCTCCCTCCGAAGCATTTGTCGGCCTGCCTCATTTTCTCTCTCTGAACATTAACATAATCGATCGCCGATGAGTTCCATTCGATCACGAACGCTGATGCTCGCCCCGGAAGATCGGGATGAACGTGTGGATGCCGATGAACTGGCTTATCAGAAAGTCAAAGTTCGCATTCATGAAAAGCTGGTGGATTCGCTCGACCTGTCGATGCTGGCGCATGTCCCGGAAGACGAGCTGGCTTCGGAAGTCCGGGTGGTCGCCGCAGACGTCATTGCTGAAGAAGAACCCCGTCTGAGTTCCGGGATCCGTGAACGACTGCTGGACGAGCTGTTCGACGAAGTCTTCGGACTGGGTCCCATTGAATCGTTGATGCAGGACGAAACCGTTTCGGACGTTCTGGTGAATCATCCGCATGAAATCTATGTCGAACGATTCGGCCGGATCGAACCGACAAACACGCTGTTTGCGGATGAAGCGCATCTGATGCGCATCATTCATCGCGTCGTCTCCCGCGTGGGGCGACGAATTGACGAAGTCAGCCCGATGGTGGATGCCCGCCTGCCGGATGGTTCCCGCGTGAACGCGATCATTCCGCCGCTGGCGCTCGATGGACCGACGCTCTCGATTCGACGTTTCGGGAAACATCCGCTGCAGATCGAAGATCTGATTGACAGCAGTTCCATCCATAATGACATGGTGGATTTCCTGGCTGCCGCCGTGGATTGCCGAGTGAGCTTTCTCGTCTCAGGAGGAACCGGGGCCGGCAAGACGACGCTGCTCAATGCCATGACCAAGTTCATTCCGTCAGACGAACGACTGGTCACGGTCGAGGATTCTGCGGAGCTGCAGTTGCAGCATCGGCATGTCGTCCGTCTGGAAACTCGTCCACCGAACAACGAAGGGGCAGGGGAGATCACCCCGCGCGCACTCGTTCGGAACAGCCTGCGAATGCGTCCCGACCGAATCATCGTCGGTGAAGTTCGAGGAGCGGAAGCCCTGGACATGCTGCAGGCCATGAACACCGGCCATGAAGGGTCGCTCACCACGATTCACGCCAACGACACGCGTGACGCACTGGCCCGACTGGAAATGATGGTGGCCATGAGCGGCTTTGAACTTCCCGTTCCGGTCGTTCGCCAATACATCGCATCGGGAATCGCTCTGGTCGTTCACCTGTCCCGGTTGAAGGGAGGGGTGCGACGAGTCATGCAACTTTCAGAAATCGTCGGGGTCAAGGAAGGGGGCTTCCACCTGGAAGACATCTGTGGATTCGAGCAGACCGGAGTCGACGAACTGGGAATTGCTCAGGGAGAGTTCTACTTCACCGGCTATCGACCGATGTGCCTGAGTCGGCTGCGGGCCGCGGGAGTGCGGCTGGCGGACGAACTGTTTGATAAACGTCGGTTGCCGGTCAGAAAGTAGTGGTGTGACCACTCTGTCCTGACAGGTTCCCGAACCTGGCCCGCAGGCTCGTTGGCCTGCTCAAACCCTGTTCCGTCACCTGTCATTTCAGGTTTGAAGCTCCAGTAGATCAGCAGAGTGGCCAGCGACTTTTGACGTCTGGCTGTTGGAAAACCACGAGAGGTTTCGTTCCCCTCTGCTCAAGATTTGAATTCGCAATATCCTGTTTCTCTTCACGTGAGCTGCCTTGTATGTTCGCCACTGACACACTCACTGCGATTGCCTTCGGGTCTTCCACTCTCGTCACGCTGGGAGTGTTGACCGCGATTCGTGAAGCCTTCGCACCTGGTCGGGGAACGACAGAAGCGGGGAAACGAATTCCGGGCCGCCTGCGTCGCGCCGCCACCGTCTTCGATCAAGCTCCAGCGAGGGGATTGACCGGCCAGATCAATCAGGGGTTTGATCAACTGGTTCTGGAATCCGGGTTCGACTGGACTCCGGCCATTGCTTTTCAATGGGTCTTGATCTTCGCGATGCTCGGTGGAGGGGGAGCTTATCTCGTGAATGGCGATCCACTGGCACTTGTCGGTGGAGCACTGGCCAGCATGATTCTTCTGCTGCTGGTGATCGCGATTCGTCGGGCCGGCCGAATGGCAGCCATTCGGGAACAACTTCCACAGGTTCTGGATATGCTGGCGCGGGGAACACGTGCCGGACAGAGTACCGAACAGGCGATTGCCATGGTCGGTGAAGAGGCGGGGGGAATTCTCGGAAAAGAGTTTCAACGCTGTTCACAGCAACTCGCCATGGGCCGGGCATTTGATCGGGTGCTGATGTCACTCGCCGCTCGAATCCGACTGGTCGACATGCGAATTTTGACGACAACTCTGATTGTCCAGCGTCAGTCCGGAGGACACCTCTCGGAAACGCTGGAACGGATGGCTGCCGTTGTTCGAGATCGCATGACAGCCGCTCGTCAGATCAAAGCCAGCACCGGAGGGGGACGGATGTCGACGCTGATTGTCGCCGGCATTGCCCCGATCGCCACGGTCGTCATCTACTTCCTGAAACGAGACCATTTCGTGTTACTGTTTGAAGACACATTGGGACGAAGCCTGCTGCTGCTGGCAATCGTTCTCGAAGTCGCCGGACTCATCTGGATTTACCTGTTGATGCGGCAGGATGCCCGATAGCGGGACCCCGAGAGTGGGACGTTGTCGAGAGACGGTGATTCCACTTTTCAGGGGTGATCATCAGGCAGACTGTTGATTCATCACCGCATATTCGGATGAACCCGTCACAGGATTGTTACTGAGACATTTGTACGAGGCCAGCAAGTCGATGCCATTAGACGCCATGACTCTTGTTCCGTTCGTCGTCATTTTCTTGACGGCTTATCTGGCGGGCATGACCATTCTTCGCGCCCGGGCTCGAGTCCGCAACATTGCCGACGTCCATACCCGTACCAGGATGTCACGTCCCGGTTGGTTCCGTCGGTCGCTGTCAGGATCGATCCCGATGTTTCCCGGTGAACAGGAGGCGCTGGAACAGGATCTTCGTCGGGCGGGCTATTACAGTCCTTATGCTGCAGTGGAATATCTCGCCGCACGAAACTTCATCGTGGTCCTGGTGCTGCTCGTCGGTGGATTTGCGGCGGTCATTGCCAATCCGTTGACGAGCCTTCCACAAGTGGTCCTTGTCGCCACATTGACTGCGGCGCTGATCAGCTACATCGTTCCCCGAATCATCCTGTTCCGGCAGGCATCCCAGCGACTGGGACGCATTCAACGGGGATTGCCCGATGCCCTCGACATCATCCGCATGTGTCTGTCCGGGGGACTCCCGCTCCGTTTTTCACTCGAGCGAGTGGCTGCGGAAGTGGAATTCTTCCACCCGGAAATTGCCGTGGAACTGGAAGTGGTTCGTCGGCATGCTGAAGCGGATACGATGCAGAAAGCGCTGAAAGAGTTTGCCCGTCGGATGAATGCGCCCGATGTCAATGCTCTCGCGTCGCTGGTGTCTCAAACGGAACGGACCGGAACGCAGGTCGCCAATGCGGTGATGGATTTCGCCGATGGGATTCGCCGGCAGTACCGGCAACGTGCTGAAGAGCGGGCCACGAAGACGGCCGTAAAGATGCTGTTCCCGGTTGTGCTGTGCCTGTCTCCTCCAATTTTTATCCTGCTGGTGGGCCCTCCAATCGTCCAGCTGAAGAACTTTGCGACGGATGCACATAAAACGGGAGGAGTTCTGGATCACAGCCAGTACAACGTCGAGGCCACGACCTCGGCAACAGCAGCAGGGTCACAGGACGCTCAATAGTTCAACGGCGTTTGCCGGGTTCACTGGCTGGTGAGTTCCAGTGTTGACGCGAGTTGTCAGCAGGACGGCAGAAGCAATCTAGCAGCCCGTTGAAGAACTCGAATTCCGCTGCAGCGGGTCTGTTTTGCCGATTTCTGCGTCGTCAAACCTCGACAAATCTGAGGATTTGCCTGCGGTTTGAACTCCTTGAACTCAACAAAACATCCTCCGCCTCACCAGGAAGCCGTTCTTCAACA
>Ga0182736_1001104_pt1 | contig 29717 bp, 17 predicted proteins | sample eDN5th30CKraftBY_FD_128882 | JGI IMG/M metagenome (GOLD analysis project Ga0182736, IMG submission 128882) | Enriched backyard soil microbial communities from Emeryville, California, USA - eDNA 5th pass 30_C Kraft BY (version 2) (version 2) | ecosystem: Environmental > Terrestrial > Soil >...
ACCCAAGATAAGCGAGTGCTTGCAGAAGCAGAGCGGTTTTCGGCAGCTCTGTATCCTGTTCTTGACAGAAAGGTTTCGAACCATGATCTGGGTTTTATGCTATATTGCAGCTTGGGTAACGGCTACCGTTTAACGGGAAATCCGGAATATAAGAAAATGTTATTACGAGCAGCTGATTCACTGGCCATATTATATAATCCCAAGGTCGGTACAATCAATTCCTGGCCACATGAAAATGCAAAAATGGGCTATAATACCATTATTGATAATATGTTGAATCTGGAGCTTTTGTTCTGGGCTTCGAAGAATGGAGGGACCAAGCGGCTCTATGAAATAGCTGAGCGTCATGCAGAAGTTACCATGAAAAATCAGTTTCGCGATGACTACAGTACATCTCATGTCGTAGTTTATGATACCATTTCCGGTGCCCGTATCAGGCAGATTACCCATCAGGGGTATGCTGATTCTTCCATGTGGGCACGTGGCCAGGGATGGGCCATCTATGGTTTTACCATGTCTTATAGAGAAACCGGTAACAAGGATTTTCTGGAAACAGCCCAAAAAGCAGCTGACATCTATTTGAAGCAACTACCGGAGGATAAGGTTCCGTATTGGGATTTCAACGATCCTGCTATCCCGAATGCTCCACGGGATGCCTCTGCCGCTGCTATTGTTTCCTCTGCTTTGCTGGAATTGTCGCAATATACGGATGGGGAGAAGACCCAATATTATAAGGATGAGGCAATAGCGATGTTACAGTCCCTTTCATCGGCCCACTACCAAAGCAGGGAGAAGAATTATGCATTCTTGCTTCATTCTACCGGACATAAACCCAATAACTCGGAGATTGATGCTTCTATTGTTTATGCCGATTATTATTATCTGGAAGCTTTAATGCGATTGAAGAAAATAGCTAAATCGGAAAGGCTATTTGATACATTAAAGTGAGCTGATTGTTTTAAAGATTTGATATATGGATATTCCGCAGTATACTGGTTCTTCCCCACCCTGTGGGTAATTGGTTCATTTGTCCAAGCTATGGCAACGGGAAAACGAGAGCAGCCCTCATAAAAACAGGGTCATATAATCTTTTAATTTACCTCTTAATATCTTCAGCGATTTCGTAATACGGTATTCAACCGTTTTAATGGAGACATCAAGTGTGGATGATATTTTGGCATTCGTTAAACCCTCAAAACGACTCATTTCAAATGTTTTGCGATAACTTTCCGGAAGATCATTAATCGCATCGTTTATCTTAATAGCCAATTCATCCGCCATATAAAAGTCAGGATCATCCAGTTGCTCTTCATCTAATCTGCTGTAAAGTTTAGCATGTATGCGTTCGCGGTATTTCTGCTTGCGTATCGCGTTGAACGATCGATTCTTTACGGCAATAAATAGATAGGATTTAAGTGAGGTGGCGATAATTAAATGCGTTCGTGCTTCCCAAATATACAGCATCAGATCCTGTACCAACTCCTCAGCGTCCGTATCGGATAAAAACTGTGCGGCGTAGGTACACAATGGCGCATAATATTTGAGAAACATCTTTTTATACGCATACAAATCCCCTTCTTGTATGGCCTCAAAGAGATCCAAATCGTTCATAATATCATCAGGTTGCAAACAAAGGTACGTATTATCACTATAGCAACAAAAGCAATTCTCCGCAACGAAAAAACCAAACCAAATCGCCTATTTACAATAATGCATGTGGTGAAAAAAATATTTTATTTTGGTTTAGGGTAAGTGAATAGTTATGTGTCGTCTGTATGTAAAAGAAACAGCATGAACTTAAATAAAGGCCAGCACAACGATACACCTAGCGAATCAACGCTAATTGGCTATTTGGCAGGAACCCTTCTGCCAGAAGAAAAGCAATTGGTGGAAAATTGGCTACACCGTTCGGTTGTGCACCAGCAGCTCTTAGCTCGCATGGCTTTTATTTATGATGCGCAGCAAGTTCAACAATCTTTACAACACCGGGATCCACATGCAGCTTTCCAAAACGTTCATCAGCGCATACGAGGAAAGGCCCATTTACGGGTGATCAAAAAAATAGCCGTAGCTGCGGCAGTTCTGATTGGCCTTTTTGGGTTGGGTACGCTTTTTAGGCCCCAGCAAAGCATCCAGCTCCCTCCCATCACCGTATTAGCTCAGCATCATGCGCAAACCAAATTAACGCTTCCGGACGGAACACGGGTTACGCTTAGCGCCGGAAGTAGCCTCACTTATCCTGCATTAATGGATCGGGAGCGACAAGTTACCCTTCATGGAAAAGGATATTTTGATGTTGCACCAAATGCGAAGCTGCCCTTTCGCGTAAAAGTAGGGGATGGGCACATGCAAATTCACGTGTTGGGAACCGCATTTAACATTGCCGAAAATAAAGAAGAGCATAGTATTCAAACTACCCTTATTTCCGGTAGCATTGAGCTGGACATTCCCGAAGAAAAAATAAAAAAGCTTTTAAAGCCTTCCGAAAAAGCTATCTATACTTTAAAAAACAAAAGATTAGCCATAGCAAAGGTCAATACCGACCGGGAACTGGATTGGCTATATAATCGCTTGGTATTTAGGCAAACGCCTATGAAAGAAGTGCTCGTTCGCTTAAGTCATTTTTACGATGTTAGCTTCGATGTAAAAAATCAGGTTATTGAGCACTGCACCTTTACCGGCACCTTTGAAAACAAACCCTTATCCCAGGTTCTGGAATACATTAAAATCGCTTCGAAGATCAATTACTCTATGGACTATACGCAACAAAAAAATGGCGGAAAGCCTCTTATTAAATTAACCAAACAACGCTAACAACACGAAGAATTAACAAAACCTTGATATAAACCTAATTGATATTGCCTATGATGAAATAACAGAAAACATAAAAAAACACGGAAACATGTTACCAGCATATTCCCGTGTAAAATAAATCTAAAAAAACAATTTATTTTTTACTAAAAACATAACAAAAATATGAAAAATGTCTATCAACTCCAACGCGCTTGGGGCTGCTGTTATTATTTTTCCAAGTCCTCTAAAATACTACGCACTATGAAGTTAATGCTGGCATTACTTTTCTTGTCAGTCAACGTTGTATTCGCTATTGATTCATATGCACAACAAACCAAATTATCTATTGACGTAAAAAACAAAAAGATAATTGATGTGCTTGATGCAATAGAAAAACAATCTGATTTTCGATTTTTCTACGATGGAAATCTGGTTGACGTGGAACAGCCGGTATCTATAAAAGCGAATAAAAAGGCTGTCCTCTCGATTTTGTCGGATATTTTCCCGGCAAACAACGTTGATTATAAGGTCATTGGTAAAGATGTTATCCTGAAGTCCACCGACCCCATAAATACCAAGCATCCCTTATCCGACAGGCAGCAGGCTGTCGCCGGCCAGGTTACTGACGAAATGGGAGAACCTATCCCCGGAGTAAGCGTGGTCTTAAAAGGTACCAAAACGGGTACGTTGACTGATGCTAATGGGAAATATACCCTGAGACTAAGTAACACGGACGGCATACTGGTATTTTCTTACCTGGGCTATGTTACCCAAGAGGAGGTTATCGGCACCAAAACATCTATCAATGTCATCCTAAAAGGAGAGATGCGGCAAATGGACGAAGTGGTAGCTGTGGGTTATGGTACCATAAAACGAGCTAACCTCGGAGGGGCTGTAGCCACAACCGATGCGCGCACCTTCGAATCGCGCCCGGTACGCAATGCGGCTAATGCTTTGCAAGGCCAAGTTCCGGGCCTTACCGTAATCCGTACCAGCGGAACGCCGGGAAGCAGCCCCGTATTACGTATACGCGACATTTCTTCTGTAAATGGCGGTTCACCGCTGGTTTTAATAGACGGAGCAGAAGGTGATTTAGGTTTAATCAATCCGGCAGACATCGAAAACATTTCCGTTTTGAAGGATGGAACCGCAGCCATCTACGGGGCGCGGGCAGCTGATGGCGTTATCCTGGTTACCACAAAAAATGGGCGGAAAAACCAAGACTTACGCATTTCGCTAGACGGTTACTACTCGCTAAAGACGCCCGCTTTGTTGAAAAAAACCGCCAGTCTTTACGAACACGCCGCCATGGCGCTGGAAATTAGAGACGGCTCTTTTCCCATCGAATATACCCAAGATGAGCTGCAGCTGATCCTGGAAGGGAGTGATCGAGTAGATCCTACGTCAGATTGGGGCCGTTGGTCGGGCTATCCGAAATTCTATAAAAACCAAGATTGGAATGACATGATCATTGGCAATGGTAACTTGCAGAATTACAACCTTGGTCTCTCTGGGGGTGGAGATAAGTATACTTACCTCATTTCATTAGGACATGCTCGCGAAGCAGGCCTACCTAAATTCGGTGTGGATAATGACAAACGCTATTATGCGCGGGCAAAATCGACCATTGATATCACCAAAAACCTGCAGTACGATTTTAATTTATCATACGAAGCGAATAACCGCAACTATTCTTCCGGCATTAGCGAGGGACAACAAAACATCTGGGAACTCATCTACAAAACCCGCAGCTGGGCACCTCTCCGTAATCCTGCCGGAAGGTTTTACACCTTTGAAGGTTTTGACAATCCGGCGCAGCTATTGGAAGAAGGCGGAGAATCTTCCCTAACCGGGGGGAACCTCACCTTTAATAACCAGTTATCGTATAAAATAAATAAAGATCTGAACTTGGTAGGACGGGCGGTTGTGCGCAAAAACGATGCGGACAACTCCATTGTCCAAAAGATACTCTATAGCTATAACTGGGATGATGTGAACCATCGCATGGCCAGAAACCCCAATAGCGCCGAGCGCAATTATGCCAAAACCTTATCCAAGAATTTCACGCTGTATGGTGATTATAAGAAAACCTTCGGGCAGCACGATATCGGTGTAATGGTTGGTGCTGCAAGTGAATCGGCCAATTACGATATGTTCTGGGCTAGACGCATCAATTTTGATCAGCAGGAATCCATGCCCCTTAATTTAGGTAGCCCTGAAGACCAAAATGCATCTGGCGAAGGCAATGCCTGGACCATCAATTCTTTCTTTTCCAGGGTTAATTATGCTTTTAATAACAAGTATCTGCTAGAAGGAACGCTACGGGCTGATGGCAGTTCACGCTTTGACCCCAATTATCGGTGGGGTTATTTCCCCGGTGCCAATGTCACCTGGCGTGTGGCCGAAGAATCCTTTATTAAAAAGCTTAACTTTTTCGATGATCTGAAGTTACGCGCCTCTTATGGCGAAATGGGCAATCAATCGGGCATCGGCCCTTATGATTATATCGAACTCATCACCATTAATGATTCCTATTACCCCTTCGGTAATGGCCAACGCGGTCAAATGGCGACACAATCGAACCTCGTCTCGAAATCAAGAACATGGGAAACGGTAATTTCAAAAAATATTGGAATGGATTTCAGTATCCTGAAGGATAGGCTTTATGGGTCAGTAGATTATTTCTGGAAAAATAACAAAAACATGTTGATTCCCATCGCCTATCCGTCTGCACTCGGCATTGATGCACCTACCACCAATAGCGGCAGGCTAGCCATTCACGGATGGGAGTTAAACATTGGTTGGCGTGATCAAGTGGGCGATTTCAGCTATTCAGTACGTGCCAATATCAGTGATGCCAAAAATGAAGTATCCCAACGCATTGGAAACAACCTGATCCGGTTGGGCAACAATCGAACACCAACAGGTTACCCGATGGATTCCTACTTTGGTTATGTCTTTGACGGTATTATCCAGAATGAGCAGGAGCTGGCCGACTATCGAGCCCGTTTCCCTAATGAAGGTATGATCCAAACCCAAGTAACGGTAGGCGATGCGAAGTATCAAGACCTGGATGGTGATGGCAAGTTATCGGAACTTGGAGATGGCACGGCAGGTGCGGGCGATATGATTTACCTGGGCAATACTAATCCACGGTATAATTTTGGCGTTAACCTCTATGCCGCCTATAAAGGGTTTGATTTTACGGCCTTTATTCAAGGCGTTGGCAGCCGCACCATGTTTTTAGAAGGCGAAGCCTCCATGCCATTTTCCCAACCCTGGTTCCAGTCGGCCGAATATTGGTACGGCAAAACCTGGACGCCCGAGCGTACCGATGCCAAATACCCAGCCATCACACTTACCGATAAGCGCGAATACAACTATCGGGTATCTACCAATACCAAGCATAGCGTTGGTTACGTTCGGCTCAAAAATCTACAGGTAGGTTATACCATCCCTAAAAAATATACGCAGCGCATTAAACTGGAAAAGCTAAGGATATACTTTAGTGGTGAAGATCTTTTTGAAATCCATAACGCCCCCGGGGGTTGGGATCCGGAAGACAGTGGCAGCTATGTAAGCTATCCATTTGCACGTAATTATTCCCTTGGGCTTAATCTTGTTTTCTAATTTTTAATGTACACAACCATGAAAATATACCTATCAAGAATTCTCCTGGCCTTCGCCATGTTACTGGTACTGGTTAATTGTCAGAAGATCAACCTGACACCCAAAGACGATCTCGATGACAGTCAGTTTTGGAAAGGTCCAGGCGACTTTATGAAAGCCGTCAATCAATTGTACAATACCGCTGAGACATTTCTGCTCGAGCCGAATGAACCCAGAGAAATGGATAGCGATATCGGCTACAATCAAGCTCCTAATACCTTCAGCAACGGCACCTGGAGTGCACCTACCAGTGACGATGAATGGAGTAATCGTTTCGCAGACTTTCGTAACTGCAACAAAATCATCGAGAAAGCTGAAAGCTATACCGGCGATCCGGCCGAAATTGAACGTTATGTAGCCGAAGCACGCTTTTTCAGGGCCTACAACCATTGGCGCTTAATGAAAAAATTCAATGACGTCCCGATCGTTACAACGGTTTTAAGCACCGAATCTGAAGAGCTGTATGGCAAGCGCCAACCGCAGGCAAGCGTAGAAGACTTCATCTTGTCGGAGTTGGAAGAAGCTGCCTCCAAACTACCCAAACAAAGTGAACTCCAGTCGACGGAGATTGGTCGGGTTACCCAAGGGACTGCATTGGCCTTAAAAGCAAGGGTAGCCCTTTTTGCCGGAACATGGGCCAAATATCATCAGCACCGTGGCGATTATGCCCAGCTGCTGGATCAGGCGATAGACGCTGCCAAACGGGTGATCGACAGTCATGAATACCAACTATTTGAAGGTGCCGGAGACGAAAGCTATCGCCAATTGTTCATTGATCAAGGTGATGATTCGCATGAAGGTATCTTCGACAGCCGTTATGCAAAAGATATCCGTATGCATTCCAACGCTCATTCCGTTTACTGGGGATGGCGGGGCACGCCTACCAAGAAGTTAGCCGATATGTATCTCTGCAAAAGTACCGGCCTTCCCATAGAAAAGAGCAATTCCGGTTTCCAGGGCTATGAAAAAATCAGCGATGAATTTAAAAACCGCGACCCCCGCATGTCGCAAACCATGATCATGCCCGGTACCAAGTACCGCAATGCCAATGGTCCCGATTCTTGCGTAGCCAAGTTTACCGTTCGCCCCGAAACCCGCACGGGCTATAAATTATGGAAGTTTATGGGGGAAACGGTTGCCGGTGTAGATGAAGCGATTTACGATTACCATATCATTCGCTATCCAGAGGTACTGTTGATTTTAGCAGAAGCCACCTTCGAAAAAAATGGCGCCATCAGCGACGATATCCTGAATCAAACCATTAATGTTATCCGCTCGCGTAAAGGTGTAGAGATGCCGCCACTAAGCAATGCCTTTGTGAACAGCAATGGTTTGGATATGTTGACCGAAATCCGCCGCGAGCGCACGATAGAACTTGCCTTTGAAGGCTTTAGAAGAGATGACCTGCGGCGTTGGAAAACAGCTGAAACAGAGCTAATTAAACCCTTGCTCGGTATTAAATATAAAGGCACGCAGTACGAGCAACTGAAGGTACTAAACGATGGTAACCCAGGAAATGTAGATGCCAATGGTTTCCTCATTATCGACCCTGCTAATGCCCGCTTTTTCAAAGCGCCAAAACATTATTATTACCCTGTTCCGTTGGATGAGGTTTACCTCAATTCCAACCTACTGCCCAATAATCCAGGTTGGTAGTCAATACGTCATCAAGGCCCGAGATTGGGCCTTGATGATGTATAGCTGTTCATATTTAGCACAAAAACAATCATTGAAGATGAAATACCTTTTTAAATATCTTTTCGGCTTACTTTACCTCATCCTTCCATACCTTTCTTTAGCGCAATCCGCCGGCACTGTACCTGCGGAGAATGCACTCACGATCAATGGCAATCGCTTCGTTACGCTTTGCATCATGATCCGTACCACACCCTGGGAAGTTTCGCGCGATGTCAAGTTGCATCCACGGGATGAATCTAGTTGGCATACTTTAGATGGGGTACGCGCGCTTCGGGAAGCCTTCGCAAAAGACAATCCAGACGGACGGTTAACTTGGGGATTTACCTTAAACGCCTTGGAAGATCAACGCGAAAACTACCGGCAGATCCGCGACTATATCGTAGCCTGTCAGCAAAAATATGGGGATGAAGTTTCCTACTTTCCCGGGTATTTTCCCGCCATGTATTTACCTCGAGAACGTATTAACAAGGAAATGTCTGAAGCCATACAACTAATATCGAAGCTGGTAGGCAATGGCTATAAACCCCAATGTATCATGGGCGGCTTCCTTTCGGCCGATAACCTAAAATACCTTGCCGAAAAAGAGGATATCCATGTTGCCCATGCGGTAATCTGGAGCCAACATAATATTGATGGTGGCGGTGCCGACGGCTCGCCTTCGTATCCTTTCTATCCTTCCACCGAGCACTTTTGTAAACCCGCTCAGGGAAAAGCCGATTTCATTGATTGTGTGAATTTAGACGGTTGGACCATGGATTTTATCTGTGCCCGACAAAGTGGGGCAATCGGTCATGGCATCGATGGTTATAACAGCCGCCGCGGCGTAGGTCCGATAGAAACGTACAAAGGCTGGGGAATCGATCTGGGTAATCGGGAAGTGATGCATACTACAGCCATTCATTTCGACAAAGGCTTCGAACAGAATGGCTTCGGTTGGGTAACCAATATTTGGGAAGCACAAATGGTTCATGAATTTGGACAGGAGTTTATCTGCAAGGCCATGGAAACTTGGGTAAGCAGCACTAAAAAGCGTTGGCCAGATACCCATTTCGTTACATTCGGTGAGTTTGGCACCCTTTGGCGCCAGCAACATCCCAATAATGACGATTGGAATTACCGTTTTACCGAACGCGGATCAGGCTTGGGCGACTCGTACAATAACTTGGAAATTAAGTGGTTTATGAATAAGGAATTCCGTTTAGCCTTATTGCGCAATTGGCACGAAAAATCGTCGCCTACTTACGTTATTGACTTCACCCGCTATGACCTTAAGGCCAAAGAACCCGCAGACCCATCGCCAGACAAGCCCGCAAAGGATTGGAGTTTAATTAATGTGATGAACCAAAAAGGCTTACGCCCGCAGGATAAGCCTAGACCCTTGAGCACTTTAGCCACAGCTGACCAACAGCTCATAAAAAAATACTATCCAGAACTTTTTACCAATTAGAAAAATTGTTGAAGACATGAAGAAACGTACATTATTCAACCTCTTAGGTTGCATTCTTATCATAAACGCTTGTTATGGCCAGCAAAATCAATTACCAAGCACCCTAATGGGCCATCGATTTCTAACCTTTAATACCATTATCCGTGTCAATCAAATTGAAGTAGCCCGCGACAAAAACGTTGGTGAAGACGAACGCACGCTCCATACTCCCGAAAGAGTACGCCAATTTAGGGAAGCTTTGGAAGCGGGATTCCCTGGCGCAAAAATGACCTGGGCATTCAGTTGGTTAGCCCTGCACGACACCACAGCCAACTACCAGCAGATTAGAAAGCTAGTCGTTGCCTATCATAAGCAATATGGCGATGAGGTAACCTTTATTCCAGGAGCCTATTTTTCTAATGCTTATAATTCCATCGAACAGGTGAATCAGGATTTACACGACGGCTTAGCGCGGGTTACTGAAATTGTGGGTAACGGCTATCGCCCATTGAGCATTGTTGCCGGCTTCCTATCTGCCAAAAACCAGGAATACCTAGCCAATAAAGAAGGAATACACGTTTGCCAGGGAAATATCTGGAGCCAATACGCCATTGATAACCAAGATGGCGACGGCGCTGTATCCTACCCCTTTTATCCTTCTAAAGAGCATTTTTGTAAGCCTGCCCAAGGAAAAGCCGATTTCATCGACTGTGTTAATTTGGATGGTTGGACGGTTGACTTTCTGGCCGCCCGCAGAGAAGGCCGTGCAGGTGGGTTCAATAGCCGGATGGGCGTAGGCCCAATCGAAACGCTTGGAAAATACGGTTTAGAGACGGGATTAAAAGAAATGCTGCACACCACCGCTATTCACTTTGACAAAGGGTTTGAGCTGAATGGCTTTGGCTGGGTAACCAATTGTTGGGAATTAAGCCTTCCCTACCCCCCTTCTGATCTAACGGAATGGTTGCAAGCCATAAAAGCGCGCTGGCCAGACGTTAAGGTGATCACGCAGGGTGAGTTTGGCATGCTTTGGCGGAAACACTATAAAAGTAACCGTTTCAACTACCGCTTCGAAGAAACCGGCTCAGGCATTGGCGGTTCTGATGCTGACAAGAAAATCCGGTGGTTTATGAACGATAAGTTTAGACTGGCGCTGCTAAATGATGGTGATAAAGAAATGGTCATCGATTACACCTCCTATACCCAGGATGCTCAAGAACCCGTATCGGGGTCTACCCGCAACTGGAGTCTGATGGGCGAGATCAACCAGAAACAAACCAGAGCACAGGATAAGCCTATTCCTTTGCATGATCTTTCGGACAAAGCAAAAAAAGAAATCCGGAAATATTATCCCGAACTTAGGCCTTTGTGCTATCCCGCTGGCAATTGAAAAAAATTGTATAATCTTGTATCACTATGGCGATTTACCAAAACTTCATCCTATTCCTACTTTTCTTTGCCAATGCTTATCCCCTTGCGGCTCAAGTGGCCCAATTGCCTACACCCTGGACTGAAGCCGCAAGCCAAGCAGCGATCCCCTTATCTGAATATCCACGCCCACAATTGCAGCGAGAAGCATGGTTATGCCTTAATGGCAAGTGGGATTATCTTGGTGGAAAGGATGCCCCCGATGCTCTTCTGCCGCAAAAGCCGGCAGCTTTCGCGGGCGTAACCGAAAAAATTTTGGTTCCTTACTGTCCCGAATCGTTTTTATCTGGCATACAGCGGCAGCAGGAAATAAATATGTGGTATAAAAAAGCCTTCGAAGTACCGGCTGCTTGGAAAAACAAACAGATCATCCTCCACTTTGGAGCTATAGATCACGATGCCACTATATTTGTGAATGGACGAAAGGTTGGCAGCCATGCCGGAGGCTACGATGCGTTCTCCTTCAACATTAGCTCCTTCTTAAAAGCTGGCCAGAATACGCTTATTGTGGCGGCCAAAGACCTTAATGACGGGAAAACGCCATCCGGGAAGAATGGCCCTCGGGGAGATTATACCTTCTCGTCGGGCATCTGGCAGACTGTATGGCTTGAACCGGTAAACACGCATTATATACAGGGCATCCGTTTACTTCCAGAAGTTGATGGTGGGCGACTAAAAGTATTTGTAGAAAGTGATGGAGCCAAAAAAATATCCGCGGCAGCTTATGATGGCCAGCAGCTCATTTCTAAGACCGATGCGGTTAGCGGTTCTTACTTTTATTTACCCATCGAAAACCCAAAGCTCTGGTCGCCAGACAGTCCGTTTCTTTATGATCTAAAGCTCACGCTCTATGATACAAATGGTGATGTTACCGATGAGGTAAGCAGTTATTTTGGTATGCGGGATATCAAGCTGGAAAAGGTAAACGGCGTAGTAAGGCCGTTATTAAATGGTCAGTTTATTATGCAACTGGGGCTCTTGGATCAGGGGTACTGGCCGGATGGCATATTAACCGCGCCGACTGAGGAGGCGTTGAAGTTCGACATGCTATATACCAAAAAGGCAGGGTACAACCTGATTAGAAAACACATGAAAACGGAGCCCCAGCGTTTCTACTACTGGGCTGATAAGTTGGGATTGTTGGTTTGGCAAGACATGCCGGCTATCTGGTACCAAGATGAAGACACCAGCGTATATCGGAAAATGTATCGGCAAGAACTAAAAGCAATGATAGACCAGCACTATAATTCGCCATCCATCATCACCTGGGTACCTTTCAATGAAAACTGGGGAGCCTTTGATGTAAAAAATATAACTGATTGGGTAAAACGGTACGACTCCTCGCGATTGGTGAACGGCAACTCCGGTTTTAACAATAACCCGAGCTATCAAAAAGCTTATGGCGATCCTGGTAATGGAGATTATGTGGATACGCACATTTATGTAGGACCTTACGGAGCCTCCGTACCCGACAGTACCCGGGCTGCTTCCTTAGGAGAATTTGGCGGTGTGGGCTTATTCACCAGAGGTCATATGTGGCCAGTGGAAAATAACGCTTATGCGTATGAACCTACACAAGCAGCACTTACAGATCGCTACATTTTGCTCATGAACCAAGTAGAACAGCTGATGAAATACAAAGGACTCAGCGTGGCCATCTATACGCAGACAACGGATGTAGAACATGAAGTGAATGGCGTACTTACGTATGATAGAAAAGTGGAAAAAATGCAATTGGAGCGTATAAAAGAAATTAACGAGGCGGTAATTAAGGCTAGTTACGAGATCAACAATTGATAAACGATACTTACCGCTTATTCATAAAGCTTCTTATTTTTAAATTTGCAATTTACATTTCTTTATAAGAAGTGTGTCGTTTGCCATGTTTTCGATTCCCTAAAGATTTTGCAGGCTATATTAAAGTAAAAAGTCCGACATAATGGTCGGACTTTTTAGATCATTTCTGTATAGTTCATAGAAACTACTTTTGCCTTAATCTGATCATCTGCCCTCCCGTGTAATCCAGCTCAATTTTTCGTACTTTGCTTCAGTTGGTGGTAAATTGGGTGATCATCTGTTACAGCAAAGATAGCCCTGGAAAAGTCTATCGGCACGCGGTTTCAAAAATACTGCTAAAGCGCATTCATCTTTTTTTATGTGTTTTATTTACGTAATCTTGTATTACAGAAGTGACAGAATAATAAAGCTTTGCATAAATATGAGATTACAGATAATACAAGACAGCAAAGGCAAAGCCACCGATGTCTATATTCCAATAAATGAATGGAAGGAACTCAAAAAACGGTATACTGACTTGGAAGAGTTAGAGTATGAGGAACCAACCAAAGAGCAAATTTTGCAGGAGCTCAAAGAAGCTGTTCAGGAACTTAAATTGGTGGAACAGGGAAAGCTAAGGGCCCGTCCCTTGCAAGAATTACTGAATGAACTATAATATTTCCTCTATTCCACTTTTGATAGACAGGCAAAAAGACTGGCTAAAAAATACCCCTCTTTAAAAAGGGATCTGATTGAACTGATACCTACCTTAATCTGAGCGACGGCTTTTTATTCGATGCAAGCAGTATTTTGGAAGATGAGCTGCGTACGGATTACCAGACCGTTCGGAACTCTTTTCGCCTATTGTACAAATTTATCATCAAGGAAATAATCGTCTTGCAAGGAAGCAATTTTTATCAACCGTCAATGCTCTGGATAAGTGATTTTAACATCAAGCTAAACAACGATATTTCATTTAAATTAAACAAGTGGGTCAGCTTAAAAGCGGCGTTGACCTATAATCGAATTAATCGGACCGACAGAGAGAACTTGCTATTTACTTACGGGATTAGTTTTGAAAGATCTTTTTAACACGAGCTTCTGAAAAACATCTCCTATAGATTAAAATAGTAGCCAACGCTTCCCTGTAAATCGCCAGCTATAACCGGCACAACTCGCGACCTACCATTGATATCATTTAAATTGTTTTATATAGCGTGCAAACCAGTCGATTACTGTGGTTTGGGAATATTTGAATCAAATCTGTTACAAATTAGGCAAGGCTTTACTGAATAAAGATTTTCCTTTGTTCAAACCAAAATAAGCGCTATATGATTAGACCCATTATCTCAGCCTACCTTCTCAAAAGAAGGTCTTTTTTTACATCTATTCTTCTTCTTGGTGTTTTATTAATGTGTTGTCCTAATTTGCGGGCACAGAACGCCAAGCTCATTTCCGGTCAAGTAAAAGATGCTTCCGGAACTCCGCTGGAAAAAGCCAGCGTTAAAATCAATGGAAAAAGCCGAGGTACGAGCACTGACCAAAACGGCTATTTTTCCATAGAAGTACCCATTGGAACCACCTTGTTGTTTTCTGCCATCGGATTCGAAGAGCAGGCAGTTAACGTAGCTGATCCTTCCAAGCCTCTTAACATCGTTTTACAGACCAAACAGGAAGCGCTATCAGAGGTAGTCGTAATTGGTTATGGAACCCAAAAAAAATCAGACCTTACGGGTGCTGTAGCTTCCATTAAAGCTGACGAGTTTAATAAAGGAATAAACACCTCCCCACAGCAACTGATTTTGGGCAAAGCACCAGGTGTTCGGGTGGTTCAGACGGGCGGCGAACCAGGATCCGGATTAAGCATTAGTATTAGAGGTGCTGGTTCAATTACTGCAGGATCAGATCCCTTGTATGTAATTGACGGAGTTCCATTACAGAATGCAGCAGCCGTTGCTAATGGTGGCCCGGGCTTTTCTAGTGCCTTTACTCCACGCAACCCCCTATCTGCCATTAACCCATCAGATATCCTTTCCATAGATGTGCTGAAAGATGCATCGGCCACCGCAATTTATGGCTCCCGAGGTGCAAATGGTGTTGTACTGATCACAACGAAAAATGGAAGCAGCGGTAAAATGAAAATTGACTATAACGGTAGCGTCGGAACACAATCACCATTCCGACAGCCTAAACTGCTCAATCCAGACCAATATATGACTATTGTCAATCAGCTAATCGATGAAGGAGCAGCTGACGCTTCCAATAAGGTGAACGAAATCTTCAACGGGGGCACAAACTGGCAGGAAGAACTTTATAATCGTGACGCCTTGATGAACAATCACGATATATCCTTTAGCGGGGGTGATCCGAACACCAAATATCGGGTATCCTTATCGTACATGAACCAGCCGGGAGTATTGATTAACTCCTACTTTAAAAATTACGGCGGACGGATCAATCTCGACCAAAACGTAGACGACCGTTTTAAAACAGGTTTGCGTATGAGCTATAATTACAGCGACGATCGGTACCTCGCCAATGGAACTGGCTTTAATGAAACCGCTGGAGCACTCAATGCCGCATTAAATTACGATCCTACCATTCCGATTTTTGATCAGAATGGAGCCTATTATAGTTCGCCATTCATTACTGTAGACAATCCATTGGCCATTGCCAATGGCTATACCTCTACCGGAGGCCGCTATCATTTTATCGGTAGTATTTTTGGAGAATACACCTTTATGCCAGGCTTCTCTGTCAAGCTTAATATTGGCACCGAAAGTTATAATGAAGAACGGAAAACCTATATAAGTAGGCTATCCCAATATGGTTTAGCCAGCGGTGGAATTGCCAATTTACTACATGGCAATCGTTCCAATTACCTCTCCGAACTTACCGCCCATTATAACAAGAATTTCGGCGACATCACCCTCGATGTACTGGCAGGTACCAGCTTTCAAAAATTCATCAATTCCAATTCTTTGGCCACCGCTAAAGGCTTTCCTTCCGATGCCGTTGGTGCCGATAACCTGGCATTGGGCGATCCCACTTTGGCCACCAACAGCAGCTCAAGAGGCAACAACAAACTGCTCTCTTACATCGCCCGCGCCAATGTGGGCTGGCTAGACCGTTATCTTTTAACGGCAACCTTAAGGGTTGACGGTTCATCGCGCTTTGGGTCGAACAATAAATATGGATACTTCCCCTCTTTTGCGGGAGCTTGGAAAATTAATCAGGAGCCATTTTTTGAACCTTTGCGTACCATCTTTGATGAATTTAAGTTTCGGGGCAGCTGGGGACGCACGGGCAATCAAGCAATCGGAAATTACAACAGCATCTCCACCTATGTGGTTGGTCCAACAGCCGTAATGGATGATCAGTTAGTCTCTACCGTTATCCCTTCGCGCATTCCTAATCCCAACCTAAAATGGGAAACCACACAGCAGGTAGATGTTGGGATTGACTTAACCATATTTAACGGACGGATTTCGGTTGCTGCCGATTACTATCAAAAAAACACCTTTGATATGTTAATCAATCTTCCGGTAGACCGCACTACTGGGTTTAACACCCAACTTACCAACGTCGGGCGGATGAAAAACAGTGGTTTTGAATTCAATGTCAGCTCTACCAATACCCAAGGCAAACTGCATTGGCGCACTACAGCCAATCTTTCAACCATGAAAAACCGTGTAACAGATATTGGCGGCCTATCAGAGATTATCGACGGCAGCGCCATCATCAAAGTAGGCCTTCCCCTTCGCTCCTTTTATGGCTATCAGGTACTGGGAACTTGGCAAACAGGTGAGGATGTAAGCAGCATGAATGAAGCAATTTTACCCGGCGACCCAAAATACCTGGATGCTAACAACGACAAGGTCATCAACACGGCAGACCGCGTTATCCTCGGCAATTCCTTTCCCAAATTATCTTATGGAATAGGCAACTACTTTACGTTTGGCAAACTTGATTTTAGCTTCTTTATTGACGGTGTGGGTGGTATCAAAAAATATGACGATAACTTAGCCCAATCCCTTGCTCCGGCTAATATCCGTCGTAATCGGTATACGGAGCCCTTCCTCAATCGCTGGACACCCGACAATCCGACCGACGAATGGCCATCCTTTGTACGCCAACAGGGCACACGTGCTGTTAGCACCTATACCGTGCGGAATGCGTCCTATATCCGGCTCAATAATGTACAGTTGGGGTATGATTTAACGGGAAGCGCTATCGGCAAATGGTGCAGATCGTTCAAGGTATACGTCACCGCCCAGAATTTGACCATGATTAGTGATTTTCTCGGAGATCCCTCGATCAATACCGGTGGAAACGCAAATTTCAGCGATAGTAACAATCCATATCCACAGGCTCGCGCCTTTTTATTGGGTATTCAGTTAGGACTCTAATCAACTAGTTAACATTTTCAATACAGCAATATATGAAACGCTATACATTATTTTTTTTTATGCTTCTTGTTTTATTGGCAGGGACGAGTTGTGAAAAATTACTTGAAGAGGATGTTTACTCCGAATTGGGTGCGGATAATTTTTTGACGAATAAGGACGGACTAGACAAGCTTTTATTGTCGGCATACAGTGAAACCGCCCATATGAACGATTATGTAGAAAACGACCGCTTGGCCATCCAAGAGATGTGCACCGATATTCTATGGCAACAACGGGGCGGCGAGGCTACCAATGCCATTCAGGTTTATCAATTTACCTGGGACGCAGGCTTGAGTTATCTCGGCGAAATATTCAACGCTCCCTATCGCGCTATCCGGGACGCCAATTCTGTGTTGGATAACCTTGAAGTGGCTGACTTAACTGATGCCGACAGAACATCATTAGGTGCTGAAGCACGTTTTCTGCGAGCGGTGAATTATTATTACCTTTGGGATCTGTTTGGCGGTGTACCACTTCGTACATCACTTAGCGATCCATCGCAGTTGCCCAAGACAGATGCGGCCACTATCGAGAAATTTATTGAAGACGAAATGCTGGCAGCATTAGCTGATCTACCAGACTCGGGCGCCGAAGCCGCTTATGGCCGCTCACACAAAGGAGCTGCCATGGGTTTTTTATGCCGCTTATATTTGAACACCCATCAATGGCAAAAATGCCTATCCATGGCCGATCAACTAATTGGATTGAACTATTTTAGCCTTTTTCCGGATTATGTGAATCTATTTACCGTAGCGAATGAGCATAATCGCGAAATGATATGGGTACGTCCGGCGAACGCGCAATCCGGTGCAACAGGCAATCGCAGAATCGCTGTTTCTACTCCCGCAAATTTCAAAAAAGATCCAAAATCCGGCATCGAATGGCAATCCAACTGGGCCAACTACGCTTCAGATTACCTGATGTACGATGCATTTTATGACACCTTTGAAGCGGGAGATATTCGCACAAAACTCATCCTAACTTCTTATATTGACAATTCGGGAGCCACGATACCGCTCTATGGTACCAATTCCTCCATGGTTTGGAAATATCGGCCAGATCCCAATGCCAATGGGCAAGATCATGGAAATGATATCGCCGTTATCCGATATGCAGATATCTTGCTTTCCAAAGCCGAAGCGCTTAATGAGTTAAATGGCCCTTCGCAAGAAGCGATCGATTTAATTAACCTCGTTAGGCAACGTGCCGGCATTGACGGTCTTAAATTAGTAGACTTTACGGGTACAGAAAGCTTGCGCGACGCTATCCTGACGGAAAGAGGTCACGAGTTTTTTGACGAAGAATTGAGGCGCAGAGATTTGATCAGGCAAGGCAAGCTGATCTCGTCTGCCCAGGCAAGAGGCGTTACAGGAGCAGTGGCTTACCGTGAATTGTATCCAATTCCATTGGAAGCAATGAATGCCAATCCTTTATTAGAACAAAACCCCGGATATTAATCGGCTTCACAAAACGCTATATTTATTCATTTACTAGAAACATCCATGTCATTAAAGCAGCTTTTCCTTACAGCCCTTGCGGCCACTACCCTATCTACTCAAGCACAAACCGGTCATACATTAAAACACAGCGATCAGTTTTTAGCATTGCCCGTTGGGGCGATCAAGCCACAAGGATGGTTATTACACCAATTGAAAACGATGCGCAACGGCACTACCGGACACCTCGATGAAGTCTATGAAAAAGTAAAACATAACAATGGCTGGCTTGGGGGGCGTGGCGACGGTTGGGAAGAAACACCCTACTGGCTTGACGGCGCCGTGCCCCTGGCTTATTTACTAGATGATACTATACTCCAGCAAAAAGTGATGAGGTATATTAACTGGACACTGGACAATCAGCGGCCTTCTGGTTATTTTGGTCCTATTACCCAATGGGAACGTGAGACAGGTAAGAAACTGGATCTCGAACACGCTTCTAAAGGAGAGGATTGGTGGCCAAAAATGGTTATGCTGAAAGTATTGCAGCAATATTATACGGCTACGAATGATCTCCGGGTTCCCCGCTTCATGGCCAAGTATTTTCATTATCAGTTACAAGCTTTAAAGCAAACACCCATCGGCCATTGGACTGAATGGGCCACGTCTCGCGGAGCCGATAATATGCTTATGGCGCAATGGTTATATACCCTAACAAAAGACCCTGCCCTTATTGAACTGGCAGCACTTATCCAGACGCAATCTTATCCCTGGAGCGACTGGTTCAATAAGCGCGACTGGGTCATCAACGCCGCTGTCTATCAGAATAACGACCACTGGATGGCCCGGCATGGGGTTAACGTGGCTATGGGACTAAAAGATCCCGCCGTCAATTATCAGCGTACGGGCGACAAACAATACCTTGACGCCATTCATACCGGTTTTCATGATCTCATGACCCTCCATGGGCTGCCCTATGGCATGTTTTCTGCTGATGAAGACCTACATGGTAATGCACCCGAACAGGGTACCGAGCTCTGTGCCATCGTGGAGGCGATGTATGCCCTCGAAACAACCGTTGCCGTTACAGGTGAAGTATCCTATATGGACGCCATTGAACGCATGGCCTTCAATGCGCTACCTTCGCAAACAAGCGACGATTATAACCATAAACAATATTTCCAAATCGCGAATCAAGTAAATATTAAACGTGGTGTATTTAACTTTTCTCTGCCATTCGAGCGCGGCATGAATAACGTATTGGGCATGTGCAGCGGCTACACCTGTTGCCTGGCCAATATGCACCAAGGCTGGACCAAGTACACCACACATCTGTGGTATGCCACACCCGATAAAGGTATTGCCGCGCTGCAGTATGGGCCAAATGAGCTGACAACTAAAGTTGGTGAATCCTTACAAACCGTAACCATTAAAGAAACTACGAATTACCCTTTTGAAGAAAGTATTACCTTTTCTATTAAAACGGCAAAAGCTGCAAGCTTCCCTTTCACCTTGCGCATTCCCTCCTGGTGCAGGGAGGCCAGTATTCAAGTAAACGGCAAAACCTTAAAGACAGCTAAAGGTGGCACACTAACTACTATTGACCGACTTTGGGCAGATGGCGATGTTGTGCAACTACAAATCCCTATGCATGTCTTCATATCACAATGGGGCCGAAATTCGCGTGCCATTGAGCGCGGTCCTTTAGTCTATGCCCTTAAAGTAGGCGAACGTTGGGAGGAAGGACATGACGAAAAAGAAGGTAAATATTATAGTGTATACCCTACCAGCGATTGGAATTATGGCTTATTGGACAGTATAGTTAAGCACCCTGAAAAGACCATCACCGTTCAGCACACCCAAAAAGTAGGTGATGATTTTGTATGGAATCTGGCCCACGCCCCTTTAGAATTAACGGCATGGGCAAAGAAAATTCCCGACTGGAAAATTGTTAACGACGTAGCACCGCAACCCGTAACCGCACGGGAAGGTCTCTATAAAGGACCGGTTAGCGATAAAAAGGAAAAAATAACCCTCGTGCCTTTTGGTTTTACGAAGGTACGGATTGTTGCTTTTCCAGTTGTCAAGTAACCAATAAGTTTGTATCATTTAATCATATGAGGAGAAATTATGATAAACATTAAAAAAACAACAACACGTATACTTCCATACGTCATCATCGCCATCCTGTTGATACCTCTTCTGTCGTTCGGCCAAAACACCGGACGTCTTAAATCCCCAAACGGGAAGCCCTACAACATCATCTATATTTTAGCTGACGATTTGGGTTATGCCGAACTCGGTTGTTATGGAAATTCCTTCAATGAGACACCCAACCTTGATCAGCTCGCCAAGGAGGGGGTTAAATTCAACCGATTCTATGCAGCGGCTCCGGTTTGTTCGCCCTATCGCGGTGCTTTGATGACCGGTCAATATCCCGCTCGTATCGGCATTACCGATTATTTCAGGCCGAACTCAGTTAAACACCTTGCACTTTCACATACCACGCTGGCCGAAATGTTTCAGCAAAACGGTTATCATACCGGCATTGTAGGTAAGTGGCATTTATCAGGCTATATCAAAGGTGGAGCTCCAGAAGAAACCCTGCCAGACCAACATGGTTTTGATGAAGTAATCGTCAGTGAAAACCGCGATATCAGTTCAGGTTGGTATTTTCATCCCTATGGGTTCAACCAGGAGATCGAGAAAAAACTGAACAGTGACCACGAGTATATTACCGACCGCCAAAATGAAGAAGCCCTTGAATTTATAGACCGGAATAAAGACCAACCGTTTTTCCTATTCTTGAGTCACTATGCCGTACACACTACCGTACATGGCAAGCCCGAACTAGTTGATCATTTTACCAACAAAGCCAATGCCGGGACGAGTCCGGCATCAAAGGGCAACCCGGAAAACGACCCTTATAAACGGTGGCCCGCCAACAGTAATGCAAAACATAACAACCCGCATTTAGCTGCTCAATTATTTGTGATCGACCAAGGGGTAGGCATGATCAAAGCGCGCTTAAAAGAGATGGGTTTAGACAAAAACACCCTAATAGTGTTTACCAGCGATAATGGCGGCGAATTAAACATTACCTCCAATACACCACTGCGCGGCGGAAAAAGTATGCTCTACGAAGGTGGCGTAACAGAGCCCTGCATTGTATGGGCTCCCGCATTATTCAAGCCTTCCACGGTAGATCAACCTGCTGTAAACCTTGACTTCTACCCAACCTTCATGGACTTGATACATGCCAAACCCAATACACAAAAGCTGGATGGCACCTCTTTAAGCCGTATACTGGAAGACGGTAAGTACAAGCTTCCTCAACGCAAATTTTATTGGCATTATCCACTGGATAAACCCCATTTCCTGGGTGGCCGATCGGCGGGCAGTATTGTAGATGGCGACTGGAAGCTGATTGAATTTTTCGATGATCATCACGATGAATTGTACAACCTGAAAAATGATCGTTCTGAAACAAAGGATTTAGCCAAAGAAAATCCAAAAAAGGTGGAGCAACTAAAACGAGAACTGCAAACCTGGCGGGACGAAGTACATGCCACTTATTAACCATCGGTGTCTCCTATGCTTATCAAGCAAATGTAGGAGACACTTCCTGTTTTATGTCCTATGTTGCGCAGCATGGATATATTCTGTAGGTGTTATATGATACTGTTTCGTAAATATACGTGCAAAATTACTTTGCGTACTAAAACCCATCATATAGGCTACCTCATATACTTTATAATTTCCGCTGGATAGCAGCTCTGCTGCCTTTCGCAAGCGAAGAATCGTAATAACTCCATGGGAGACATGTCTGTTAACGATTTAATTTTGCGGTAAAGTGTCATCCGGCTCATGTTCAACTGTTCGGCAAGCGTTTCTACATCAATTGTACCCTGGTCTAATTCTTTATTAATAATGTTATTCAGTTTTTCCAGGAAATATTCGTCAGCCTTAGATTGAGCCACCGATTGCAGGTGCGCCAACGGATGTTCGTTAAAATAACGGAGAACGGTTTGCCGGTTCTTTATCAGACTACCGATCTGTGCCAAGAGGTGCTCTTTGGAAAAAGGTTTTTCAATATAAGCGTCAGCTCCCAGTTCCAAGCCCTCTACTTTAGACTGAATGGTATTCTTTGCGGTCAGCAAAATAATGGGGATATGCGAATAAGCAACATTTGCCTTAATTCGCTTACACAGTTCCATCCCATCAACAATTGGCATCATCACATCGCTTACAATCAGTTGCACCGACATATTCTCCAGCTTATCGAGTGCATCTTTGCCGTGCCTCGCCTTAACAACCTGATAACTGCCACTTAATAGTCCGGCCAGATATTCCAGCATTTCAAAATCATCTTCAACAAGTAATATATTATCCATCATTGGTTCGATCAAGCTGTTCCATAGGTAAACATAATACAAAGCGTGTATATCCCACCTTACTCTCCTGTAAATATACCTTACCGTTATGTAAGGTAGCGAAAGACTTTACCAATGCCAAGCCAATGCCCGTACCACCGCTCTTGCGCATTTGCTCCACACTGAAAAATGGTTCAAATATCCGGTCCTGTACCTCCACCGGAATATGCTCACCGTCATTTTCCACCGCAATTTGCACCTGGTTATCGGCAGGCGACGGGATGATTTCAATGCTTATCGCTACTTCAGCATGCTTCACTGCATTATCCACAAGATTTGTTAGCATTTTCCGCAAGGCTTCCTCATCTGCCTCGATAATAATGGGTTTTAAGGATTTTTTTACTCGACAATCAATTCCATAGGTACTTAAAAATGCCTGATATTGCAAAAGTACATCCTCCAGCAAAATCGTTAAATTAACTTTCTTAAAATCGAGTGTAAAGCGACTGGTTTCCGTTTTACGTAAATCGAGAATCTGCTGGATAAGTGTCACCAATCGATTGGTATTCTTTTCCATCGTGCGGACCTCATTCTCCAACAGCGGATTAGTTGCCAACTGTTCCTTCAGATTATCCAAGGGTAATTTAATTAAGGTTAATGGTGTCTTAATTTCATGTGCCACATTGGTAAAAAAATCCATCTTGGCATCAAATATTTCCCGTTCCTTCTTAACCTGAGCCGCTTTATTATAAAATCTAAAGAAATAATACGCAATCGTTAATACCAATATACCGTATAAGCAGTAAGCCCACCATGTGGCCCAAAACGGAGGGAGCACCTGAAGTTCCAGACTGCAAACCGGGCCATCCCAGCGTATCCCATTAGACGATTGAACAAACAATTTATAATGACCTGGAGCGAGATTAGTAAAATAGATACGCCTATTTACCTGTAAGCTAGTCCACTCTTTGTCCAAGCCCTCCAAACGATAGCGATAATGAATCATTTCCGGAGCTTCATAACTTAATGAAGCAAAATCAAAACTAATGGTAGATTGATCGTGCCGAAGTGTCACGTGATCGGTCGCAATAATCGATCGTTCCAGGGGACTTTCCGAAACCGAGGGGTTAACTTCTATATTATTGATCTGGAATGCGGTAATAAAAATACGCTTTAAAGGAGGACGTTTAGCAAGCTTTTCCGGCTGAAAGGCGATCAAACCTTTGAGGCTGCCAAAATATAGCGTATGCGAAGAATCGGCATAACCTGAATTAAAATTAAACTGATCGCTCAACAGGCCATTAGCGGTAGAAAACTGTCTTGTTTCCCCGTTTTCAGGATTGAGCAGTGTTAAACCCCCATTGGTGCTCACCCAAATGTGCCGGTTGCGATCTTCCAACACTTTAAAGGTGTAATTCGAAGTAAGACCGTTAGCCGTATTATAATGGTGGCATTTACCCGTAGTAGGATCAAAGCGGATAAGCCCCTTTTCTTCTGTTGCAAACCATAAGCGTTTTCTACTATCTTCCAGCATACCAATCGTAGCAGTAGTTTTCAATGTGGGACATGTTTTTTCCAAACTTCCGCTTGTAGCCGTGTGCGGATTAAAATAAATCACACCATCACGATCCGTCCCTATCCATATGTTTCCAGCATGGTCTTCCATCAAAGAGTAAATAAGAAAAGTCTTAGGTACTAACCGCACCGAATCAAACCGATCTTTAGGGCGGTTATACTGATAGAGCCCCTTATCAGTACCCGCATATAACGCTCCCGACCGCGTTTTGAGAAAAGTTAGCACAAAATTACTTCGCAGCTGATTACCGCCTTGACCGCTCTCATAATGGCGAACCACCCGATGTGTAGCAGTATCCAACAGATCAATTCCATATTCATAGGTTCCTACCCACAAATAGGGCCCATCCGGCATTAATCCATGTATATTTTGCGCACACAAACCGTCCGGCTTTCCCGTGCTCCCATGCCAGGTAAATCGTTCGGTAGCAAATGAATACTGATAAAGACCATTATCTTCTGTTCCCACCCACAGTCCACGCTTCCCGTCCGGTCTAATTTCGCGGACCACATGATTTTCAAAGCGCTTTCCATCAAATCGGCTAAAATGCTTTCGAAACAATTCATTTTGTGGGTAATAGTAATTCAGTCCGGCAAAATACGTTCCCAACCACATTCCCCCCTCTCGATCTCTGCAAATGGTATATATCGCATTTCCAGAAAGTGCATAAGGGTTTGCATCTTGTTTATGCACCCATTGCATGCTACGCTTAGAGAAGTCGAGGATTAAAAGGCCGGTTTCGGTTGCGCACCAAAACTCTCCACTTCTGGATGCTACCACCTGCCTAACGTATAAAGGTGTTTGGTCATGGCTTTGGGTTATAATATCTTCGTATTGTTGTTTTAGGGTATCAAACCGTTTTATCCCCTGTTCTCGCGTGCCAATAACAATAGCAGCACCATGCTGTGCCATCGTTAAAATATCGGCATTTTTGGGTTGGGCAGAATGTTCGTATACATCGAAGTCCAAAAAAGATTCATCGTCTGCATTGTATTTAAAAAGTTTACCCTTAAATCCGCCAAGCCAAAGTATACCATCGTCTGTAATCAGCAGCGTGCTGACATCCGAAATTTCCGCAGGAGAAAAGCGCTTCAGGGATTTTGTCTTTAGGTCGTACCGGTAGAGCCGTAAGCCTGAAATAAACCACAATCGCCGCTGATGGTCTTCACTAATCGCTCTTATATTGAATATCCTATCAAAAACAAGGTGCATCCGGTCTGCGTTAATATCGTATCGATAGAGCGCCCCTTCACCGCCTAACCAGAGCTGGTGTTCATCATCTTCAAAAATACTGAGCACCCGGTTGCTGTGTGGTCTAATGTCACGCGTTTTGGTTAGCTGAATGTTTTTAAACTGATAGCCGTCGAACCTGTTGATTCCATTTTTGGTACCAAACCATAAAAATCCGCGTTTATCCTGCAGTGAACAATAAATGGTGTTATCAGCGAGCCCCTGCTCGATTTGATAATGTTTAAAGCTATAGCTTTCGTTGGCCATATTCCAAGATTGGCAAAAGCCAGGTACACTCCAGAGCAGCAACAGACTTATAGCGATAAAAAACTGCCTCATAAATGACCAATTAGCGAAAGGTATAATTAACTGTATGGATATTGTTAGATATCTAAATATCTTAAGTTTACAGCAAATTACAAAGATTTGGGAATATCTGAATAAAAACTGTTACAAAGGGATTATATATCGTAGCGGCGTGGGCATGGAGTACTGCTCCGATTATTTTAGACATAGAAAAATCAAGATATAAAATAGAAATTAATTATCTTAAGGGTTATAAGCTTATTTTTTCACCAAACTTTTCTATTGGAGGCGTTGAGCACATCGATTGCATAAAGTGCTACCTCATCAGACTCATCTGGCTGCGTTATTCTTTTGGTTAGATTTTGTTGCCAGTCGCGCAAGGCATCTTCCGTAGATATACCGCAGCCATAGATGCCGGACTGGATATCAGGGCCGAGCAGACAACAGTAATCCTCTCCATCATGAAATAGCTGCGGCCTTAACTCGCTGATGACAGCTGGTACGTCGGCTCCTTCATAATTAAAGGGAATACGCAATTCCTCCGGTATATTCATCTGTTGCATAAGCCTTTTATTTCGGAACAGCTGATAAGCAATATTTGTTTTGTTATACGCTTTCGAAAAATTTAACTTAAAAAGCTTGAATAGGTCAGCTGGAAATAATATTCAAGCAGCATAGACGAACATGCCTGTTCGCCTATGATTAAAGTTAAGCAGGTATGGTGCTGATCTAGGACACCAATTCTTCCGATCTGTTGTGATGCGCCATATTAATAATAGTTGGAAACTTGCTAATCGGCATGGTTACTATTTTATCATCTGTAAATATCCAATTGGCCAGATCTATCAGGTGGATGGTTCTGTTACCAACTGTATGAAAATAAAATTTTCGTTCCTTCAAATCGCTGGCCACCGTCCATTGGGTATATTCCAAGCTTGGCTCAGCCCCTGGTTTCTCGTCCCGTATCGTGCCAACCGCTATATCAAAAGCATCCAGAATGTGAAATGCCTGGAGCACCGCTTCTTCATTTTCCTTTACCGGCGTAACGGATTGTGAATAGGCCACGGCACGAATAAAACGCGAAGGCGGTGTATAATCGCCCGGTAATCCGAGAAAGCCTGTTCCCTGGCCTGTCGCCGTTATCGGCGGCAACTTGGTTCCGTTATCGGTCATATTTGTCAGCTGCAGTTGATCTATATTAACGGGTGTTAGGTTTACATAATTACTGAGATTGGTATAATGCCAATTGTAATCGGGTGAATTGGTCAAAACACCAATCGGGTTATCGTGCATATGCAGTTCGCCATGCATATACTCCACCACCAGCACATTGCCGTCGGCATCGTGTATGTTATAATGCACGGGAACAGGATCCGGAGCCTCCACATACAGCGCATTTGTTGGTGCACGATAGGCGCCTTTGTTCACTTTAAGGTCTAATAAGGTGCTTTTCACTTCTTCCACCGTTTTGCAGGTAGCCAATAAGTAGGTTGGTACATCCACAGAGCAGATCGATTGGTCGGCATCTTCCAGACTTACATCCATATAGCCTGCATAACCCACAAAATAGAAGGCACCAACAGCCAAACCTTCTGAATTGAGACCATCGATTATCAAGGGCAATCTCATGGTATTGAGACCAGTGATATCATATTTGGACGTCCAGGTCTTACCCTTCGAATCAAAGGACGGCCCCGCCCCGGTAAAGCTTGTTCCTTTTGGAATCACGAGCGCTTCTGATTCTAGATTGTTTGCGAATTCCATCGTACGGCCGTAGATCGGCGCGCCGCTTTGTGTTTTAACTTGAATACCTGTACACATAAATTTGTTTTTTGTTATAAAATTGGTTTAAAGCAGCTATTGCACCCCTTTTTTAGGAGCAATAACATTCCCTTTATTTTCTTACCACCGATTTCCAACAAATTTCGTTTGGTTGTTTACACCGCAGCCGTGTATAGGTTTATATTTTCTTTTTATTCAGAAAGAAAAACAGGGTTGTTTTTCTTATAAATTCCTTAGCAAGATACGAAATATTCTGGAAACTCCATTGACATTTTAACATGCTTGTGACGAAATGCTGCCGGTTTCACTTTACCATATTTCTGGTGAAAGCCATCCTGTTACGCTATAGGTAGATACTGTTTAAGCAGAATACTGTTTTATACGTAATTATGCTAACCCAAGATATTGCAGCGAAGTTCAAGATTTATAATGGATAGCGTAATTACGAATCTATCCATTATAAATTGTCGTTCGTTTCCCATAAGTTCTCTGGATAAACGGTTTGGGTTATCAGCTTAGACAAAGCATCCTTGACCAGGGCTTTATCCTCATAGTAGGTTACTCCAAAACATGGTGTATTAACCGGCAGCACCTTAAAAGTTGCCTTTCCTTGTTGGAGGAGCTGCTGTGCTGCATTTGGAATCAAAAATTCGGCTTTTGGATTATGTCTATTCGCCTTTACAAAAGATTTAAACAGAGGCTCCAGTAAGCCAAAAATTACTGGGGTGAAGCCCCAAAAATTCATGGAGACCAAATCATCATCCTTTAAATAACCCGGTTTTTCGTCCGTATCTTCAAAGATAATATTTTCATCGCTATCACGATAAACCTTAGTCCGTTCGTCTAAGCGTTGTAAGGTTCCACCCGCAGCAACCTTACAAACACCCCGTGTAACTGGCCCACTGTCAGATAGGGTTTGCCCAATGGCATACCCTAATAAAGCAAATGTCTTATCATTAGCCTGATGAGTTAAAAAATCGAACATCTGCCGGTAAGCTTCCGCTCCATAAAAATCGTCCGCATTAATAACAGAGAAATTCTCCTTTACCAAATTACGTGCGGCCAATAATGCATGCCCAGTACCCCAAGGCTTCTCTCGAAGAATCACATCATCAAAACCATATTCCTGCAATTGAGATTCCTGAAAGGCATATATTACCTCAACCAGTCCAGCCAAGCGCTTTCCAAATTTCTCTTCAAAAATCTCTTGATGTTCTCTCCTAATAATAAAACAGACCCTTTTGAAGCCTTTTCGGATGGCATCGTAAATAGAATATTCTAAAATTGTTTCATTATTTGGGCCAAAACCATCAATTTGCTTGTTTCCTCCATATCGGCTGGCCATACCAGCTGCAAGTATTATTAAAGTGGGTTTTTCCATATTAATACCTTTAAAGCACGGGTAATTTATTTTTTCCCCGATGTTGAAAAAATGAATTGCATATCAAATCATGTTTTTTAAATGTCACTATACTTTATTTCCATTTCTTTCACAATGCTCTCGTCTGAGCAAAAACGAGCTAAGGGCTCCATTTGATGATCTTCATCGAGATTTTCCAATTTCTAAGTTCCCTTTAATAATATAAGGTCACATATACGGCCTTCGCCCGACCCTGTTCATGAAAGATATGACCTTGCATACGGACTATGTTTGCAAAGCAACTAACTTCCCACCGCGCTTACTTTAAAACCAATAGCTTCCAGCTCATTCCTATCGAGGATATTCCGGCCATCAAACAAATGCGCTGGTTTTAGCATATTATCGTAAATGCGCTG
>Ga0182736_1001105_pt1 | contig 29714 bp, 29 predicted proteins | sample eDN5th30CKraftBY_FD_128882 | JGI IMG/M metagenome (GOLD analysis project Ga0182736, IMG submission 128882) | Enriched backyard soil microbial communities from Emeryville, California, USA - eDNA 5th pass 30_C Kraft BY (version 2) (version 2) | ecosystem: Environmental > Terrestrial > Soil >...
GCCGTCGAGCAGGTACAGGCCCGGCGAGCCCTGACCACCGCTCTGGAACTGGACCTTGATGTCGCGGCCCATGGAGGCCGAGGGCACCTGCAGGTACTCGACCGGCAGACCCGGCCGGGAGAAGGCGTTCGCCTCCGCGGTGCCGCCGACGACCCCGACCAACCCCGCCAGCAGGGCCGCGCCGGCGGCGGCGACCATCAACCTGTCAAGCAGCTTCATCCTGAAAATCCTCATTCGTTCTTGTTGCCGTGCCTGATTCATTGGGTGGCCCGACTCGGGCCGGATCTGCGCGCGCGAGCGCGACAGTGCCGGTGTAGTCAACCACAGAAACGCCCCCAGAGCCCTTGCGGTTCTGGCGCACGAGCCGGGAATCGGCCCGCCACCTGATTTTCCCGCGGTCGGCGCGCTGCGCTCGCGAGGCCATTCCGGCCGGTGAGGCGGGCGCCGCCGGTAGCTGCGAGCAGCAAAGCATGACGTCCATCACATTTTCGGGTGGGCCGGTGCTCGTCGTCACGGGACGTCGGGCGGCATCCCGGTATAGGTCGGGCGGCTCGGTTCGGGCACCGCCAGGCCGCACCGGATCAGTTCGTCGCGCGGCACCCGCTCGATCCGGTACCGGGTGTAGCCGACCGAGTGCAGCACGTTGGACAGGAACCGGCGCGGGCCCATCGGTGCGCGCACCGAGCCCAGCACCGCCGCGGTGTCGGGGCAGCGCAGGGCGGCTTCGGCCTGGGCGATCCAGTCCTGGTCCAGGTAGGCCGGGATCAGCGGATACCACTTGACCCACGGCCCGTCGGCCACCACCCAATCCCGGAACAGGTCCTTGTCGTGGCCGATCCGGCCGTGCTCAAGCCGTTCGGTATGCGCCGCAATGGGATTGGCCAACCCGATCTGGTCGAGCAGCCGGACGTCGAGCCCGGTGTTCATGCCCAGCATGCCCAGGTTGGTGAAGAAGACGGTGTGGGGCCCGGTGTCGCCCGGATCGGGATCGGTCTTGACGCCGATCCCCGGGGGCACCGGCAGGATGACCGGGACGACGTCCCACTGGTCGTAGTTGCCCGACGGCAGTAGCAGCGCCCCGTCGGGCGTGGCCTCGATCGTGGTCAACACCGCACGCATCCTCGGGTAGCCCAGATAATCCGCGGCGGTCAGCGGGTGCGGGTGGCCGGTCGCCTGCGAGTAGAACCGGCGTTCGTCGACGATCCCGGAGTAGGTCACCCTGGTCGCGTCGTCGCCCATCCCGGGCGAGTTGGCCGCCCACAGCGCCCAGCCGGCCACCGCCAGCCACAGCACGCCGACCGCGCCGCTGAGCGGGTAACCGGCCTCGCGGTGGTAGCGCGCACCGTCGGGCAGCAGGATCGGGATCACGGCCACCGGGGCCAGCATGCAGAACAGCGGCGCCAGCAAGACCCGGCCGTGCATGAAATCGCCGCCCTGGCGGATCCAGTAGGCGCCCTGCAGCAGCCCGCTGATCACGATGAAACAGACCACCGCCGCCGGGCTCTGAACCAGCCGGGCCCAGGGGCCGACGCCGCGGGGCACCGGACGGCGGGGCCGGTGGCGCACCGCGGCGCCCACCCACAGCGCGGCGCCCAGCGCCGTTAAAAGCACTGCGGGCGCCCACAATGCGTAGGGGGCGTTGAAGTTCGCCAGGTAGATCATTCCCTGCGACCACTTGTCGCCGGCGGCATCCTTGGCCAACGCGGTACCCGGCACCAGCAGCGCGTAGTAGCCCATCCGGAAGATCTGGTAGGCCACCGGAAGCGCACCGCCGGCCACCAGGATCAGCGCCCGGGGCCGCCAGTCCCGCGCCGCGATCAGCAGCATGATCAGCACGCCGCCGCCGATCAGTGCCAACTCGGGGCGAACCAGCACGCTGAATCCGGCCACGAACGCCAGGGCGGCGGTGAACCGGGTTCCGCGGGCACGTGATCGCGGCATCCGCAGCGCCTGCGACCAGCAGACCAGCATCCACCACAGCAGGCCCAGATAGGCCAGCACCAGGCCGCTCTCCAGCCCGGAGGTGGCGAAGTCCCGGGCGGGCGGCAGCGCGATGTAGACCAGTGCCCCGGCGGGCAGCAGCAGGGCGCGGCGGCCCTGCAGACCGGGGGCATACAGCCGGGTGGTGCCCAGCATCAGCAGCGCCATCCCGGCCAGGCTCAGCGTCAGCGCGAACGCCAGCGCCACGTATTCCATCCGCACCGGCCCGCCGAGCCAGCTGCCGAGATACATCAGGTAGGTCCACGCCGTGGAGGTGTTGGCCTCCACCCGTTCGCCGGCGTTGAAGACCGGCCCGTTGCCGGCCAGCAGGTTGCGCACCGTGCGCAGCACGATCAGACCGTCGTCGGAGATCCACCGCCGCCGCCACGCCCCGACGCCGAACAGCAGCAGCACCACCGCCACCCCGGCCCAGGCGCTGATCCGCACCGACGGGCTGTAGGCGACCGCGGGCCAGCCCAGTGGCCGGACCCTGGGGTCCGGTTGAGTGCCGCGCTGGCGCAGGCTAACCGAAGGCGACGGCAGCACCGATGATTCCGATCCAGGCCAGCGCCATCAGCTGGAGCACCCGGTCGCGCCGCAGGATGTCCTCGGGCTCACCGGCCATGCCGCCGTCGACGTCGACCGCGTAGCGCAGGATCCCGACGATGATCGGGATGATCGACGCCGCGTACCAGGACCCCGAACCGCTGTCGCGCTCGAAGGCATACAGGCTGTAGCAGACCAGCATTGCGGTGGCCGAGGCCGTCCACACGAACCGCAGATAGGTGCCGGTGTAGCTCTCCAGCGACTTGCGGATCTTGGCGCCGGTCTGCTCGGCGAGCTGCAGTTCGGCGTAGCGCTTGCCGGCCACCATGAACAGCGATCCGAACGCCATCACCAGCAGGAACCATTGCGACAGATAGATACCCGTGGCCGCGCCGCCGGCGATGGCCCGCAGCAAGTACTGCGCGGCCACAATGCAGATGTCAACCACCGGTTGGTGTTTGAGGCCGAAGCAGTAGGCCATTTGGATCGACAGGTAGATGGCCATCACCAGGGCCAGGTTCGGGGTGAGCCACCATGAGATGGCCAGCGAGGCTGCCGCCAGCACCGCCGCCAGCACATAGGCCAGCCGTTCGGGCACCACCCCGGCAGCGATCGGCCGGAACCGCTTGGTGGGGTGCGCCCGGTCGGCTTCGACGTCTTGGGCGTCGTTGACCAGGTAGCCCGCCGAGGCCGCCAGCGAGAACACCACGAACGCGATCAGAGCCTTGCGGCCGACATCGGCGTAGTCGAACTGCACATCGCCGCCGAGGGCGGCCAGCGGCGCGGCCAGCACCAGCACCTGCTTCACCCACTGGCGGGGCCGCATCGCCTTGATCACCCCGGAGAGCAGGTTCGACGGCGGGCCGATCTCCGGCACCCGATCTTCAGTGTCTGCGCTCATGCCGAGTCTCCAGAGTTGTCCAGGCGGGTCACGGCTGCAGCGACCGCGGCTCCCACGACGACGCCGGTGGCGACGTCACTGGGGTAATGCACCCCAAGCACCATGCGGGACAACGCCATCGGCGGCACCAGCAGCGCCGGCAGTGCCCGTACCGGCAGTCCCGCGGCCCGGCCCAGCAGGATGGCCGCCGCGGTGGTGGAGGTGGCGTGCGCCGAGGGGAAACTCAACGCGCTCGGCGTTCCGACGTTGACCGCGATCGCCGGATGGTGCGGTCGTTTGCGGCGCACGACGCGCTTGATGATCACCGCCGCGGCGTGCGCGGCCAGCGTTCCGGCGCCGGCCAGCAGCCAGGACCGGCGCCGCTGCGGCTGAGTCAGCGCGCCGAGCGCCGCCACCGCCAGCCAGCCCAGGCTGTGCTCACCGAAGTGCGAAAGCGCCCGCGCCACCGGCAGCACACCGGGCCGGCCGGTCAGCGCCGACTGCACGGCGACCAGCACGGCGCTCTCGCCGTGCGGCGGCACCGCTGCGGATTCCAGCGCGATCTCGGTCATGCCCGCGTCGCGCCGTCGGGAAGCAGCACCGTCTCCCACTGCTGCTTGCTCGCCAGCGTGGGCAGGGCCCGGCGGTAGGCCCGGCGCAGGTCGTCGAAGCGGCGGCTCAGCTGGTACTGGCGGCGCAGCGATTCGCGCAGCAGCGTGAACATCTTCTCCCGGTCGCGCTGCCGGTAGACCACGCCGCGTCCGTCGGCGGTGGTGACGGTGACACCGTCCTGGGTGCACAGCAGGAACCAGCGGGCGTCCTGGGTGGGCACGTTGAGCTGCGGGCGCCGGTGATGTTCGGGCGCGGTGGCCTTGAGGTTGTGCAGGATGCCGCGGGCCAGCCGGTAGCCGATCGACAGCGGCTGCACCGGCGGGCGCATCGGCTTGCGGCGCTGCGACGGGGCCGGCAGCGCGCTGGCCGCCGGCAGCACCACCGCGTCGGGGTAGTTCTTGCGCAGCGCGTGGATGTCCGGCAACGCCGACTCCAGGATCGAGAAGATGTGCTCGGGGCCGGCCATGAAGTCGTCGAGCGCCTTGTTCTGCACTGCCACCGTCGAATACTCCAGGCAGGCAAGGTGTTTCAAGGTCGCCTTGAGGTGGCTGCGGATCAGTCCGGCGATGTTGCCGTCCCAGTGCAGCGCCGCCACCATCAGCCGGTTGCGCAGATGGAAGTAGGCCTGCCAGTCGATCGCATCGTCTTTGTCGCTCCAGGCCATGTGCCAGATCGCCGCGCCCGGCAAGGTCACCGTGGGGTAGCCGTGCTCACCGGCCCGCAGCCCGTACTCGGCGTCGTCCCACTTGATGAACGACGGCACCGGCTGACCGATCTCTTCGGCGACGGCGCGCGGGATCATGCACATCCACCACCCGTTGAAGTCGACGTCGATGCGCCGGTGCAGTTCCGGGGTCTCGGCCAGGGAGTCGGTCGCGAAGTTGTGGTCGTACTCGGTGTGCGGGGCGTTGGTCCACATGAACACGTCGGGGTCCACGACCTCGCCCATGATGTGCAGGTGCGACGGCTCCTGCAGGTTGAGCATGTGCCCGCCGACCAGGGTGGGCGTCTTTGCGAAACGGTTGAGCGCCAGTGCCCGCAGGATCGAGTCCGGCTCGATGCGGATGTCGTCGTCCATGAACAGGATCTGTTCGCAGCCGGTGTTTTTCAGCGCCTCATACATCACCCGGCTGTAGCCGCCGGAGCCGCCGAGGTTGGGCTGGTCGTGAATCGTCAGCCGGTCGCCCAGGGCGGCGGCCGCCGCCGGGAAACCGGGATGGTCGCGCACTTTGCGGGTGCCCTGGTCCGGGACGATCACCGCGCTGATCACCTCGTCGACGTCGGCGTCGGAGGTGAGCGCGGTCAGCGCATTGACGCAGTCGTCGGGCCGGTTGAAGGTCGGGATGCCGACCGCGACGTCGGCGCGCCCGGGCGCTTCGCTCGGCGCGTACCAGCCGCCGCCGATCAGCGTGACGGCGGTGTCGGTGGTGATGTCGAACCAGATCCAGCCGCCGTCCTCGAACGGCTGCAGGCCCACCTCGAACTCGACGATGGCGGGCTTGTCATTTCCTTCGAAAGGCTTGCCGTCCACGGCGATACGCGCACCGGTGGCCTTGGAGCGGTAGACGTCGACGCGGCCGGATCCGGTCAGCTCCAGACGCAGCACCACCGACTCGAGGATCGACCAGCGGCGCCAGTAGGAGGCCGGGAAGGCGTTGAAGTACGTCGCGAACGACACCTCCGACTCCTCGCCGATCTCCAGGCTGGTGCGGGTCAGCGGATGCGCCCGGCGGTTGTTGGTCTCCGACTCCTCGATGTAGAGCTTGCGGACGTCCAGCGGCTCACCGTGGCGCGGCAGGATGATCCGCGAAAGTCGGCTCACCGCACGCGAACTCTTGGCCTTGGTCATCGGTTGTTTTCCCTGTTGTTCTCGTGCAGCGGAACACCCTCGGCCAGATACGGCGCCAGGACGTTGTCGTACATGCTCAGCGCACTGGCGATGGCCATGTGCATGTCCAGATATTGATAGGTGCCCAGCCGCCCGCCGAAGAGCACCTTCGCCGACTCCATCTCGGCCTTGGCCAACCGGCGATAGGCCTCCACCATCGCACGGTCGTCGGGGGTGTTGATCGGGTAGTACGGCTCGTCGTCGTCGCGCGCGAATCGCCCGTATTCGCGCATGATCACCGTCTTGTCGGTCGGGTAGGACCGCTCCGGATGGAAGTGCCGGAATTCGTGGATGCGGGTGTAGGGCACGTCGGCGTCGTTGTAGTTCATCACCGGGGTGCCCTGAAAGTCCCCGGTGTCGAGCACTTCGAGCTCGAAGTCCAGGGTGCGCCAGCCGAGCCGGCCCTGGGCGTAGTCGAAGTAGCGGTCCAGCGGTCCGGTATAGACCACCGGGGCTTCCGGGCTCTCGGCCCGCAGGCCGTCCCGCACGTCGAACCAGTCGGTGTCCAGGCGGACCTCGATGTTGTCGTGCGCCGCCATGTTCTCCAACCACGCGGTGTAGCCGTCGACCGGCAGCCCCTCATAGGTGTCGTTGAAGTAGCGGTTGTCGAAGGTGTAGCGCACCGGCAGCCGGGTGATGTTGGCGGCGGGCAGCTCGGTGGGGTCGGTCTCCCACTGCTTGGCGGTGTAGTGCTTGACGAAGGCCTCGTAGAGCGGGCGGCCGATCAGGCTGATCGCCTTCTCCTCGAAGTTCTTCGCTTCCTTGGTGTCGACCTCGGCGGCCTGTTCGGCGATCAGCGCCTTGGCCTCGTCCGGGGTGAAGTAGCGGCCGAAGAACTGCGACACCAGGCCCAGCCCCATCGGGAACTGGTAGGCCTGCCCGTTGTGCATGGCGAAGACCCGGTGCTGGTAGCCGGTGAAGTCGGTGAACTGCCGCACGTAGTCCCAGACCCGCTTATTAGAGGTATGGAACAGGTGCGCGCCGTATTTGTGGACCTCGATACCGGTCTGCGGTTCGGCCTCCGAGTAGGCGTTGCCGCCGATGTGATGGCGCTTCTCGACGACGAGGACGCGCTTGTCGAGCTGCGTGGCTACGCGCTCGGCAATGGTCAAGCCGAAGAATCCAGAACCCACAACGAAGAGGTCAAAACGAGCGGTCATCGGCGCCAAGGGTATCTGAACAGCGGCCGCGAGCAGCGTCGGCGCCCCGCCACCTCCCCTGTCGGTCGGGTCCGGCCGCCGAGCGGCCCCGCGGGACCGAGGTCAGGCTGGGGAAACGCGCCGATTCCCGATACCGGTGCGAGCTCGGCGCGCGGCCGGGACCCTCGACCCCGAGGAAGGGTTGGTCGCGGTTTCCTCACGATTCGATCTCGTCACTCTATTCACACTAGTCACACGCGTACCGTCGATCGGGTAGGCGGTAAACGCTCGACGGCCCCGCCGGCCGAAGGGCAAAACATATTGAGGAGACTTCCGTGCCGAACCGACGTCGACGCAGGCTCTCGACCACTATGAGCGCAGTCGCCGCCCTAGCGGTCGCAAGTCCGTTTGCAGTTGTCGCTGTATCCGAGCTGGTGGCCCACAACAGTGCGCCGCAGCACCACGACTTCGTCGCGGCCGCCTCGGTGGCCGACCTGCCCAATGAGCTGATCTCGGCCCTCTCGCAGGGCCTGTCCCAGTTCGGGGTGAACCTTCCGCCGGTTCCCGGCTTCGGGAACGGGACGGGGGCGCTGACCTCGCCGGGCATGTACCCCGCCTCGCCGGGCCTGACCTCGCCGGGCATGTACCCCGCCTCGCCGGGCCTGACCTCGCCGGGCATGTACCCCGCCTCGCCGGGCCTGACCTCGCCGGGCCTGACCGATCCGTCGCTGACCACGCCGTCACTGTCCACCCCGCCGGCGGGCACCCCCGGTGTGACCACCTCCGGGCTGACGTCGCCGGGCCTGACCACGCCGTCGCTGACGGGCACCCCGGGCCTGACCTCGCCCGGTCTGACCACGCCGACCCTGACCGACCCGTCGCTGACCAGCCCCGGGCTGACCTCCCCCGGCTTGACCAGCCCGGACACCGGCCTGCTGGGCTCCGGTGACATGCCGCTCACCTCTCCGGTGGGTCTGGACCCGGGCCTGGACGGCACCTACCCGATCCTCGGCGACCCGTCGCTGGGCATGGGCATGCCGGAGGAGAAGGGCGGGGTCGTCAGTGACCTGATGAGTGCGGCCAATCAGCTGGGCGCCGGACAGGCCATCGACCTGCTCAAGGGTGTGGTGATCCCGTCCATCGCGCAGGCCGCGCAAGGGGCGGCCCCGGCCGCCGCCGCCGCACCCGCCGCGGTTCCGGCCCCCTGACCAAGGAGCCTGTTTCCTAACGGCACCGCAGAGTCGCGCCCAAGCCGGGCAACGGAAGACTCTGCGGTGCCGTTGACAATCGGCCGGTCGCGTGTCGCATCACTAACAACACAAGACACATACGTAACATCAGCACGTGCCAACCCGTCGCCCACCGCCGACGATCAAGCTGACCGCTACCGTCGCGACCGTGCTGATCCTGCCGTGGGCCCTGGACTCCGGCTCGAAGCCCACGCCGGTGGACACTCCCCCCAGCGCCTCCGCGACCAAGCTCAACCAGCAGCCGCTGCCTGACCTCGAACCCGGGGTCACCGTTCGGGAGATCACCCAGGACGACCCGTTCACCATGGTCGCGCTCACCGGCGCAGATCTCAGCGGCACCTCGGCCAAGATCCGCGCCAAGCGCGCCGACGGGTCGTGGGGGCCGTGGTACGCCACCGCTCACGAGGCCAAGGAGCACGCGTCGGCGGCCCGGCCCGCCGACGCGCCCGCCCCGGGCCCGGACGGGACCGAGCCGGTGTTCGTCGGCCGGACCACCGCGGTACAGATCGCCGTCACCCGGCCGGCTCCCGCCGACACGGCGCAGGCCAAGGCCGCCCCCGAGGCCCCCTCGAAACAGCAGCCCAAACCCCGCCCCGCACCGGCCAAACCCGACCTCGGCTATGTGCCCGCCACCGCCGCACAGCCGTTCGCGCAGAACATCTCCGCGGTGTTGATCACCCCGCCGAAGGCCCCGGTCGACGCCCAGTGGTCGCCGCCGAGCGCGGTGCTGGCCCCGGGACAGCCACCCACCATCATTCCGCGCAGCCAGTGGGGCGCCAGCGCCCGCGGCCGGTGCGGCAAGCCGGTGGAGAGCGGCCCGGTCCAGGCGGCGGTGGTGCATCACACCGCGGGATCCAACGACTACGCCCCCGAAGACTCCGCGAGCATCATCCGGGCCATCTACGCCTACCACACCCGCACCCTGGGCTGGTGCGACATCGGCTACAACGCACTGGTGGACAAGTACGGCCAGGTGTTCGAGGGCCGGGCCGGCGGCGTCACCAAGGGCATCGTGGGCAGCCACGCCGGCGGCTTCAACAAGAACACCTGGGGGGTGTCGATGATCGGCACCTTCGACGACGAGCCTCCCCCGCCGATTCAGCTCGAGACCGTCGGCCGGTTGCTGGGCTGGCGGCTGGGACTGGACCGCACCGACCCGCGCGGCACCGCCCAATTGACCTCCGGCGGCGGCTCGTTCACCCACTTTCCGCGCGGCTCGGCGCTGATGCTGCCGGCGATCATCGCCCACCGCGACCTCGACGCGACCGAGTGCCCCGGCGAGCAGGGCTACGCCGCGCTCAACGAGATCCGGGAGATCGCAGCCCGATTCGACGACCCCCCGGGCCCCGAAGACCTCGCCCGGACGATGCAGGGCGGTGCCATCCACACCCGCTGGTTGGAGCTCGGCGGGGCCGAGGGCATGCTCGGCGCCCCCACCTCGCCCGAGGCGATCGGCGCGGGTTCCACCAAGTACGCGACCTTCGAGCACGGGGCGGTGTACTGGTCGCCGGTGACCGGTGCCCAGCCGGTCACCGGGGCGATCTATGAGGCCTGGGCATCGCTGGGCTACGAGCGCGGCATCCTGGGGCTGCCCACCAGCGCCGAGATCCCCGAACCGGAATGGATCGGCCAGAACTTCCAGCACGGCACGCTGAACTACAACCGGGCCAGCGGCAGCGTCATCCGGGTCATCGACGGTAACGCCGAAGAGCTGCCGCCGCCCCCGCCGGAGGGCCCGCCGGTGCAGTTGGAGCGCTTCTCCCGGGTGGTCGACCCGTTCGCGGTCGGCTAGCCGGCGCAGTCCCTGGTCGAGGCCGGGTCAACGCAGGAAAATGCGTTCCAGCACCCGGGCCAGGCCGTCGTCGGTGTTGGGCGCGGTGATCTCGGCGGCTGCGGCGAGCACCTCGGGATGCGCGTTGCCCATCGCCACGCCGTGCCCGGCGCTCAACAACATCGGCAGGTCGTTGGGCATGTCCCCGAACGCCAGCACCTGATCGATGGCGATCCCCTGCGGGGCGATCACTTCCTCGATACCGGTGGCCTTGGTGATACCCGCCGGCACCACCTCGATCAGTCCGTTGTTGGTGGAATAGGTCAGCTCCGCGGCGCTGCCGATGTGGGGCGCCAGGTGCGCCGCCATGTCCGCGCTGGCCGCGCCCGCCTTGCGGATCAGCAGTTTGATCGCCGGCTGGGACAGCAGATCCTCGAGGGAGACCTCGGTGTTGTCCGGGTTGAGCCAAGCGTGTTCGTAGCCCGGTGAACTGACGAACTGCGGGGTCGCCGCGTCGTGTGCGCGCTCGCCGATGCGCTCCACCGCCATGCCCGCGCCGGGGATGACGCGGCCGACGATCTCGGCCAGTTTGACCAGGTTGTCGGCCGACAGCGTGCGCGCCGAGATCACCCGATCGGTGTCCGGGTCGTAGATGACAGCCCCGTTGGCGCACACCGCCAGCGGAGCGAATCCGAGTGCGTCGACGACCGGGGGGATCCAGCGCGGCGGGCGCCCGGTCGCCAGGACGAACCCCGATCCAGAGTCGACGGCCGCACGCACGGCCTCCCGGGTGCGCGCGGTGATGTTCTCGGTGTCGTCGAGCAGGGTGCCGTCGACGTCGCTGGCTATCAGCGCGGGAATCGGGTGCTGCGGCCGGGCCATCAGCGCCTACTCAGACCTGCCAGCGCCCGCCGCAGCCGGCCCCCCTGCACGCGCTCGAGCCGTTTGCGATCGCGTTCGGCGAGTTCGGCTTCGCGCATCGCCAAGGCTTCGGCCATGGTGGGCGCGCCGCCGCCGAGCCGCCGCGGCACCCAGTACGCGCCGGCGGGATGCGGGTACTGCAGTTGCGCCTGTTCGAGCATTGCGGCCATCGTGTCACGCAGCTGCGCGGTGGTCGCCTCGATGTCGTCGGAGGCGGCCATCGGCCGGCCGATCTTCACCAGCACCGGAACGTGATTGCGCCACAGATGCTTCGGGTGATCCTTCGTCCATACCCGGTGGATACCCCAGACGATGACCGGGATGATCGGGACGCCGGCCGCGTGGGCCATCCGCGCGGCGCCGGTCTTGAACTCGCGCAGTTCGAAGCTGCGGCTGATGGTGGCCTCCGGATGCAGCCCGACCAGCTCGCCGTCGGCCAGCCGCTGGACCGCCACGTCGTAGGCGCCGGCCCCCGCGGAACGGTCGACCGGGATCAGCTTGATGTGCTTGATCACGTAGCTGATCACCGGCACCTCGGTCATCTCGGCCTTGATCATGAACCGCAGCCGGCGACGTCGCCGCAGCGCCGCGACCGAGGCCGGATACCAGTCCAGGTAGCTGGTGTGGTTGAGAGTCAGCACCGCCCCGCCGCGTTCGGGAATGTTCTCCAGGCCCTCGAAGGTCAGGTGCGGCCCGTTGGCGCGCACCAGCGGCGGGATCACGATCTCCAGGGACCGGAACAGGGGTTCGGCCATGCTCAGTGCTCCATGCTCGAGGGGCCCGGCCGGCCGGTCGGTCCGTGGCCACCTGCGCCCTTGCGCCTCCGCTGTTCGAGCTCCTGTTCGTCGAGAACCTTGGCCTCCTCCGGGGTGGGTGCGGTGCCGCCCATTCGTCGCGGCACCCAGTACTGGCCCGCCGGGTGGGGATATTCCTGCTGAACCCGGGCCAGCATCGGCGCCATCTGGGCGCGCAGCTGTGAGCTGAGGGTAGTGGCATCACCGGCCGGGGCCAGCGGTGGGCCCGCCAGCACGGTGATCGGCATCCTGCTGGCGATCAGCCGCGCCCTGGGATGGTCCTTGGTCCACAACCGGTGGGCACCCCACACGATCAGCGGCACGATCGGCACCTGCGCCTCGATCGCCATCCGGGCGGCCCCGGACTTGAACTCCTTGAGCTCGAAGCTGCGGCTGATGGTGGCCTCCGGGTAGACGCCGACCACCTCACCGGAGCGCAGCGCGGCCACCGCATTTCGGTAGGCGTCGGATCCGGCGCCCCGATCCACCGGGATGGTGCCGGTGTGGTTGATCAGGAAGTTCACCACCTTCACCTGCTGCATCTCGGCCTTGATCATGAACCGCATCCGCCGCCCCCGCCGATACACCGCCAGCGCCGCGGGCAGGAAATCGATGTAGCCGGTGTGGTTGATCGCGATCACCGCGCCGCCCTCGGCAGGGATGTGCTTCAGGCCGCCAAAATCGATTCGGGCGCCGGAGACCTTCACCAGGGTCACCGCTGCCAGCTCCAGCGCACGAAAGACCGGCTGCATGCCGGGGCTACTCCGCGGCGCCCGTCGCACTCGGCGGCTGCTGGTTCCGCGCGGCCCGCTGCTCGGCCTTACGAGCGGCTTCTTCGGCGTCGAGCCGCAGCGCCTCGGCGGGCGTGGGGGCACCGCCGCCGAGGCGGTGCGGCACCCAGAACTCTCCGGCCGGATGTTCGGGATAGGCGTCCTGTGCCTGCTCGAGCAGGTGCTGCATCCGGGTCTGCAGCAGGGACCGCAGGTCCTCGACGGGCAGCGTCGGCGGTATGGGCTCGCCGATCGCCACCGAGATCGGCACTTTGGAGCGCCCCAGCCGCTTGGGGTGGTCCTTGGTCCAGATCCGCTGGGCGCCCCAGACGATGTGCGGAATGATCGGCACCTGCGCCTCGATGGCCATCCGGGCGGCGCCGCCCTTGAACTCCTTGAGTTCGAAGCTGCGGCTGATCGTCGCCTCCGGGTAGACCCCGACCAGCTCACCGGCCCTGAGGTACTCGACGGCGGCGGTGTAGGCGTCGGCCCCCTGCCCGCGGTCGACCGCGATGTGCCGGCAGCCGCGCATGATCGGTCCGGTGAAGCGGTTGTCGAAGGTCTCCTTCTTGGCCATGAACCGCACCCGCCGGCGCGGCTTGTTGTCGTAGGCGGCCAGTCCGGCGAACGCGAAGTCGAGGTAACCGGTGTGGTTGATCGCGACCACGGCGCCGCCGCTGGCGGGCACGTGCTCCGCGCCGGTGACGGTGATCTTCACCCCTTGAAAGCGCCACAATGTGCGCGCAACGGTAGCGACACTTCCGTACCACGGCTCCACAGTCGTCCAGCCTAGGCGATTGCGGCGGGACCAGTCGGAACAGCTCGGGGCCCAGCTATTTGCGACTGCCGTCTTTGGTGAAAAATCTGACGGGTTTGGCGCGGGCCTTCAGAAGGGCCTGTCTTCGCTGCGTTGTTTGGTGCGAGGTTTCCCCCATCTCCTCGCCGGGACCGGCAGCATCGGGGCCGCTGTTCTTCCCCGAGCCGACCTCGCGCTGCGGGGACGCCTCCGACCCGCAGCCAGCACGGACGAACCCGGCTCATCCAGCACGGTTGGCGATACCGCCACGTCCCCCACGGCCCCGGCCGCCGCGCCGTTAAGCTCGGGAGGAATCTCTTACACGTCGGGGAAGGTACAAGTGCGGGTCACCAGCGTCGGACACGCCGGCTTCCGGATCGAGACCGCCGCGGGCAGCATCCTGTGCGACCCGTGGGTCAACCCCGCCTACTTCGCGTCGTGGTTCCCGTTCCCGGACAACTCCACCCTGGACTGGGACGCCCTGGGCGACTGCGACTACCTCTACATCTCGCACCTGCACCACGACCACTTCGATCCCCGGCATCTGGCCGCCCACGTCAACAAGGACGCGGTGGTGCTGCTGCCCGACTATCCGGTGCCGGACCTGCGCCGCGAACTGGAGAAGCTGGGCTTCCACCGGTTCTTCGAGACCACCGACTCGGTGCGGCACACGGTGTCGGGCCCCAAGGGCGAGTTCGACGTGATGATCATCGCGCTGCGCGCCCCGGCCGACGGCCCGATCGGCGACTCGGGGCTGGTGGTCAGCGACGGTGTCACCACCGTTTTCAATATGAACGACTCGCGCCCGATCGATCTGGATGTGCTGCAGGCATTCGGCGCCATCGACGTGCACCTGCTGCAGTACTCCGGGGCGATCTGGTACCCGATGGTCTACGACATGCCGGCCCGGGCCAAGGAGGCGTTCGGCACCCAGAAGCGCCAACGGCAGATGGACCGCGCCCGCCAATACGTCGCGCACGTCGGCGCGACCTGGGTGGTGCCCTCGGCCGGCCCGCCGTGCTTTTTGGACGACGAGCTGCGCTACCTCAACGACGACCACGGCGATCCGGCCAACATCTTTCCCGACGAGATGGTGTTCCTCGATCAGCTGCGCCGCAACGGCCACGACGGCGGGCTGCTGATGATCCCCGGGTCGACGGCCAGCTTCACCGGGGCGCAACTGGATTCGCTGACGCACCCGGCGCCCACCGATGAGGTCGAGGCGATCTTCACGAGCGGCAAGGCGGACTACATCTCCGCCTACGCCGATCGGATGGCCCCGGTGCTCGCCGCCGAGAAAGCCTCCTGGGCACCGGCGGCGGGCCCGGCGATGCTGGAGCCGCTGCGGGCGCTGTTCGAGCCGATCATGGCCCGCAGCAACGAGATCTGCGACGGTATCGGCTACCCGGTCGAGCTGGTGCTGGACGGAGAAGGCCACACAGAGACGGTGGTGCTGGACTTCCCCAAGCGCATGGTGCGCCAGCCGCTCCCGGCCGAGAAATTCCGCTACGGTTTCGGTATCCCGCCCGAACTGGTGCGCACCGTGCTGCGCGACGGAGAGCCCGATTGGGTCAACACCATCTTCTTGTCCACCCGTTTCACCGCGTGGCGGGTCGGCGGCTACAACGAGTACCTCTACACATTCTTCAAGTGCCTCACCCAAGACCGGATCGTCTACGCCGACGGCTGGTTCGGTGAGAGCCACGACGACTCGGCGACGATCACCCTGGGCGGCTGGCAGATTCAGCGCCGCTGCCCGCACATGAAGGCCGACCTGTCGAAGTTCGGGGTGGTCGACGGTGAAACCCTGACCTGCAATCAGCACGGCTGGCAATGGGACCTGAACACGGGCCGGTGCCTGACCGCCCGGGGCCACGAGCTGCGCTGCGAAAAGCTGTGAACGACTCCTACGACGACGGACTGGTCGCCCTGGATCGCCGGGCGATCACGTTGCGCCGCTATCACTTTCCGTCCGGCACCTCGAAGGTTATCCCGTTGTCGGCGGTTCGCGGCTACCACGCCGAGCCGCTGGGCATCGCTCACCGATTCCGGATCTGGGGCAGCTCGGATCTGCGACGCTGGCTGCCGCTGGACGTCAAGCGTCCGTTGCGATCCACGTTGATCACCCTGCAGCTTCACGGCAACCCGTGGCCGCGGCCGGCGTTCACCCCGGCGGACCCGACGGCGTTTCGAGAACTGCTCGACGCGCTGCTGGCAGACTGACTTACGTCCGGTCCGCCAGCACCGCATGGGCGGCGTTGTAGCCGGGGATGAACGTGATCCCCGGGCCGCCGTGGCACCCCGCACTGCCCAGATACAGTCCCTCGATCGGCAACGGCTGGCCGACGAAGCCGCGGGCGCCGGGCCGGTTGGGCCCGATCTGGTCGGGGTTCAACAGCCCGTGGCAGTAGTCGCCGCCGGGCGCACCGAACATGGTGCCCATATGGCGCGGGGTGAAGGTGGTGTGGCGGGTAATGCTGCGCTCGAAGTTCGGTGCCAGCCGGGTGACCTTGTCGATCACCCGCTGGCCCATCTCGACCTTCATCTCACCGTAGTTGCCGTCGCCCTCGATCGGGAACCACAGCGCGAACGCCGACGCCGCGTGTTTGCCGGGCGGCGCCAGGTCGGGGTCGTGCACCGACGGGATCTGCAGCACGACGGTCGGATCGGCCGGCACGACGCCGCGCCGCGCATCCTCCCACTGCTGCTGCACTTCCTCGGGCGTGCAGAAGATCCCCACGGAGGCCTGCATGGCGGGCTCGTTGAGCGCCTCATACGGCGCGGCGAACTGCGGAGCCTCCTCCAGCGCGAAGTGCATCTGCAGGTAGGAGCCGCGATGGTCGGTGCGGGCATAGCGGGCCCGGACGTCCTCGGGGAGCGCGGACGCGTCGATCAGCGCGGTGACGGTGACATCGGGGGCGATGGCCGAGACCACCACCGGTGCGGTCACGGTCTCGCCGGCTTCAGTGCGCACCCCCGCCACCCGGGTGCCGGCATTATCGACGACGATCTCGGACACCTTGGCGCGCAACCGCAGTTCTCCGCCGGCAGCGGTGAACGTCTCATGCAGATGCCCGGTGAGCGCCCCGATCCCGCCGCGCAGCTTCTTCATCAGCACGGTGTTCTCGTCGGGGACCCCGAGGCCGAAGGCCAGGGCCGCGGCGCTGCCGGGGGTGGACGGTCCGCGGTAGAGGGTGTTGACGGCCAGCACGGTGAACGAACCGCGCAGCGCCGCGTGCTTCTCCCGGTCGGGCAAGTAGCGGTCCAGCACGTCGGTGACCGATCCGAACAACATGTCGTCGATGGCGGAGCGTTCGAATTCGTTGGTGGCGCACGCATACATCTCGTCGAGGGTCTTCGGCGGGCGGCCGGCCTCGAATCGGCCCAGCGCCCGGGTGGGGGCTTGGCTCCAGGCCAGCAGCCCGGCCATGCCGTTGACGGCCTCGGCGCCGTGCACCTCGGACAGATGGGTGAACAGCTTCATCGGGTCGGTGTATTGGATCAGCGGGTCGTCGCCGACGCCGCGCATCGCCACCGACATCACCTCGAGGTCGATGCTGTCCAGGCCGTCCAATCCCAGTTCGGCGCTGACCGCGGCCGACGTCGGGAACTGCACCGAGCCGGCGATCTCGAAGCGGTAGCCGTCGAACAGCTCCACCGTCGAGGACATCCCACCGGCATAGCGCCCGGCCTCCAGGCACAGCGTGCGCAGGCCGGCGCGTTGCAGGATGAGCGCCGCAGCCAACCCGTTGTGCCCGGCACCTATGACGATCGCGTCGTAATCGGTCTTGGAATTCACCCCCGCACCGCCTTCCGTTGAGCCGAGGCTGACACGGAAGCCTCAGTTTTGTCAATATTGACGTAACTAGAGGTTCCGGAGTGATTCGAGCGCGGTCCGGCACATCCGGGCCAGCTCGGCCAGCGAACGGTCCTCGCCGAGCATCCAGACCTCCATCGCGGCGAACACCGCCGCCGCGATGCAGCGCGCGGTCACCGCAATTCCCAGCTGATCGTCGAGCGCCGCGACCCGCAGTCGCTCGGCCACCGCATCGGCGAAGTCGGCTTCCACCTGGCGGATATGGCGCACGATCCGCTCTGGGTCGAGCTCTCCGGCACGCAGCGCGGCGATGCGGGTCACGGCCTCAACGTCATACGGGAAAGCGAAGATAGCGGCCTGCACCGACTCGATCGTCGGCTCGGCGGGGGGACGGGCGGCCAGCGCGCTGCGGAACCACTGCAGCCCGGCGTCGTAGTCGGCGAACAGCAGGTCATGTTTGGAGGTGAAGTGCCGATAGAAGGTGCGCAGCGAGACTCCGGCGTCGGCGGCGATCTGCTCGGCGGAGGTGTCCTCCACCCCCTGCGCCAGGAAGCGGACGAGTGCAGCCTGGCGCAACGCTTCGCGGGTGCGTTCGCTGCGCGCGGTCTGCGGCGCTCGGGGCATGCCGGTAAACGTACCGCAGGTCTACATCCGCCCCGAATGGCAATATTGACAAAACTTGGAAGTCATGGTGACACTGACCACATGATCTCGCTCATCGTGCACGCAGTGCTGGGCCTGGCGACCGTCTGGTGGATCGTCACAAGCAACCGCGCGGTCTTTGCCAAACCGACTGGGGGCGGCCAATTTTCGCCCATGGAGATCGTGTATTACGTGATCGGCATCGCCTCGATCGGGCTGGGCTGGTACTTCAACATCCGTTTCGTGAACGAGTACGCCCAGGGCGCCAACCACAACCCGATCTGGGGGCCGGGCAGCTGGACGCAGTACATCCAGCTGATGTACACCAATCCGGCTGCCGGTTCGGCCAGCCAGGACTACACGATCATCAATGTCGTTCTGCTGCCGCTGTTCACCATCGTGGACGGCTACCGACGCGGGCTGCGGCGCCCCTGGCTGTACTTCGTCTCGAGCCTGTTCACCAGCTGCGCGTTCGCCTACGCGTTCTACTTCGCGACCATGGAACGCCAGCGCCGCCACACCGGCGTCTCGTCTCCAGCGGGGTTGTCGCAGGCCTGACCGGCAACGCCGCGCGATAGGCTGGCCGCGACGACGGGAGGGATGTCGTGGCCAAGCCGGTGGCGCCGCGCGGTTCCGCGCGCGAGCGGGTGCTGCAAGCGGCATTGGCCCTGTTCATGGAGCACAGCGTGGGCGGCACGTCCATGCAGATGATCGCCGACCGGCTGGGCGTGAGCAAACCCGCCGTCTATTACCAATTCCGGTCCAGGGACGACATCGTGATCGCGCTGGTGGAACCGATGTTCGACGACATCGTCCGGGTGATCAAGATCGCCCAGGCCATGCCGACGCAACAGGGCAAGCGGGACGTGACGGTCAGCGGTGTCGTCGAACTCGCCGTGCGATACCGCCGGCTCACCTTCCTGTTCTACGACCGCGCCGTGGAGCACGCCGTGCGTTCCCGCGAAGATTTCATGGCCGCCGGCGATGACGTGGCGGCGATCCTGCACGGCCCCGAACCGGATGCTGCGGCCCGCGTCATCACCACGGCGCTGATGGCGGGGACCTTCACCGCAGCAGCCGATCCCGAGCTGGAAGGCATCGACGACGAGGAACTGCACGAAATCCTGCTGGGCATCGCCCGGCGGGTGGTCGAACCGCTGACCTGAAAGAGCAGGCCCGGTTCTTACCCCCTGTCGGGCCAGGCCCGCTGGGAGTCCGCACCTTTGATGCCCTGGCCGACGAAGGCCGCCGACTCGAAAGCGTCGTGGTCACCCCGCCGCGCCGGACGCCACGAGCTCGTCGCGCGGGTCCCGTTGCAGCGGCGCCGGCCAGGGTGCCGGCTTGGGCCGCAGGCGCGGCACCTGTGGCCACCAGAACCACTTGCCGAGCAGCGTCGCGATCGACGGGGTCATGAACGAGCGGATGATCAGGGTGTCGAGCAGCAGACCCAACCCGATCGTGGTGCCGACCTGCCCGATCACGCGCAGTTCACTGATCGCCATCGTCATCATCGTGAAGGCGAAAACCAGTCCCGCCGCGGTGACCACCGAGCCACTGCCGCCCATCGCCCGGATCATGCCGGTGTGCAGGCCGGCGTGAATCTCCTCTCGCAGGCGGGAAACCAGCAGCAGGTTGTAGTCGGCGCCCACCGCCAACAGGATGATCACCGCCATGGCCAGCACCATCCAGTGCACCTGCAGACCGATGATGTGCTGCCAGAGCAACACCGACAGCCCGAAGGCGGCGCCGAGTGAGACCACCACGGTGCCCACGATCACCAGTGCTGCCACCACGGCACGAGTGATCACCAGCATGATGATGAACATCAGGCACAGCGCCGCGACGCCCGCGATCATCAAATCGTAGTTGGAGCCCTCCTGCATGTCCTTGAACATCGCGGCGGTACCACCGACGTAGATCTTCGATCCCTCCCAAGGGGTGGTCTTGATGGCTTCCTTGGCGGCGAGCTTGATCGCATCGATGTGCTTGATGCCGTCCGCGCTCAGCGGATCGCCCTCGTGGTTGATGACGAACCGCACGGCACGCCCGTCCGGCGACACGAAATTCTTCATGCCGCGCTGGAACTCGGCGTTGTCGAAGATCTCCGGCGGCAGATAGAACGAGTCGTCGTTGCGGGCCTTGTCAAAGGCCTCCCCCATCGCGGCGGGATCCCCTTGGGCTTCCTGCGCCTGCTTGGCCAGTGCGCTCTGGGTGGCATAGGTGGTCAGCATCATGGCCTTTGTGTTCTTCATCATCTGGATCATCGGCGGCATCAGCGTGAGCATCTGCGGCAGTTGCGCGGCCATCGCGTCCATGTCCGGAACGATCTGCTTGAAGTTGTCGGTCATGGTGTCGACGCCGTCCATGGCATCGAAGACCGACCGCAGCGCGTGGCAGACGGGAATGTCGAAACAGTGCGGCTCCCAGTAGAAGTAGCTGCGCATCGGCCGGAAGAAGTCGTCGAAGTCGGCGATCTTGTCGCGCAGTTCTTCGATGTCGTCGACCATCAGATGCATCTTGCCCACCATGCGCCCCATGGTGGCGTTCATCTCCTCCATGAGCTCGATCATCTTCGTCATCGTGTCGATGTTGACCTGCATCTCCTCCGCTTGAGCCAACATCTCGGCGGTGCGGTCATCGTTGAACTTGCGGGTCATGTCCTGGCTGACGGCCTGCATGCCGAGCATGTAACCGAACGTGGAGTGCTCCATCGGAATGCCCTGCGGCCGGGTGATGGACATGACCCGCGACACTCCCTCCACCCCGGTGACCCGTTTGGCGATTCGCTCGATCACCAGGAAGTCCCCGGAGTTGCGAATGTCGTGATCTGTTTCGATCATGAGCATCTCGGGGTTCATCCGCGCGGACGGAAAGTGCCGGTCGGAGGCCAGGAAACCTTGGTTGGCGGGCAGATCCGCGGGCATGTAGGCGCGGTCGTTGTAGCCGGGCTTGTATCCGGGCAGCGCGAGGATGCCCACCAGGGCTGCCGCGGTGGCGGCGATCAGAATCGGTCCCGGCCAACGGCTCACGGCCGCACCGATTTTCCGCCAGCCGCGCCCCCGGTTGACCCGCTTGGGTTCCAGCAGGGTGCCGAACCGGCCGGCCACGGTGATGACGGCGGATCCCATTGTCAGCGAGGTGATCACGACGATGGTCATGCCGATCCCCAGCGGAATACCCAACGACTGAAAGTAAGGCAACCGGGTGAAGTGCAGGCACAACGTCGCGCCCGCGATGGTCATGCCCGAACCGAGCACGACGTGCGCGGTGCTGCGAAACATGGTGTAGTACGCCTGTTCCCGGTCCTCGCCCGCGCTGCGGGCTTCTTGATATCGGCCGATCAGGAAGATCGCGTAGTCGGTGGCTGCCGCGATGGCCAGTGTCACCAACAGGCTGGTGGCGAACGGCGAAAGGCCGATCAGCCCGTGATAGCCCAGGAATGCCACGATGCCCCGGGCCGACGCCAGCCCGGTCACCACCATCGCCAGCGCCAACGCCACGGTGGTGATCGAGCGGTAGACCGCCAGCATCATGGTGATGATGACGACGAAGGTCAGCGACTCGATCACGTGCATGCTGCGGGTACCGGCCTTGTCCTGATCGGCTGCCAGCGCCGCGCCGCCGGTCACATACGCCTTCACTCCCGGTGGCGCGGTGACACTGTCGACTGCTTGATTGACCGCTTTGACCGATTCGTTGGCCAGCGCCTCGCCCTGGTTGCCCGCGGTGTAGATCTGCACGTACGCGCTTTTGCCGTCCGGGCTCTGGGCGCCCGCAGCCGTCAGACGATCGCCCCAGAAATCCTGGATGTGTTCGACATGGGTGGTGTCGGCCTTGAGTTTGGCGATGATCTGGTCGTAGTAGTGGTGGGCGTCGGCGCCCAACGGCTCGTCACCCTCAAGCACCAGCATGACCGAGCTGTTGGAGGTGAACTCCTTGAACACCTCGCCCTGACGTTTGACCGCGATCATCGAGGGCGCCTCGTCCGGGGTCATCTGGACCGCGGCCATCTCGGCGACCTTCTCCAGCTGGGGGACGGTCACATTCGCCAGCACGATGATTCCGATCCAGCCCAGCATGATCGGAATGGCCAGGCGCCGAATCCATTTGGCGATCCGGCCGGGGGGGAGATTGTCCGTGGAAGTGCTCATGCAGATTTCACCAAGCAGAAGGTCATGGCGCTGACGCCGGTGGCGGTTCTCTCGTCTTTGGGCTCGTTGTCGACGCTGATGCGACAGCCCAGCATCGAGCCTTTGCCCTGGGCGTAGAGGTTGGGCGATACCGCGGACAAAGTGGTACTCAAGGTCACCGACCACGGCAGCGTCGCTGCGTCGACGCGCTGCGGTTTGCTGTCGAGGTCGAGGTAGCTGATGTCGGCGGTCGCGCCGGGTTCACCGAAGACCTCATAGGTGACGACCTTCGGGTTGTACGGCTTGGTGTCATCGACCTTGGTGCTGATGAGGTTGGCGTTCTCGCCGCCGAAGTAGGTCCGCATCCGCAGCACCGTCAGTGTTCCGAGCGCTATCACCACGACGATCAGCAGTGGCATCCATGCCCGCTTCAGCGCGTGCATCGATCCGGTCCCGCCTTGCTGACCACCATCAGGACATGGGTGTCGAACCGACTGGCCGTGGCGTCCAGTTCGGCGATCGCGGCGAACAACGGGTGGTCGCCGGCCACGATCTCCGGCGCATCAACCACATACGCGGTGACACCCGGGGACCAGCGGCCGGCGCCCGGCCTGGGGGGTTGGGGCCGGGAACGCCCGTTCACCTGTGGGTTCAACATCAGCGACGTCCCTTTCAGCCCGAACCTGCGGTTAGCGTGACGGAAGGTTAAGTTATACGATTAGTAAAGTGGGATCAAGCGATCGGTCAGTAAAACTGTGCGGTGTGGCTCACGTCCGTGCGCGGTCGGTCGGAGCAAGGAGGCCTGCAGTGGCGAAGGCGGCGGCGCAGCGGGGTTTCGCGCGCGACCGGGTGTTGGAGGCGGCGCAGGGATTGTTCGCCGAGCACGGGGTGAGCGGCACGTCGTTGCAGATGATCGCCGACCGGCTCGGCGTCAACACGTCAGCGGTGTACTACCAGTTCCGCTGCAAGGACGACATCGTGGCCGCGGTGTTCCGTCCGGCGTTCGCGGACATCGCCCGAGTCGTCAAGATCGCCGAGGTGATCCCCTCCCAGCAGGTCCGGCGGGAGGCCACCATCAGCGGGATGATCGAACTGGCCGTCCGGCACCGGCGCACCGCCGCACTGGTCTACGCCGACCCGGCCGTCGCCGTGGTGATCGAGGCCGTCGTGGAGTTCCGGGACGCCGTGCGCAGCCTGCAGGCCATCCTGGCCGGTCCGGAACCCGATCCGGCGGCACGCACCGCGATGGCGGTGCTGGTGTCCGGGATCTTCGGCGCGGCAGCCGATCCCGCCGTCGCCGACATCCCCAACGAAGAGCTGCATCGGATGCTGCTGGACTGCTCGCGGCGGCTGTTCGCGGCCTGACACCCAGCTCAGGAAGCGGACGGCTCCAACACCTCGGCGCCCACATAGGGCACCAGCGCCGGCGGCACCCGCACGCTGCCGTCGGGCTGCTGATGGTTCTCCAGGATCGCCACCAGCCAGCGGGTGGTGGCCAGCGTCCCGTTCAAGGTGGCGGCGGTCTGCGGCTTGCCGTTCTCATCGCGGTAGCGGGTCGCCAGCCGGCGCGCCTGGAAGGTGGTGCAGTTCGACGTCGACGTCAGCTCCCGATAGGTGCCCTGCGATGGCACCCAGGCCTCGCAGTCGAACTTGCGGGCCGCCGAAGACCCGAGATCGCCTGCCGCGACGTCGATCACCCGGTAGGGCACCTCGATGCGGGCCAGCATCTCGCGCTGCCAGCCGAGCAGCCGGTCGTGCTCGGCCTCGGCCTCGGCGGGCCGGCAGTAGACGAAGCCCTCCACCTTGTCGAACTGATGTACCCGGATGATGCCACGGGTGTCCTTGCCGTAGCTGCCGGCCTCCCGGCGGAAACACGACGACCACCCCGCGTAGCGCAGCGGCCCGCCGGACAGGTCCAGGATCTCGTCGGCGTGATACCCCGCCAGCGGCACCTCGGAGGTGCCCACCAGGTAGAGGTCGTCGGCCTCGAGCCGGTACACCTCCTCGGCGTGCGCGCCCAAAAACCCGGTGCCGGACATGATCTCGGGCCGCACCAGCGCCGGGGTGATCATCGGGGTGAAGCCGTTGTCGACCGCGACCCGCAGCGCCAACTGCAGCAACCCGAGCTGCAGCAGCGCACCGGCGCCGGTCAGGAAGTAGAACCGCGACCCGGAGACCTTGGCGCCGCGGCCCATGTCGATCAGGCCCAGCGACTCACCGAGCTCCAGGTGGTCGCGCGGGTTCTCGATCGCCGGCGGCTCACCGACGACGTCGAGCACCGTGTAGTCGTCCACCCCGCCGGCGGGCACCCCGTCGATCACCACATTGGCGATCGCCATGTGCGCGGCAGTGAAGGTCGCCTCGGCGTCGGCCTGGGCGGCTTCGGCGGCCTTGACCTGCTCGGCCAGTTCCTTGGCCCGTGCCAGCAGGACGGGCCGCTCCTCGGGCGACGCCGCGCCGACGGACCGGCTGGCCGCTTTCTGTTCGGCACGCAGGTTGTCGGCCGCCGCGATCGCGGAACGACGCGCCGTGTCGGCGGCCAGCAAGGCATCCACCAGGGCCGGGTCCTCACCGCGTCCGGCCTGGGAGCGGCGGACACGGTCGGGGTCTTCACGCAGCAGAGTCAGGTCGATCACGGCGCAACCCTACAACCAGGCCGGTGGCATCACTTTCGCATCATTTGTCACGCGTTCGCAGCAGCCTGTCAGAATGGACCGGATGTCGAAGGCAGCCGACCAGCAAAATCCACCCGCCAAGCGGGTGTCTTGGCTGCGCACGCTGCAGGCGGCCGCCACCCGCCGCACCCTGCTGTTGACCGCGCTGGGCGGGCTGCTGATCGCCGGGCTGGTCACCGTGGTTCCGGTACTGGGCGAGGGGCCCGGCGGGCTGCTCGGTCACCTGAGCGCCGAGCCGGCCGCCGGCCCGGGCGGCAAGGGTGCCGGGCCCGGGCTGGGGATCGGGATCGGCAAAGGCAATGAGGCCATCGACCGCGCGGTTGCCGGGGACTGCCTGAACTGGCCGGAGAACGACCTGGACGCCGCGACGGTGGTCAGCTGCACCGACGAGCACAAGTTCGAGGTCGCCGGGCCGGTGGACATGAAGATGTTCCCGGGCGCCGAGTACGGCCCGGACGCCCCGCCGCCGTCGACCGCCCGCATCGAGCAGATCACCCAGGAACAGTGCGAGTCGTCGGTGCGCCGCTACCTCGGCGCGAAGTTCGACCCGCACAGCAAGTTCGTCGCCAGCATGCTGTGGGCCGGTGAGCGGGCGTGGCGCCAGCACGGCGAGCGCCGGATGCTGTGCGGCCTGCAACTGCCCGGGGTAGGCGGCCAGCAGATCGCCTTCACCGGCAAGGTCGTCGACATCGACCAGTCCAAGGTCTGGCCGCCCGGCACCTGTCTGGGCATCGATCCGGCCACCAACCAGCCCAACGATGTTCCAGTCGACTGCGCGGCGCCGCACACCAAGGAGGTCACCGGCACCGTCAACCTGGCCGAGCGGTTCCCCGACGCGCTGCCCCCCGAGCCCGAGCAGGACGCATTCATCAAGGAGACCTGCACCCGGCTCACCGATGCCTACCTGGCGCCGGTGCAGTTGCGCGACACCACGCTGACGCTGACTTACGCCACCATCTCCCTCCCCAGCTGGTCGGCGGGCAGCCGCGAGGTGGCGTGCAGCCTCGGCGCCACGCTGGGCAACGGCGGCTGGGCGGCCCTGATCAACAGTGCCCGCGGGCAGCTGCTGATCAACGGCCAGCCCCCGGTTCCGCCGCCGTCGATTCCCGCGGAGCGGCTCAATCAATTGCCGGGCGGTAGCCAGCCCCGGTGAGTGTGCAGATGGACCCGCGGCGGTTCGACGAACTCGTCTCCGACGCACTGGATCTGATCCCGACCGAACTGGCCGCCGCCATCGACAACGTGGTGGTGCTGGTCGAGGACCGCAACGCCGAGGAACCCGACCTGCTCGGGCTCTACGAGGGGGTGGCGCTGACCGAGCGCGACTCCAGCTATGCCGGTTCGCTGCCGGACACCATCACGATCTACCGGGACGCGCTGCTGGAGATGTGCGGCAGCGACGACGAGGTCGTCGACGAAGTGCGGATCACGGTGATCCATGAGATCGCCCACCACTTCGGCATCGATGACGACCGGCTGCACGACCTGGGGTGGGCTTGAGTGGCCCCGCCGCGGCGCGGCAGCACGATGTTGTCGGGCCGCAGTGCTAAGAACGTCCCATGGATGACCACTGCCGAGCCTGCCGGGCGGGTTTGGAGCACTGCCACGGCACGCTCATCCACCACGTACTGCATCCCGCCGAGTGCACCGAGGACGGTTGCCCCGGTGAGGTGCTGGTGCACTCGTTCGCCCTGGATTGCGAGGCGGTCGGCTGCCGGTGCGTCGAGGTCTACGCGCTGGCGATCTGATCCGCTCAGCCCATCGGGTCGGTGTCGGAGCTCAGCGCGTCACCGACCGGGTCCGCATCGGGTTCGGGATAGAACGGCGGCGTCAACGAGCCCCACTGCACGCAGCTCCACCGGCCGTCGGTGATCGGTGCGAGCACCACGGCCTCGGTGTTCTCCAGGTGGTGATCCAGCACGAAACTGCCGTCCACACCCGCCAGCGTGGCCGCCGCCAGGCGAATCGCCGCACCGTGGCTCACCACGACGATGTCGCCGGTCCAGTCGTCGTCGTCGAGGTAGCGCATCCGCAACTCGGTGACGACCGGCAGGTATCGGTCCAGCACCTGTTCGGCGGTCTCCCCGCCCGGTAACGCGATCCCGGGTTCGCCGGAGTGCCACCGCTGATAGATCGCGTTGAACTCGGCGATCGCGTCGTCGTCGTTGCGGTCCTCCAGCGAACCGGCCTGTACCTCGTGGATGCCGTCGAGGGCACGGGCGGTCACCCCGAACGGGCCGCTGATCTCCGCGGCGGTCTGGACGGCACGCGTCGCCACCGAATGGGCGACCAGCGCCGGACGGTGCAGCCCGTTTTTCGCGAAGGCCCGGGCCTGATCGCGTCCCAGCGGCGTCAATTCCGATCCGGGCGGGCGGGTGTCCAGCCGGCGCTCGACGTTGCCGTAGGACTGCCCGTGCCGCACCAACACCAGCCGGCCGCTCACGTCATCGCCCCCTTTCGGCCGGCCGGATCGGCGGGCCAGGAACCCAGATACCGCACGTCGGCGCAGCGTTGCCGCAACGCTTGCAGCGCCTCGCCGACGGCGGCGTCGTCGATGTGTCCCACACAGTCCAGGAAGAACAGGTAGGTGCCCAGCTCGGTACGGGTCGGGCGGGACTCGATCCGGGTCAGATCGATTCCGCGGCTACCGAATTCGGTCAGTGCGGCCGCCAGGGCGCCGGGCGCGTTGTCCAGTCTCAGCACCACCGACGTCCGGTCGGCGCCGGTGCGTTGCGGCGGCGGTGCGGGCTTGCCGGCCAGCACGAAACGGGTGCGGGCGTTGGGTTCGTCGATCACGCCGTCGGCCAGGGTGAGCAGACCGCGCTGCTGTGCGGCCAGCGCGGTACTCACCCCGGCGTCGACCTCGCCGTCGCAGACCTGCTGCGCGGCAGCGGCATTGGAGTTAGCCGGGACCACCTGCGCCTGCGGCAGGTGCTCGGCCAACCAGCGTCGCACCTGGGCGCCGGCCACCGGGTGAGCCGCCACGGTACGAACGTCGCCCGGCCCGCGACCCGGAGCCAGGACAACCGAGAACGCGACCTCAAGGGTGGTCTCGGCGAAGATCTGCAACGGCGAGCCGGCCGCCAGGCCGTCCAGGGTCGGCGTCACACCGCCCTCGATCGAGTTCTCGATCGGCACACAGGCGTATTCGGCGATGCCGGTTCGTACCGCGTCCAAGGCGGCCGGTGTGCTCTCGGCCGGCACCGCTTGGTGGTCGGCTCCGGGAACCAGACCGGCGCCGGTCATCGCCAACAGCGCCGCCTCGGTGAAGGTCCCCGCCGGGCCGAGATAGCTGATGCGGGTCACCGCTCAACCCTATCGGCCGCCGCGCACCTCGGGGCGGTCGCCGCGAGGCCCGGCGCGGCGACCCGCGTCGATTCAGCGGTCGTGAACGGTTGCGCCGGGCCCCATCGTTATTTAAGTTAGGCTTACCTCACTTACTGGAAGGGTGATCGATGGCAACCACCACAGCGGTCAAGGTCCCGACGTCTGCGGAACGGATCCGCAGTGCCTGCGTCCGGGGCCAGTCACTGCTGGCGATCGCCGACTCCAGCGATACCGCACCGGTCAGCGCACCGGTATGCCACCTGCTGCCGGACGGGTCGGTGGCGGTGGCGGTCCCGGTGGGTGACCCGGTCGCCGAGGCGGCCGCCGCGCCCGGCGTCTCGGCGATGCTGGAGCTGACCGACCACGCCCCGCTGCGGCTGCGGGAACGGGTCCGTGCACTGGTGTGGATCCGCGGCCGGCTCCAGACGGTGCCCGGGCCGGAGATCGCCGCCCTTCTCGACCGGATCGCCGCGGTCAACCCGAACCCGGCCCTGCTGCAGGTGGTCTCGCCGCGCTCGACGGCCGGCGCCTCCGACGCCCCGAACCTCGGCGACGCGGACGGCAGCTACGCACTGCTTCGGCTCATCCCGGATTCGGCGGTGCTGGCCGATGCGACCGGCGCCGAGGCGGTCGACGTGGAGCAGCTGCTGGCGGCCCGGCCCGACCCGTTCTGCGCGATCGAGGCGCACTGGCTGCACCACCTGGACTCGGCACACCCGGAGCTGGTCGCCCGGCTGGCCACCACCAAGCTGCCACCCCAGCTGCGGCGCGGGCGGCCCCGTCCGCTGGCCGTGGACCGCTACGGCATGTGGCTGCGCGTCGAGGCCCCCGACGGCGACCACGATGTCCGGCTGAGCTTCCCGCGGCCGGTCGAGGACGTGTCGAGCCTGAATCGGGCGGTGCGCGCCCTGATGGGCTGCCCGTTCCTCAACGGGTTGCAGCCCCGCCCCCGCTAGCGATCGGGGTTACCGTGTCGAGGTGACCGAGCCGGCGGCCCAGCGACGCGCCCTGCGCCTGGAGATCGTCGTGGTGCTGGCGGTCACCTACGGACTCAGCGCCGCCACCGCGATTCTGCAGCTCGCCGACGCGGTGCTGCGCGATCTCAGCGCCCAGCGGATCCCGCTGAATCCACGCCGATCCTATTTCGCCCTGATCGACTTCGGCCTGAACGCGGCGTGGGCGGCGCAGCTGATCGCCTGGGGCGCCCTGGCGCTGTATCTGTTGTGGCGCAGCGGATATGGCCCGGCTCGCGTCGGGCTGGGCCGGCTGGGTCGCCTCGACCTGGCCGGCGGCCTCGGCCTGGCCGCGCTGATCGGGCTGCCCGGCCTGGGCCTGTATCTGCTGGCCCGAACGCTGGGCCTCAACGCCGACGTCATCCCCGCGGCGACCGGCGACGACACCTGGTGGTGGCGCGCACCGACACTGATCGTGATCGCGTTCGCCAACGCCTTCGCCGAAGAGGTGATCGTGGTCGGCTATCTGCTGACCCGGCTGGGCCAGCTGCGAGTCTCGCGGCCGGTGGCGCTGGCCTGTTCGGCGCTGCTACGCGGCAGCTACCACCTGTATCAGGGGTTCGGCGCCGGGTTGGGCAACGTCGTCATGGGTCTGGTGTTCGGCTACACCTGGCAGCGCACCGGCCGGCTGTGGCCGCTGATCCTCGCCCACGGCCTCATCGACACGGTGGCGTTCGTCGGGTATGCGCTGTTCGCCGACAAGCTGGGCTGGTTGCGCTGATCGCGGCGGCGCCGAGATTGCAACCATGCCGGGGAATTCACC
>Ga0182736_1001106_pt1 | contig 29707 bp, 23 predicted proteins | sample eDN5th30CKraftBY_FD_128882 | JGI IMG/M metagenome (GOLD analysis project Ga0182736, IMG submission 128882) | Enriched backyard soil microbial communities from Emeryville, California, USA - eDNA 5th pass 30_C Kraft BY (version 2) (version 2) | ecosystem: Environmental > Terrestrial > Soil >...
GCACCGTCGGGCCGACGCAGAACGGCCCCTGGTGCGCCGACCAGAAGAAGCTGACGCTGACGATCGCCACCGAGACCGTCACCGCCAACCCGGCGGCCACCGTCGACGCTCCCGGCCTGGCCACTCGCGCGGTCATCACCGCCCAGAAGAAGGCTGTCTCCGATGTCTTCGAGACGGCGCCGATCGTCGGTATGGGCGGTCACATCGACTCGGTGTTCAGCTCGCCGGGCGCGCATGACGACGCCACCGGCGAGGGCATCTGGCTCGAGGTCGCGCGCATCATGAAGGACGTGCCGCTGGACAAGGAGATCCGCTTCGGCGGCTTCGGCGGCGAGGAGCAGGGCCTGACCGGTTCCACCGCGTGGGCCAACGAGCACCTCTACGTCAGCACTGATCACGACAACAACCCGCTGACGCCGAACCAGGTCGCCACTCCGCGTACGCGGAGCGCTGAGGCCGAGCGCTACATCGGCCAGTGGCAGATGGACATGACCGGCACGACGTACGCTCCCGCCAGGCTGTGGGCGCTGACGGTCGACGGCAACCCCAACCGCGTCACCGACGAGGCGTTCAAGGCCGCTCAGCGCAGCGGCATCACGACCGGTCCCGGCGGCTACTTCGATCAGTGCAAGCTGTCGCAGTCCGACCACGTGCCGTTCCACAACGCCGGCATCCCGGCGGCGCTGTTCATCCACCTCGACTACCGCAAGTCGGCCGACGGCCGCTGCAATACCGGTAGCGGCTCCAACTGCAGCGGTTGCAGCTACCAGACCGAGCCCGCCTACCACAACGCGCGTGACGCGATGGACAACGTCTCGCAGGTCCATCTGCAGGAGCAGCTGGACATCATCGGCGCCTCCTACATCTGGAACGCGCTCAACAAGGTCGACGTCAACGTCACCGACGGCTCCGGCCAGCCGGTCGCCGACGCAAGCGTGAAGGCCGACTGCGGCGACGGCGTGCGCGACTTCGGCGCGACCAACGGCGACGGCTACCTCGAGGTCCGCGTCCCGCACGTGACGTGCGACTTCAGCATCGGCAAGGGCAACGCGGCGGCCGCCGCCGCGGGCGTCGAGGTCCACGGCGACCAGGCGCTGGCGCTCTCGCTCACCAGCGCCGACGGCAGCGCCAGCGGCACGGTCGGCGCGACCCTGTCGCTGACGCTGGGCGCTCCGGCCACGTTCGGCGCGTTCATCCCGGGCGTCGCCAACACGTACACGGCGGCCACGACCGCCAACGTGATCTCGACCGCCGGCGACGCGCTCCTGAGCGTCTCCGACCCGAGCTCGACCGCCACCGGCCACCTGGTCAACGGCGCGTTCTCGCTCCCGCAGGCGCTGCAGGCTCGCGCCCGCAACGCCGGTAACACCGGCACGGCGTACAACAACGTCGGCTCCTCGCTGAACCTCCTGAGCTACGACGGGCCGGTCTCCAACGACCAGGTCGCGCTGCAGTTCAGCCAGGCGATCGGCGCCGGCGACGCGCTCCGCACCGGCGTCTACTCCAAGACGCTGACGTTCACGCTCAGCACCACGAACCCGTAGGTCGCTGATCGGCGGCCGGGCGGCGCGTTCGCGCGCCGCCCGGCCGTGTAGCGTGTGGCGGGTGCCTGAAACGCTGCAGGTCCTCCGCTACGAGTACGTGGCGAACATCCTCGAACGGCGCGGTGAGCATCGCGACGCGCACCTGTCGCTGATCTCCGCGCAGCACGCCGACGGCCGGATCGTGTTGGCCGGCGCGATCGGCGATCCGCCGCACGGCGGGCTGATCGTCTTCCGCTCCGCCGACGACGCGCGAGCGTTCGCTGGGGACGATCCCTACGTGAAGGCCGGGCTGGTCACGCACTGGACCGTTGAGCCCTGGAACGTCGTGACGTGACCCTGTGGGAACGGGTCGCCGGCCTCCCGCTGGCGGTCTCCGGGTACACGCTGGACTCGCTGACGGCGTTCGACCGCACGACGGCGCTGGTGCGGCTGGCCGGCGGCGACGCGGTCGGGTCCGGCGAGGACGTCGGGCTGGACCCGGTGGTCCCGGCGGACCTGCCGCTGGCGGGCTCCTGGACCCTGGGCGGGTTCTGCGCCGCGCTGGACGGCCTGGACCTGTGGCCGGGGGAGCCGCCGGAGTGGGAGAACGCGCGCGACTGGCGGCGGTGGGCGTTCGAGTCCGCGGCGCTCGACCTCGCGCTGCGCCAGGCGGGGCTGTCGCTGGCGTCCGCGCTCGGGCGCGACGTCGCGCCGGTGCGGTTCGTGAACTCGCTCGGGCTGGGCTCGCCGGCCTCGGTGGACCTGGTCGTCACGCGCGTGGCGCAGTACCCGTCGGTGGGCTTCAAGCTCGACGCCGCCCCGGACTGGAGCGACGACGTGGTGTCGGAGCTGGTGGCGCTGGGGAGCGTGGCGATCGTCGACTTCAAGGGCCGCTACGAGCTGCCCGTCGAGGACGAGCCCGCGCTGGCGGCGATGTACGCGCGCGTGCTGGCGGCCTTCCCGGACGACGTGCTGCTCGAGGACCCGCACGCCGGCTACGCGGTGCCGGCGGAGCGGCTGTCGCTCGACGCGCCGATCCACGGCGTCGCGGACATCGGCGCCGTGCGGACGATCAACGTCAAGCCGTCCCGGATCGGGTCGCTGGAACGGCTGCTGGCCGTGTACGAGTGGTGCGAGGCGCACGATGTCGCGATGTACGGCGGCGGGATGGGCGAGCTCGGCCCGGCCCGGCGCCAGATCCAGCTGCTGGCGGCGATCTTCCACCCGGACGGGCCGAACGACGTCGCCCCCTCGGGCTTCAACGCGCCCGCGCTCGCCGCGGGCCTGCCGGCGAGCCCGCTGGCGGTGGACGGCGCGGCGGCCGGGTTCGGATAGCTACGCCGCGACGAGGCGGCCGTGCGCGTCGGCCGGTACCGCGCCGAAGTCCGGGCGCGCGAGGTAGAAGCCCTGGCCGCAGCTCACGGACAGGTCGCGCAGGCAGCTCAGCTCGCTCTCGCTCTCGATGCCCTCGGACACCACGGTCGCGCCGACGTCGGCCGCGAACGCGACGATCGCGGCCGCCAGCGACTGGCGCACGGGGTCGTCGTCGATGCCGCAGACCAGCGTGCGGTCGAGCTTGAGGATGTCCGGGTTCACGCGCGTGACGTGGCGGAAGGAGGCGAAGCCGGAGCCGACGTCGTCGACCGCGACCCGCACCCCGAGCGCGCGCAGCCGGTCCAGCGCCGCCGACAGCGCGCCGTAGTCCTCGACCGGGTGGTGCTCGGTCAGCTCGACCACCAGCGGGCGGCCCGTGCCGCAACGGGAGAGCGCCGCGGCCAGGTCCGGCTCCTCGAGCGTGGCGGGGGAGACGTTCAGCGCCAAGTAGCAGCCGTCCGGCAGCCGGTCCGCGCCGGCGAGCGCGCGCTGGACGACGGTGAGCTCGAGCGCGACGCCGAGGCCCACCGCGTGCGCGTCGGCGAAGCAGCGCTCCGGCGGGATCGCGCGCCCGCCGGCCGAGAAGCGCGCGAGCGCCTCGGCGCCGACCACCAGTCCGGAGACGAGGTGGACGATCGGCTGCAGCGCCACCGCCACGCCGTCCCCGCGGACCAGGCGGTCGAGCTGCGTCCGGTCGTGCTCGGTGCGCCGGATGTTCATCCGCGCGCGGTCGAGCAGCAGCGTCGCCCGCAGCTCGTCCTCGAACTCGCGCACTTTCCCCGCGACCGCGATGAACCCGACCAGGAGCCCGACCGCCGGGACCGCGAACTGCCCGGCCCGCAGCGCCAGCGACGCCCACCACGCGCCCGCGTAGGGCTGCGACGCGAGCAGGAACGCGAACGCGTCCAGCGCCGAGAGGCCGAGCAGGGCGAGCACGCAGAGGTCGCTCCAGGTCGGCGCGCGGCCGGCGCGCCGCCACCACAGGGCGACGACGCCGGCCTGCGCGACCACCACCGCCCCCACCAGCGCCCGCAACGTGAAGGAGTAGCCGTCGCGGGAGGCCAGCGGACCGAACGGGGCGGAGGCAACGGCGGCCCAGACGAGGAGGAGGGCACCCAGGCCGCCGAAGATCACCAGCCGGCGCGGCTCCGGCGCCCACCCGGCCAGCGCGATCGCGCCGCAGGCCAGCAGCGCGGCGTGCCAGACCAGGTAGCGCGCCGCGCCCGCCGCGGGGCCCTGCGCAACCGGCCCGCCGCCGGGGAAGAGCGTCGGCTGGGCGAAGATCGTCAGCGCCAGGCCGACGACCGCCACGGTCGCGCCCGCCGCGATCCACGCCATCCGACCGTCGCCCGTGGCGCGCACGGACGCGAACGACAGGTGCCCGACGAGCGCGGCGCAGGTGACCGCGACGCCCAGGCACGCGGGCACCGCCGCGGTCGAGCGGGCGTCGCCGCCCAGGAACGGGACCGCGGCGGCGAGCAGCGCCGTTACGAGCGCCGCGCCGGCCAGCCGCAACCCGACGGGCACGGAAGGGCGGGATGTAAGCAGTGGTGACATGGCTGGACGCGAAGCTGAAACGCGCGGGCGCGTCCAGACTTGCGGTGATGCGTTCGGCCGGCGCAGGCGGTGCCAGCGGGCGCCCGCGCCGGGGCGCCCGCCGTCGAGGTCCCTACGCGCTGACGGGCTCGAGCTCCGCGCGCTCGTTGGGCACGCAGTGCGTCATCACGAGCCCCTCGACGTCACGCGGGCCGTTGTTGCCCAGGTTCGCGGCCCGCGCGAGCTCGGCCTCGGTCAGCGTCTGGGTCGCCAGCGGCGCCAGCCCGCGGACGTCGCCGGCCGAGATCCCGATGCCCTCGCCGACGCGCGCGCCCAGCTCGTCCTCGGCCATGAACAGGTGCCAGACCATGCGCTCCTGGATCGGCCGGTCGCACTGGGCCAGCAGCCCGGTCAGGTTCGCGACCAGGTCGTCGCGCTCCCACGGCTCCGACAGCAGGTAGCGCTCACCGGCCTGCTGGTAGTCGTTCGTGCGCGGGATGCGCGCGCGGGTCAGGCGATCGGAGATCAGCGGCCCCTGCGCGTCGTGCGCCGGCTTGGGCGCCTCCGACAGGCCGCCGGTGATCGACGGCTCGTAGTTGACCGACGGGTTCTCGCCGCCGTCGTCGACCACGTAGGTCATCTCGCCGTCGCGCAGGTTCGTGCGCGCCGGCGTCCGCGGCGAGTTGACGGGCAGCTGCAGGTAGTTCGTGCCGACCCGGTGGCGCTGCGTGTCCGAGTAGGAGAACGTGCGGCCGACCAGCATCTTGTCGTCGGAGAAGTCGAGCCCGTCGACCAGCACGCCGGTGCCGAACGCGATCTGCTCGGACTCGGCGAAGAAGTTCTTCGGCGAGCGGTTGAGCTGCATGTGCCCGACGTGGCGCAGCGGGAAGAGGTTCTCCGGCCACGTCTTCGTGTCGTCGAGCGGGTCGAAGTCCAGCTCCGGGTGGTCGTGATCCTCCATGATCTGCACGTAGAGGTCCCACTCGGGGTAGTCGCCGGCCTCGATCGCGTCGTAGAGGTCCTTGGTGTGGACGCCCAGCTCGGCCGCCTGCGCGATCGCCGCGTCGGCCTCCGTCCAGGAGCGCACGGGCTGGCGCGGGTGCCAGTGGTACTTGACCAGCACGGTCTCGCCCGCGGCGTTGACCCACTTGTACGTGTTCACGCCGAAGCCCTGCATCTGCCGGTAGGACGCCGGGATGCCGCGCGGGCCGAAGACCAGCGTGACCATGTGCATCGCCTCAGGCGACTGCGAGATGAAGTCGAAGACGCGGTTGGCGACCTGGCGCTCGAACGTGACCGGGTCCGGCTTCTGGGAATGGATGAAGTCCGGGAACTTGATCGCGTCGCGGATGAAGAACACGCCGAGGTTGTTCCCGACGAGGTCCCAGTTGCCGTCCTCGGTGTAGAACTTGACCGCGAACCCGCGCGGGTCGCGCACGGCCTCTGAGGAGTCGCGCCCGCCGGCCACGGTGGAGAACCGCAGCGCGACGTCGGTCCGCTTGCCGGCCTCCTGGAAGAGCTTGGCCCGCGTGTACTTGGAGATGGGCTCGTCGCCGACCTTGCCGGTCGCCTCGAAGTGGCCGAAGGCGGTGGCGCCGCGCGCGTGCACGACGCGCTCCGGGACGCGCTCGCGGTCGAAGTGGCTGAGCTTCTCGATGAAGTGGTAGTTCTCGAGCGTCGCCGGGCCGCGCGCCCCGACCGTCCGGAGGTTCTGATTGTCGTAGACCGGGTGGCCCTGGCGCGTGGTCAGGTGGTCACTCATGCACATTCCCCTTTGCTTGGCATGCGGAGCAGCGCCCCCAGAACGTGACCTCGGCTTCGTCGACGACGAAGCCGGTCGCGTCCGGGGCATGCAGGCAGGGCGCCGCGCCCGTCACGCAGTCGATATCGATGGTCAGTCCGCACGAACGGCAGACGAGGTGGTGGTGGTTGTCGCCCGCGCGCGCCTCGTAGCGTGCCGGCCCGCCCGCGAACGCGATGCGGCGGGCCAGACCCGTCTCGCGCAGCGCTTCGCAGACGTCGTACGCCGCCTGGGTGGAGATCGTCAGACCTCCAGCCCGCACCCGCTCGATCACCTGGTCGACCCGCGGATGGTCCTCCGCCTCGCACAGCACGCGCAGGACGGCGACGCGCGATGCGGTGACGCGGAGACCCGCGAGACGCAGGCGTTCTTCGAGCTCGGGCAGTTGCACGGGGCGGGACCCTATCCAACTGAACCGCTCGTTGTCCAGAATCATTCCAGATTGTTCACGGACCGCCCGCTCAGCGGGTAGATTCCCGGCGTGGTCGAGGGTCAAGCGACCCGCATCCACTTGTGCGGGCGGATGATTGTGGAGCTCCAGGGACGGAGGCTCGAGGACACCCTGCGCGGACGCCAGGGCCGGCTGCTGTTCGCCTACCTCGCGCTCCACCGCGACCGCCCGGTCCGCCGCGACGAGCTGGCGGAGGCATTGTGGTCGGGCAAGGGCGCGCCGCCGGCGTCGGACTCGCTGCTCGCGCCGCCGCTCTCGCGCCTGCGCAAGGCGCTCGGGCCGGGCGTGCTGGAGGGCCGCTCGGAGCTGCAGCTGATCCTCCCGCCGGACGCCTGGATCGACTGGGAGGCCGCGCACGCCCAGCTGCGCCGGGCGCGCGAGACCGACGACTGGGAGGCGGCGCGCGAAGCGGCGGAGATCGCCGAGCGCGGGCTGCTGCCCGGCCTGGAGGCGCCGTGGATCGACGAGCGCCGCGGCGAGCTGGCCGACCTGCGCGTGGAGGCGCTGGAGACCGCCGCCCGGGTCGGCGCCAGCGCCTGGCCGGAGGCCGAGCGTGCCGCCCGCGCCGCGGTCGCGGCCCAGCCGTTCCGCGAGTCCGCCCGCGCGGTGCTGATGGAGGTGCTGCACGCGCGCGGCAACGGCAACGAGGCGCTGCGCGTCTACGAGGACATCCGCGTGCTGCTGCGCGAGGAGCTGGGCAGCACGCCCGGCCCGGCGCTGGTGGCGCTGCACGCGCGGCTGCTGGGCGACGCCGCGCCGGCGGCGCCGGCGGCGCCCAAGCGCGCCGCGTCCGCCTCACTGGTGGAGCGCGACCGGGAAGTCGCGCTGCTGGACACGCTGCTGCAGGACGCGGCCGTGGGGGAGGGCCGCGCGGTGCTGATCGAGGGTCCGCCGGGGATCGGCAAGTCGCACCTGCTGACCGAGTTCCGCCGCCGCGCGACCACCGGCGGCGCGCTCGTCCTGCACGCGCGCGCCGGGGAGCTCGAGCGCGAGTTCCCGTTCGGCGTCGTGCGCCAGCTGTTCGAGGGCCTGGTGGCCAACTCGAACGTGCTGACCGGCGCGGCCGCGCCCGCCCGGGTCGTGTTCGCGTCGCCCGGGGAGGACGCGCCCGGCGGCGACGCGTCGTTCGCGGCGCTGCACGGCCTCTACTGGCTGGCGCTCAACCTCGCCGCCGAGCGTCCGCTGCTGCTGGAGATCGACGACCTGCAGTGGTGCGACCGGCCGTCGCTGCGCTTCCTCGCCTACCTGGTGCGCCGGCTCGAGGGCCAGCCGGTGCTGGTCACCGCCACCGTGCGCACGGGCGACGCGCCGACCGACGCCGCGCTGCTGGCCGAGATCGCCCACGATCCGGCGACGGCGCACGTGCGGCCGGGGCCGCTCAGCGAGGACGCGGTCGGCGCGCTGGTCGCCCGCCGGCTCGGCGCCGAGCCGGACCAGGCGTTCCGCGAGGCCTGCCACCGCACCACCGGCGGCAACCCGCTGCTCGTGCGGCAACTGCTGAACGCGCTCGAGACGGACGCGATCGCGCCGGACGCGGCGCACGCCGAGGTCGTCCGGGCGATCGGCTCGCGCGCCGTGTCGAGCAGCGTGCTGCTGCGGATGGCGCGGCTGCCGGGCGAGGCCGCGGCGGTGGCGCGCGCGGTCGCCGTGCTGGGCGAAGGCGCGGACCTGCCGGCGGTCGCGGGCGTCGCGGGGCTCGACGAGGCGCAGGTGGCGGGTGCGATGGCGGCGCTGGCGCGGGCCGAGATCCTGCGGCCGGAGCCGCCGCCCGGGTTCGTCCACCCGCTGGTCCGCGACGCCGTCTACCAGGGCCTGCCCCTGGGGGAGCGCGAGCTGCTGCACGCGCGCGCCGCGGCGGTCCTGCGCCGCCAGGGCGGATCGCTGGACCAGATCGCCGGGCAGCTGATGCACACGCCGCGGCGCGCGGACCCGGACGTGGCCGCGCTGCTGCACGACGCCGGCAACGCGGCGGTCGCCCGCGGGGCGATCGAGAGCGCCGTCGACTACCTGCGGCGCGCGCTCGACGAGCCGGCGCCGCCGGACGTCCGCCCGCAGCTGCTGCTCGACCTCGGCGAGGTGGAGGCGCTGACCAGCGGGCCCGACGGCGCGCGGCACCTGCGCGAGGCCTACGACGGGCTGATTGACATCGAGCTGAAGATCCGCGCCGCCAACCTGCTCGGGCGCACGCTGCTGTTCACGTCCTCGCCGGCCGAGGGCGCCGCGGTCGCCCGCGAAGCGGCGCGCGCGCTGCCGCCGGAGCACGCGGACGCGGCGCTGGCGCTGGAGGCGTTCGCGCTGATGGGCGTCGTGTTCGGGGCGCTCGACCCGTCCGCGATGGACCGCACGCGGGCGTGGCGCGACCGGCCGCTGCGCACCGTCGGCGAGAAGGCGATGGGTGCCGTCGCCGCGCTCGACTGGACGTACACGGGCGGTCACTACGACGACGTCCAGCGGCTCGCGGCGCGCGCGCTGGAGGCCGGCACGCTGCAGGACGTCGACCCGAACCTGCTGGCGCTCTCCGCGCTGCTGGGGATGATCCTCGGCGACCGCGACGCGGCGCTGAGCTACTTCGACCGGGCGATCGCCGACGCGCACCGGCGCGGCTCGCTGTTCGCGGTCACCGGCGTCTACCTGTGGCGCGGCTTCACGCTGTTCTGGCGCGGCGAGCTGATCGACGCCGAGGAGGAGCTGACCGCCGCGTTCGACGAGGCCGAGCGCTGGGGCTACGGGCCGGACACGTTGCAGTGGAACGCCGGGCACCTGAGCTGGTGCCTGACCGAGCGCGGCAAGCTGGCCGAGGCGCGCCAGGCGCTGATGCGCGGGCCGGCGCGCGGTGGCGACGGTGCGCGCTTCTGGTGCAACGCGCGGCTGGAGCTGCTGATCGCCGAAGGTCGCCACCAGGACGCGGCCGAGGCCGCCGAGGAGTACGGGCGCCGTTTCGCCGGCTACCACAACCCGGCGGCGGCGCGCTGGAGCTCGCTGCGGGCGGTCGCGCTCGACGCGCTGGGGATGAAGCGCAGGGCGATCGAGCTGGCGTCCGAGGAGCTCGACCGCGCGCGCGACTGGGGCGCGCCCGGGACCGTCGCGCGCTCGCTGCGCGTGCTCGGTCTGATCGAGGGGGCCGAGGGGCTCGAGCGCGTGGAGGAGGCGGTCGAGCTGCTCAACGGCGTGCCGTCGCGGCTGGAGCTGGCGAAGTCGCTGGCGGCGCTGGGCGTCACGCGCCGGCGCGCCGGGCGGCCGGACTACGCGCGCGAGCCGCTGCTGCGCGCCCACGAGCTGGCCGAGGTGTGCGGCGCGGGGCTGCTGCTGGAGCAGATCCGGGCGGAGATGCTCGTGGTCGGCGTCGAGCCGGCGGCGGCGCCGCGCGGCGTGGGCGCGCTGACCGCGAGCGAGCGGCGGGTCGCGGCGCTGGCGGCCGCGGGGCGAGCCGAGCGCGAGATCGCGCAGGAGCTGTTCGTCACCCCGCGCACGATCGAGGTCAAGCTCGGCAGCGCGCTGCGCAAGCTCGGCGCGAGCTCTCAGGCCGAGCTCGCGCACGCGCTCGAGACCTGACCGTCTGGAAACCTCGCGGCAAAGTCCGGCAAGGCCACGGCAAGGCGGCGCGGGCACCGTCGGGGCATGACGATCATCGATCCCGCTCGCGATGAACTGACTCCGCTCCGCGAACACGCGTCCGTCGCCCTGCCGGGCGACGAGGCCTACGACGTCGGCCGCCAGGGCTTCAACGTCGCCGTGGCGCAGCGGCCGGCCGCGGTCGCGTTCCCCGCCGACGCCGCCGAGGTCGCCGACGTCGTGCGCGCCGCGCGCCACGCCGGGCTGCGCGTCGCCGGCCAGTCGACCGGTCACAACGCCGGCCCGCTCGGCGACCTGACGCAGACGGTGCTGGTCCGGACCGCCGCGCTCGACGAGGTGACGATCGACCCGGTGCGGCGGATCGCGCGCGTCGGCGCCGGCGTGCGCTGGGAGGCCGTGGTCGACGCCGCCGCGCCGCACGGCCTCTACCCGTTGCACGGGTCCTCGCCGACCGTCGGCGTCGCCGGGTACTCGCTCGGCGGCGGCATGGGCTGGCTCGCGCGCAGCCACGGGCTGCAGACCAACAGCCTGACCGCGCTCGAGCTGGTCACGGCCGACGGGACGCTGGTCCGCACGGACGCGGACCACGACCCCGAGCTGTTCTGGGCGCTGCGCGGCGGCGGCGGGAACTTCGGGATCGTCACCGCGCTCGAGTTCCGGCTCTACGAGGTGACCGAGGTCCACGCCGGCTTCATGGTCTGGGACCTGGCCGAGGCCGCGCGCGTCCTGCCGGTCTACGCGCGCTGGGCGGTCGACGCGCCGGAGCACGTCACCACGTCGCTGCGGCTGATGCGGCTCCCGCCGCTGCCGGAGGTCCCGGAGCCGATCCGCGGGCGCTCGATCGTGATCGTCGACGGCGCCGCGCAGGGCGACCCGGCGGTGCTCGAGCCGCTGCGCGCGCTCGCGCCGGAGATCGACACGTTCGCGCCGATGCCCGCGCCCGCCCTGGTGCGTCTGCACCAGGACCCGGAGGAGCCGGTGCCGTACGCGAGCGAGACGGCGCTGATCGAGTCGCTCCCGCAGGCGGCGATCGACCGGCTGCTGGCGCTCACGGGGCCGAAGAGCGGCTCGCCGCTGCTGGTCGTCGAGCTGCGCCAGGCCGGGGGCGCGCTCGCGCGCCGGGAGCCGGGGCACGGGGCCGTCGGGGGGATCGACGGGCAGTTCGTGCTGTTCGCGCTCGGGATGGCGCTGGACGCGGAGATGGGGCGGTTCATGGCCGGCCATCTGCGCGCCTTGAAGGCGGGGCTGGCGCCGTGGACGGGGCGCGGGAGCTACCTGAACTTCGCGGAGTCCAAGGTCGACGTGGCGCTCGCGCACGGCGAGGACACATTGGCGCGGCTGCGCACGGTCAAGCGGCGGCTCGACCCGGACGGCGCGATCCACGCGAACCACGCGATCTAGACTGCGACGGCATGGGCCGTGTCTATGAGCGCATCGACGAGCGTCAGCGGGAATGGATCGCCCGGCAGCCGATGTTCTTCGTGGGCACGGCGCCGGCCGGGGCGGGCGGGCACGTCAACGTGTCGCCGAAAGGGCCGATCGGCACGCTGCGCGTGCTCGGCGATCACCGCGTCGCCTACCTGGACATCGTCGGCAGCGGGGCGGAGACGATCGCCCATCTGCGCGAGAACGGGCGCATCTGCGTGATGTTCTGCGCGTTCGCGGGGCCGCCGCGGATCCTGCGGCTGCACGGGACGGGGTCGGTGATCCTGCCTTCCGACCCGCGGTTCTCGGAAGTGCTCGCGCTGGGCTTCGCCGAGCCCGAGGTCGCGGAGTCGATGCGGGCGATGATCGTCGTCGACGTCGACCGGATCTCGGACTCCTGCGGGTACGGCGTGCCGCTGATGAGCTACGAGGGCGAGCGGCCGCACCTGGACCTGTCGAGCGCCAAGCGGGTGCGGGTCGAGGGCCCGGGTGCGATGCGGCGCTACGAGGAGCAGCACAACCGGGTCTCGATCGACGGGCTACCCGCCCTGTCGTAGCGGGACCCGGCCGTCGTAGCGGGCCAGGGCGGGGAACAGCGTCGCGATCAGCACGACGCCGGCGATGCAGGCCAGGCCGCCGCTGACGACCGCGATCCCGGCCGTGGTGAGGCTCGCCGCGATGCCGGACTCGAGGTCGCCGAGCCGCGGCCCGCTGGTCACCACGAGCGTGAAGATCGCGGACATGCGGCCCCGGAGCGCTTCCGGCGTGACGGTCTGGTTGATGATCGAGCGGCAGACGGCGCTGACCGAGTCCGCGGCGCCGGCGATGGCCAGCATCGCCGCGGCCGGCCAGATCGACGGCATCAGCCCGGCCAGCGCGATCGCGGCGCCCCAGGCGAGCACGGCGCCGATCACGATCCGGCCCAGCCAGCGTGCGTGCTCGATCCAGCCGGTGGTCAGGGCGGCGACGACCGCGCCGGCCGAGACCGACGCGTAGAGCAGGCCGGTGCCGCTCGCGCCCGCGTCGTAGACGGAGAGCGCGAGGACCGCGAACAGCGCGCGCGGCATCCCGAACGTCATCGCCATCAGGTCCATCGCGAAGGACCCCATCAGCGCGTTGTTGCCGCGCACGAACGTGAAGCCCTCCTTGATCGCGCGGGCGAGCGGCGGGTGCTCGGTGTCCGTGGGCGCCGGGTGCAGGGGCGGCAGCGCCGCGGTCACGCCGAGCATCACGCAGAAGCCGGCGGCCTGGCCCGCGTAGGCGGCGCCGGTGCCGAGCGCGGCGATCATCAGGCCGCCGAGCGCGGGGCCGACGACCGCGGCGACCTGGTAGAGGCCGAAGTTGATGCTCAGGGCGGCCCTCAGCCGGTCGCCGGCGAGGGCGGGGATGATCGCGCTGCGCGTGACGTTGTCGACCGTCGCGCCGCCGGCCAGCAGGGCGGCGAAGAAGAAGATCAGCGGGACGGGCGGGCGTTCGGCGAACGTGATCGCGGCCAGCGCGGCGGCGGAGAGCGCGATCGCGGCCTGGGCGGCGAGCAGCAGGCGGCGGCGTTCGATGCGGTCGGCGATCGCGCCGCCGAGCAGGCTCGCGATCACGATCGGCACGAGCTCCACGATCCCGAGCAGGCCGACGAGCGCCGCCGAGTGCGTGAGCGAGTAGATCTGGAACGGGATCGCGACCAGCGTCGCCTGCGAGCCGAAGCCGGAGATCAGCTCGCCGATGGTCAGCAAGCGCAAGTTGCGGGACTCGCGCAGGACACTCAGATCCACCGCGATGCGCCGCTTCACCGGCTTCAGTCAAGCAGGAGGGCGGGCGTTCGCCGTGTCAGCCGAGCGCGACGCTTGCGCCTTCACCGTTTCACCTGCGCAGGACGGGTATCAGTGGGTGTGATGACGCGCATCGACGCTCCCGCGGCCGGCTTCGAGATCTCGCGCTTCGACTGGGCCGCCGATGACCGGCTCGAAGTCGCGGGCCACTGGCTCGGCGTGGCGGGACGGCGCTTCGTGCGCCCGACGCTGCATCTGCGGGTGGACGGCCGGCGGCGGCGCCTGATCGCGCTGCTCGAGCACAAGCCGTGGGCGCCGGACGGCGCCTGGATCGCGGCGTTCGCCTGGCGCGGCCCGCGGTCGGGCGTGAGCTCCGCACGGCTGGAGGTCGCGCCGGACCTCGCCGTCGACCTCCCGGCCCCGGGTCCCGCGGCCGCGGGCGCCGTCGTCGCCCCGCGCCCGCGCCCCGCGCCGCCGAAGCGCGCCGCGCCGGCGAAGCCGGCGGGCGGCGAGGCGCCGCCCAAGCGACCCGCGCCCGCCGAGCCGCCGCGGACACCGCTGGGCCGCGAGGCGCCGTCCGCCGCGGCCGAATCGCCGCCGAAGCCCGCGCGTCCGGACTCGTCGCCGCCGGCCGCGGAATCGCCGCCCAAGCCCGCGCGCCGCGACTCACCGCCGGGCGCCGCCGCCGAATCGCAGCCCGCCCGCCGCGACTCGCCGCCGCCCGCCGCCGCCGAATCTTCGCCGACGCCCGCGCGCCGCGACTCGCCGCCGCCCGCCGCCGCCGAGTCGCCGCCGAAGCCCGCGCGCCGCGAGCAGCCGGCGTCGCCGCCTGAGCCCACGGGGCCTTCTCCCGAGGCGATCGCCGCTCGGTACGAGGCGAAGGTGCTGGCGCTGGAGCGGCGGCTCGCCGAGGAGCGCGCCGAGCGCGAAGGCCTCGCCGCGGACCTCGCCGCGGACCTCGCCGCCGCGCGCGAGCAGATCGCGGCGTCGGCCGCCCACTCGGCGAGCGCGGAGGAGCGGGCGCGGGAGGTCGTCGAGCTCGAAGGGCGCCTCACGGCCGCCCAGCGCGAGGTCGCGACGGCCGCGGAGCGCGCCGCGGCGGCCGAACGCAGCGCGGCCGAGCGCGTCGCCGTCGCCGAGCGTGAGGCCGCGGAGCGCGCCGCGGCGGCCGAGAGCGGTGCGGCGGAGCGCGTCGCCGCCGCCGATCGCGAAGCCGCGACCGCGAAGGAACGGCTGGCCGCCGCCGAGCGCGAGGCCGCGACCGCGAAGGAACGGCCCGCCGAGCGCGAGGTCGCGGCGACGAAGGCGCAGCTCGCGGCGGTCGAGCGGGAGGCCACGGCGGCGAAGGAGCGCGCGGTGAAGGCCGAACGGGCCGGCGAGGACGCCACGAAGCGCCTCGCCGCCGCCACCGAGCGCGTCAAGGCCGCCGAACGCGAGACCGCCGCCGCGACGGAGCGCGCGAGCGCCGCCGAGGGCCGGGCGCGGGAAGCCGAGCGGCCCGCGCGGATCGAGGTCGGGCCGCTCCCGCCGCGCTCGCCGCGCCGCCCGCGGCGCGCCCAGGAGTGGGACCGGCGCACGTGGGTCGCGTCGGTCGCCACGCTCCTGGTCGCGCTCGCCGTCGTCCTGATCGTGATCGCCGCCGTGATCTGACGGCGCGCGCGCCGCGCTCAGGGCACGTCGCCCGCCCGCAGGGCGAGCACGGACTCGAGCGTGTCGGCCTCCGCCGCGGTCTTGTCCTCCCGGTAGCGCACGACCCGAGCGAAGCGCAGCGCGACGCCACCCGGGTAGCGCGGGCTGGTCTGGACGCCGTCGAACGCGATCTCGACCACGAGCTCCGGCCGCACGTGGACCACGTGCCGGTCCCGCCGCTCCTCCAGCGCCAGCAGGCGCTCCGTCTGCCACGCGAGCAGCGAGTCGGTGAGCCCCTTGAACGTCTTGCCCAGCATCACGAATCCGCCGTCCGGCCCGCGCGCCCCCAGGTGCAGGTTGCTGAGCCACCCGCGCCGCCGCCCCGAGCCCCACTCGACCGCCAGCACCACGAGATCGAGCGTGTGAACGGGCTTGACCTTCACCCACGCGGCGCCGCGCCGGCCGGCCTCGTACGGCGCGTCCAGCGCCTTGACCACCACACCCTCGTGACCGGCCTCCAGCGCCGCGCTCAGCAGCTCCGGCCCGCCGCGCCGCACCCGCCACGACGCCGGCACCAGCGCCGACAGCGCCGCCGCCCGCTCGGACCCGGGCCGGTCCAGCAGATCCTCGCCGTCCAGATGCAGCAGGTCGAAGAACACCGGCGTCAGCGGCACCCCGCCGCCGCCCGCGCGCGACGCGAACCGCGCCCCAGTCACCTGAAACGGGTGCGGCCGCCCGTCCGCTCGCAGCGCGATCGCCTCCCCGTCGAGCACGAACGCGAGCCCCGGCAGCGCCAGCGCCGCCGCCACGACCTCCGGCAGCCGCTCCGTCACGTCGTCGAGCGTGCGCGTGAAGATCCCCACCTCCGAGCCCGACCGGTGCACCTGGATCCGCGCCCCGTCGAGCTTGTACTCGACCGCCGCAGGCCCGGTCTTCGCCAGCGCCGCCTCCACGTCCGGGGCCGTCTGCGCCAGCATCGGCGCGATCGGCCGCCCGACCTCGAGCCGGAACGCCTCCAGCGCGCCGACCCCGCCCTCCAGCGCCGCGACCGCCACCGCCCCGAGGTCCCCGCGCAGCATCAGCGCCCGCCGCACGACCGCCAGCGGCACGTCGGCGGCCCGCGCGATCGCGTCGCCCACCACCGCCGCCAGCGCGCCCTGCCGCAGGTCCCCGACGATCAGCGCTCGCAGGTACGCCTGCTCGGGCGCCGTCGCGCGCCCGAACAGCGCGGCCAGCGCGTCCCGCCGCGCCGCGACCACGCCCGCGCCGCTCATCTCCGCCAACGCCGAGAACGCCGCGTCGACCTCCGCCACGGTCAGCGACGCCCCGGCCGCCGGCTCGGGCACGGACCGCAGCGACGCCCAGCCGACGCCGAGCGCCCGCTGCCGCGGCGCTCCCGCCAGGAATCCGGCGCCGGCCGCGCGCTCCCCAGGGTCCAGCGCCCGCAGCGCGTCCGCGAGCCGCAGGACCTTGGCCTTGCGCCCCGGTAGTGAGCGGACGTCCTCGGTGGCAGCGGCGAGCTCGGCGAACAGCACGCCCACATTCAATAGGCTCGCCGCCGTGCGAGTGCTCGTCACCGGCGCCTCGACGGGCATCGGCCGCGCGACCGCGACCCTGCTCGCCGCCCGCGGCGCGACCGTCCTGGCCGGCGTCCGCGACCCGGTCACCGCGCCACCGCACACGACGCCGGTCGAACTGGACGTCACCGACGCCGCGCACGTCGAGCGGCTCCGCGAGCTGCAGCCGCTCGACGGCCTCGTCAACAACGCGGGCATCGCGGTCACCGCGCCGCTCGAGCATCTGCCGCTCGACGAGCTCCGCCGCCAGCTCGAGGTGAACGTCGTCGGCCAGCTCGCGGTGATCCAGGCGTGCCTGCCCGCGCTGCGCGCCGCGAACGGCCGGATCGTCAACGTCTCCTCGATCTCCGGCCGCGTCGCGCTGCCGCTGTTCGGCCCGTACGCGGCGTCGAAGTTCGCCCTGGAAGCGCTCAGCGACGCCCTGCGCCGCGAGCAGCGGGAGGTGCCCGTGATCCTGGTCGAGCCCGGCGCGATCGCCACGCCGATCTGGGACCGCTCGATCGACGCCGCCGACGCCCTCTGGGACGCCATGCCGCAGGACCGCTACGCGCCGCTCGTCGCCCGCATGCGCGCGCTCGCGGCGACGCCCAAGCGCGACCCGCCCGAGCTGGTGGCGCGCGTGATCGCCACCGCGCTCACGACCGCCCGGCCCCGCACCCGGTACGTGATCGGTCGCTCCGCCCGCGTCCAGGCGGCCCTCGCCAGAGCGCTTCCTGGAAGGGCCATGGACCAGCTGCTCAGGCGGTTTGTTGAACAATGACAGTGATTGTGGAACAATCGCGTGCATGTCCCGGCTCCACGTCCTGCTCGCGTCCATCTGCTTCGGCACGACCGGCACCGCTCAGGCCCTCGGCCCGAGCGGCCTCTCGCCGGCGGGCGTCGGCGCCGGCCGGATCCTGGTCGGCGGCACGCTCCTGCTCCTGATCGCTCTCCTCAGCCGCCGGCTCACCCGCCTCCCGGCCCGCCCGCTGATCCTCGCCGCGGTCGCGATCGCGACCTACCAGCTCGCGTTCTTCGCCGCCGTCGCCGACACCGGCGTGGCGGTGGGGACGATCGTCGCGCTCGGCTCCGCGCCCGCGCTCGCCGGCCTGATCGAGTGGGGGGTCGAGCGCCGCGCGCCCACCCGCGCCTGGGTGCTCGCGACCGCGCTGGCGTGCACCGGCGTCGCGCTGCTGGCCGGGTCGGACACCGCGATCTCGCTCCCCGGCGTCGGCCTCGCGCTGTGCGCGGGCGCGTCCTACGCCGGCTACACGCTCGCCGCCAAGCGGATGCTGACCGCCGGCCACGGGCCCGAGTCGGTGATGGCCGGCGCGTTCGGGCTCGCCGCCGTGCTGCTCGCGCCCGTGCTCGCGCTCACCGGCGCCGGCTGGGTCGCGCAGCCCGGCGGCGCGGCGCTGCTGCTGTTCCTCGGCGTCGTCCCGACCGCGTTCGCCTACCTGCTCTTCGCCCGCGGCCTCAAGCGCCTGAGCGCGGCCGAGACGGCCACGCTGACGCTCGCGGAGCCGCTGACCGCCGCGCTGCTGGGGATGATCGTCCTGGCCGAGCACCTGAGCGCACCCGCGGCCGCCGGCGCCGCGGCGATCCTCGCCGGCCTGATCGTGCTCGCGGCGCCCGAGGTGCGCCGTCCCGCTACGGTCCCGGCGTGAGTACCGTCGACACGGTCACCGAAACGCTGCGGCGGGAGATCCTCGCGGGCGAGCGTCCGGGCGACCAGCGGCTGGTCGAGCAGGAGCTGACCGCCCGCTACGGCGTCGCCCGCCACACGCTCAGAGCGGCGCTGCGGGCGCTGGCCGCGGAGGGACTCGTGCGGGTCGAGCCGAACCGCGGCGCCCGCGTCACCCGCCTGTCGGCCCGCGAGGTCGCGGAGCTGTACGAGCTGCGCACCGCGCTGGAGGTCGAAGCCGCCCGCCTCGCGCTCGAACGCGGCCGCGGCCGGCTTCCGGCCTCCGTGCACGAGGCGCTGTCTCGCCTGTGCGACGCCTGCGACACGCGCGATTGGGGCTCGATCAACGCCGCGCACGCGGCGCTGCACGGCGCGCTCGTCGCCGCCGCCGAGAGCCCGCGCATCGACGCCGCCCACACCGCGCTCAACGGCGAGCTGCAGCTGTTTCTCACCCAGCTCGAGCCGCTCTGGAGCCCCGAGCGCATGGCCGCCGACCACGTCGCGCTGATCGACGGGCTCGAGCGCGAGGGGACCGGCGTCCTGCGCGAGCATCTCGCGGAGTCGGCCGCGGCGCTGATCGCCGCGGAAGGGGGTTGTCATCCTTGAGGTCATCAGCTCACAGGGGGAGTCTTCGTTGACTCGCAGATTCGACATTGGCCCGTTCATCCTCGTCGTGGCATCGCTGGTCTTGCTGGTGAGCCTGTTCTTGACGTGGGTCAACGGCAATACCGTGGTCGGGCGATTGAACGCGTGGGAGCTGTTCGAGATCACCGACCTGCTGCTGGCCGTGCTGGCGATCGCCGCCGTCGTGGCCGCCGCGGGCCTGATCCTGCCCGACATCGACTACGTCGACCGCCACTACATCCCGTGGATCGTCGGCGCCGCGTTCCTGCTCGTCGTCAACCACATGCTGGGGCCGTCGGTCGGCCCGCGGCAGCTCGGCACGGGCGTCTGGGTGGCGTTCGGCGCGACGATCGCGATGATCGCCGGCGCGGTGCTGAGCCTGACCAAGGTCTCGGTCGCCGTGGCGGTCGAGGGGCGCGACCGGCGCCAGCGCGTCAGCACGGTCGACCATCGTCCGCCGACCGAGAGCGGCGCGCCCGTCTCGCGTTCCAGCAGCTCGCTCCTGCACCCTGAGGAGCCCAAGGATGCCGGCGGCCAGTGAGGTCTCCTTCGAGCTCGAGCGGTTCGAGTGGACCGCGGACGACCGGCTCGAGGTCGTCGGGCGCTGGAACGGGGTGCGCGGGCGGCGGGTCGCGCGGCCGGCGCTGACGATCGAGTCCGGCGGCCGGCGCCGCCGCGTCTCCGGCACGCACCTCTCGGACGACCCGTGGAGCGCGGCGTTCCCCTGGTCGGGCGGGGAGATCACGGGCGCCGAGCTGGAGCTCGGCCGCACGCTCGTCGTCGAGCTCCCGCCGCCGCGGCGGCGGCGCCGGCGGGGCGGGACGGCCGAGCACGACCTGCGGATGCAGGTCGACGAGCTGCGCGCCGTGGTCATGCACTCCGAGGCCGAGCGCGAGCGGCTGGTGGCCGAGCTCGCGCACAACGGGACCGCGAGCGTCGAGGCGGTCCGGGCGGCGGCGAACGCGGAGCTGGAAGGGCTGCGCGCGGCCGCGGCGGAGTCCGCGGCCGAGCGGGACCGGCTGGCCGAGGATCTCGCGGCGGTGCGGCTCGAGCGCGACCGCCTCGCGGCGGAGCTCCCGGCGGTGAGCGCGGAGCGCGATCGCCTCGGGGAGGAGCTCGCGGCGGTGCGCGCGGACCGCGCGACCGCGTCCGACGCCGAGCGCGCGGCGGCGGACGCGGAGCTGTCCGCCCTGCGCGCCCAGCGTGACCGCCTGGAGATCGAGCTGCGCTCGCACGCGTCGGAGCTGTCCGCGCTGCGTGCGCAGGCGGCCGAGGCCGAGTCGCTGCGCGCGGCCGAGCGCGAGCTGGCCGGGCTGCGTGTGGCGCACGGCAGCCTGCAGGCCGCGCACGAGGCGCTCGAGGACGAGGTCGAGCGCCTGCGCCGGCCGTCGGACGAGACGCGGCCGCTCGGGCTCACCACGCAGCGCCGCGTCGACGCGGCCCGCGCCGGCGCCTCGACGCGCGTTCCGAAGGCCACGCCGTCCCCGTACGCCCTGTGGGCGGTGCGGATCGCGGCCGCGCTGCTGGTGGCGGCGCTCGGCGTCGCGCTCGTCATCCTCGTCTCGTTGGCGACGTAGTTGACCGCACTCGCGCCGCCGGCGGCACGGACGACGCCGGGCATCGCGGGCCGAGCGACCGCGCTCGTCACCGTGGCGTTCGCGGTCGCCGCGCTCTCGCTGCTGCGGCCGTACGCACTCGCGTTCGACCCGCTGGCGTGGGCGGTGTGGGGGCGCGAGATCGGGCACTTCGCGCTCGACACGTCCTCCGGGCCGTCCTGGAAGCCCTTCCCGGTGCTGTTCACCACGCCGTTCGCGCTGATCGGCGGGAGCGCGGTGCCGGCGCTCTGGCTCGTCGTCGCCCGTGCGGGCGGGCTGCTCGCGCTGGCCGGGGCGTTCGCGCTCGCGGACCGGCTCGCGGGGCGCTGGGCGGGCGTCGCGGCCGCCGGGGTCACGGCGCTCTCGCCCTGGTGGGCGTACAACACGGCGCTCGGGAACTCCGAGGGGCTGCTGGCGGCGGCCGTGACGTGGGCGATCGTCGCGCACCTGAACGGGCGGGTGCGGGCGGCGCTGGCGCTGGCCGCCGCGGCGGCGCTGATGCGGCCCGAGACGTGGCCGTTCCTGATCGCGTACGGGGTCTGGCTGTGGCGGCGGGAGCTGGTGCCGCGCGGGTTCATCGTGGGGGTCGGCGTGCTCGTGCCGCTGCTCTGGCTCGGACCGGATCTGGTGGGGGCGGGCGGCGCGCTGGACGCGTCGAAGACGGCGCGGGGGATTCCGAGCCCGGGCAGCGCAAAGCTCGCCACGCACCCGCTGTTCGCGCTGCTGGGGGACACGGCGACGCTGTTCACCGTGCCGGCGCTGGTCGCCGCGGTGGCGGCGGTCTGGTTCGGCGGGCGCGTGACGCGCTGGCTGGCGGCGGGGGTCGCGGCGTGGGTGGCGATCGTGGCCGCGATGACCGCCGCGGGCTACGCGGGGAACCCGCGCTACCTGGTCGCGGCGGCCGCGGTCGGCGCGGCGCTCGCGGGCGCGGGCGCGGTCTGGACCGCGCAGCGTGCCGCCGCCTGGTGGACCACGCGCGGCGGCTTCGCCGCCCCGGCCGGCGCGTCGCACGACGACGGGTCCCCGCGGCGCGCCGCCGCCCGTCCCCGCGGCTTCGCCGCCCCGGCCGGCGCGCTTCTGCTCGTCCTCGCGGTGCTCGCGGTCACGGCGGGCGACCTCCGCTCGCAGGGGCGCGAGCTCGACGCGCGCGCCGCGGCCGCCGCCGAGTTCGACGCGGTCATCGCGCGCGCCGGCGGAAAGGCCGCCCTGGAGCGCTGCGCGCGGATCCGGACGAGCACGCGGGCGCGGTCGCTGGTCGCCTGGCGCTTCGATCTTCCGCTGCGCGACCTCGACGCGCGGCCCGTCCGGCCCGCGGTCGTCCTGCGCGCGCAATGGTTCTACGGCCAGGGCCTCGAGCCGCGGCTCGAGCCCGGCTACCGCGTCCTCGCCCCCGGCCGCTACTGGCAGGTGGCCGCCGCGTGCGGGGCCGCGCCGCAGGTATCGTCCCCGCGGTGACGGAGGTCGCGATCGTCGTCCACGGCGGAGCCGGCGCCTGGCCCGCCGCGGCGCACCAGCCGGCGCGCGCGGGCGTGCGGCGGGCGGTCGAGGCGGGGCACGCGCTGCTCGCCGCGGGCGCGGACGCGCTGGACGCGGTCCAGGCCGCGGTCGTGCGGCTCGAGGACGATCCCGTGTTCAACGCCGGGCGCGGCGCGGTACGCGACGAGAGCGGCGGCGTGACGCTCGACGCGGCGCTGATGCGCGGCCCGGACCGCGCGGCGGGCGCGGTCGCGGCGCTCGCCGGGATCCGCAACCCGATCCTCGCGGCCCGCGCCGTGCTGGACGAGGCCCGGCACGTCCTCCTCGTCGGCGCCCCGGCGGCGGACTTCGCCCGCCGGGCCGGCATCGCGGCGGCGCCGGACGGCTGGTTCGAGGTGCCCGGCGCCGGGGCGCCCGACACGCGCGGCGGCACCGTCGGCGCGGTCGCGCGCGATACCCGCGGCGGCCTGGCCGCCGCGACGTCCACCGGCGGTATCAGCGGCAAGCGGCGCGGCCGGGTCGGCGACTCCGCGCTGATCGGGGCCGGCACGTGGGCGGACGACGCCACCGCCGCGATCTCCTGCACCGGCGACGGGGAAGCGGTCATGCGCGTCGCGCTCGCGCACGAGATCGACGCGCTCGTCCGCCTCGCCGGTCTCCCGCTGGCCGAAGCGTGCGAGTGGGCACTGGCTTCCCTGGCCAGGCTCGGGACCGCGGGCCTGATCGCGGTGGGCGCCGACGGCATCGCCATGCCGTACACGACCGCCGCGATGCCGCGCGCGTGGCGGATCGGCGACGGCGAGATCGGGGTCGATGTCTGACCTGTACGCGCTGCCGCTGGAGCAGTTCGTCCCGGCGCGCGACGCGCTCGCGCGCCAGCTCCGCAAGGCCGGTGACCGCGAGGCCGCCGCGCGGGTGGCGAAGCTGACCAAGCCGACGCCCGCCGCCTGGACGGCGAACCAACTCGCCCGTGAGCACCCGGAGCTGATCTCGGCCCTGCTCGAGGCCGGCGCCGCGCTGCGCGAGGCCCAGGACGCCGCGCTCGCGGGCGGCGGAGCGGCGGGGCTGCGCGCGGCGTCGTCGGCGGAGCGCACCGCGGTCGATGCGGTGCTGGCCGCCGCGTCCGGCTACCGGCCCGCGGGCCGCCCGCTCTCGTCCGCCCTCGCCGACCGCCTCCGAACCACCCTGCACGCGGCCGCGACCGACGAGTCGATCCGCTCGGCCCTGGTCGACGGTCGCCTGGTGAGCGAGCCGTCGGCGGGCGGCGCGTGGCCGTTCGCGCTGGAGGACGACGCACGCGGGGGCGACGCGGGGAAGGCCGGCGGGCGCGGGGGCGACGCGGGGAAAGCCGGCGGGCGCCGGGGCGACGCGGGGGAGGCCGGCAAGCGCGGGGGCGATGCGGGGAAAGCAGGCGGGCGCGGGGCGGCGCGGTCGAAGATCGGCCGCGGCGAAGCGCGGACCGCGGCGCACACGGCAGACACGCGCGCCGCGGAAGCGCACGCCGAGGGAGTACGCGCCGAGGGAGCACGCGCCGCAGAGCAACGTGCGGCGGAGGAACGTGCGGCGGAGGAACGTGCCGCGGAGGAGCGTGCGGCGGAGGTTCGTGCCGCACTCGAACATGAGCTGCGCGAGGCCCGCGGTTCCTTGCGCGTCCGCGAACGCGTGCTCGCCGGCGCCCGCGAAGAGGCCGAGCAGGCCGCGGTCGCCGCCGAGCGTGCGCGCCAGGCGCTCGAGGCCGCGCGACGGGCGGCCGACGACGCCGCGGCGGAGCGCGAGGCGGCCGAGCGACTTGTCGCCGAGGCGGACGGTGCGGTCGCCGAGGCCCGCGACGCCGTCGCGCGCCTCGAAGAGCGGCTCGACTGAGGGGGGTGCAGCAATCCACTGCCGGCTCAGGCAAGTGGAGTGCTGCACCCCCTACGCCTCCGGCACGCCTCCGTACTGCTTGCGCCGCCGCAACGCGAAGCGCAGGTGCTCCGGGAGCAGCCAGGCCTGGCTCCAGTTGACCACGCGCCCCTCCCGCGTGCACGTCTGCTCGTCCAAGTACAACGCCGCCGTCCCCGGCGGCACCCGCAAGAGCCCGGCCAGCTCGTCGTCCAGGTTCACCGGGACGACGTCGCAATCCGAGTACTCCACGTCGAGCTCACCGTGCGCGAGCAGGACGTCGAGCACGGAGCCCCGGAACTCGCCCATCAGCGTCGCGGGCGCCAGCACGTCGACCGGCACCCAGTCGATGATCCAGCCCACGGGCACGCCCCCGTAGAGCTTGACCCGCTGCACCCGCAGCGCCCGCGTCCCGACCGGGACCGCCAGCCGCGCCGCCACCGAGCCCGAGACCGCCAGCTCCGTCACCTCCAGCGACGCGCTGTCGACCTCCCGCCCCGCGGCCCGCGCGAACGTCTCGAACGAGCACAGCCGGTCGAGCCCGGAGGTGATCGTCTCCGACTGCGGCAGCACGGTCGACCCGAGCCCCTGGCGGACGGTGATCAGCCCGGCCTCCTGGAGCGACCGCAGCGCGGCCCGCACGGTCACCCGGGAGACGCCGTAGCGCGTGCACAGCTCGGCCTCGGTCGGCAGCCGCTCGCCGGCGCCCACCGCCCCGCTGGCGATGAAGTCGGTAATCAGCGCGTCGCGGATCTCGTCCCCGAGCGGGCGCCGGGCGCGCCGGCGCCCCGGGGGCGGAGCGGGGCGGCCGACCGTTTCGGATTCGCTGCTCATGGTCTGGGACAGCCTACTCGGCAGGCCGGCAGTCATCACGCCATCATTTGTCAGTTGACACTTGTATTACAACCTGTCTAGGATGCGCAGCGTCCACTTGCCCGGGCCACCCGAGACACTTGGCGGAGACCCCCCACGGCCCGGGCGCGACGCAGGCGAACGACGTACGGAGAGAGAGGAGCACCGCCCATGGCCACCACGGCCAGCGTCCCGCTCGCGGAGGCGGCCCGCCCCCGCGAGGCGGATCCGAGACTGATCAATGACGACCTGGCGCCGACCCCCGTCGGCCAGCGCACGTGGACCGGCTGGAACTTCGCGGCCCTGTGGATGGGCATGGTCCACAGCGCGTTCGGCTTCAGCGTCCTCGGCGGCATGATCGCGGGCGGGATGTCCGCGTGGCAGGCCCTGTTCGTCGTCCTGATCGCGAACCTGATCCAGCTCGCCCTGATGATCCTGACCGGCCGCGTCGGCGCCCGCTTCGGCATCCCGTTCGCGGTCTGGGCGCGCGCCGCGTTCGGCTCCTACGGCGCCAACGTCCCTGCACTGCTGCGCGGCTTCGTGGCGATCGGCTGGTTCGGCGTCCAGAGCTACCTCGGCGCGACCGCGATCAACGCCCTGCTCGGCGCGGTGTTCGACGGCTGGAAGGGCTTCGACTCGGTGATCGGCGGCGTCGCCGCGAACCTCTGGGTCGCGATGATCGTCTACTGGGCCCTGAACTTCCTGATCATCCGCCACGGCATGGAGACCGTCCGCCGCTTCGAGGGCTGGGCGGGCCCGATGGTGTTCGTCGTGATGGTGCCGCTGCTGATCTGGTCGATCGACAAGGCCCACGGCCTCGGCCCGGTCTTCCACGAGTCCTCCAAGTACGGGACGACCGGCGCCTTCTTCATCCACGGCTTCCTGCCGGGCGTCGCGCTGTTCATCTCGGCCAGCTGGGCGACGATGGTGCTCAACCTGCCCGACCTGACCCGCTTCGCCCGCTCCAACCGCGAGCAGGTCCGCGGCACGCTGATCGGCCTCCCGCTGGCGACGATCGTCTTCTACGGCATGGCCGCGATCATCGTCTCCGGCACCCAGGCCCACACCGGCAAGCTGCTGTGGAACCCGTCCGACGTGCTGGTGGCGATCGACATCCCGGCGTTCACGATCGTCGGCGCGATCCTGATCGCGGTCGCGACGATGTCGGTGAACCTGGCGGCGAACATCGTCTCGCCCGCCTACGACATCACGAACGTGGCGCCGCGCATCTTCACCTTCAAGCGCGCCGCGAGCCTCGCGATCGTGCTCGGCTTCGTCTACATGCCGTGGAAGCTGATGGAGAGCCCGGACACCCTGTTCCGCGTGCTCAACAACGTCGGCGCCGTGATCGGCCCGGCGACCGGCATCCTGATCGCCGACTTCTACCTGATCCGCCGCGGCCGCCTGGACGTCGGCGAGCTCTACCGGCGCCAGAGCCGGTACTGGGGGCGCGGCGGCTTCAACTGGCTGACGCTCTCCGTGCTGGCGACCGGCACGGTCATCTGCCTGCTCGGCCAGGTGATCGACGCGATCGACTGGACCTACGAGTACGCGTGGTTCGTCGGGCTCGGCCTGGGCTTCGTGCTGCACCTGCTGGCGGTCACGCTCGCTCGCCGATCGCGCGGCGGCGAGCTGCCGGTCGAGTTCCAGCCCGCCGGCACCACCGGCGTCGAAGCGGCGGAACCGGCCTGATGGAGCCGGACCTGCTGATCCGGAACGCGGTCGTCGCCGACGGCGACGGCCCGCGCCGGGTCGCCGACGTGGCGGTCGCCGGCGAGCGCATCCTCGCCGTCGGCGGCGACCTGCCGGTGACGAGCGCGGGCGAGGTGATCGACGCCGAAGGCCTCCTGCTCGCGCCCGGGTTCATCGACATGCACGCGCACTCGGCGCTCGAGCCGTTCGCGCGCCCCGAGCTGACCCCGAAGGTCGCCCAGGGCTTCACGACCGAGCTGCTGCACCCGGACGGGCTCGCGCCCGCGCCGGTCGACCCGGCCCGCCGCGACGACCGCCGCGCGTACCTGGCCGGGCTCGAGGGCCACGGCCCGGACGAGTGGGCGTGGTCGAGCTTCGCCGAGTACCTCGACGCCCTCGAGCACACCCGCCCCGCGACCTCCCAGATCCCGTCCGCCGGCCACGGCGCCGTGCGCGACTACGTGATCGGCAGCGACCACCGCGCGCCGGACGCCGGAGAGCTGGCGCGCATGCGCGACGCCGTCGCCGGCTGCTTCGCGGCCGGCGCACGCACGCTCTCGTTCGGGATGATCTACCTGCCGGGCCTGTACGCGGACACGGCCGAGCTGGAGGCGGTCGCGCACGAAGCGGCCCGGGTCCACGCGCCGCTGGTCCCGCACGTGCGCAACGAGGCCGGCGGCGTGCTGGAGGCGATCGAGGAGTTCGTCGGCATCGCCCGCCGCACGGGCGCGCCGCTGCACCTCAGCCACCTGAAGCTGGTCGGCCACGCCGAGCTGGTCGAGCCGCTGCTCGCCCTGCTGGACCGCGCCGCGGACGAGATCGACCTGACGTTCGACCAGTACCCGTACGGCGCCGGCTCGACCGTGCTGACCGCGCTGCTGCCGGCGTGGGCGCTCGAAGGCGGCGCGCAGCGGGTGCTGGCGCGGCTGGACGACGCGGGCGAGCGCGCCCGGATCGTCCGCGACGTCACGTCCGGCCTGCCCGGCTGGGAGAACCTGTACCGCGCCTGCGGCCCGGAGCGCATCTTCATCGCCCAGGCGGCGGCGCCGCGCGGCGACGCCGTCGGCCGCACGCTGGCCGAGCTGGGCGACGACCCGCTGCAGGCGGCGCTCGACCTCCTGCGCGACACCCGCCTGGACGTCGCGATGGTCGACCATTACGCCGCCGAGGAGGTGGTGCGGGCGCTGTTCTCGCATCGGCTCGGGCTGGTCGGGTCCGACGGGATCTTCGGCGCGCGCCCGCACCCGCGCCTGTACGGCACGGCCGCCCGCGTGCTCGGCCGCTACGCGCTGCGCGAGCGGCTGATCAGTGTCGAGGACGCGGTCGCCCGGCTCACCAGCCGCGCCGCCGACCGCCTCGGCCTCAGCGACCGCGGGCGCATCCGCGAAGGCCTGCGCGCCGACCTCGTCCTGCTCGACCCCGAGACCTACGTCGACACCGCCACCTACGACGACCCGTGCCGCACGCCGCCGGGCGTGGTGCGCGTCCTGATCGCCGGCAAGACCATGACCGGGAGCACCCGATGACCGACACCGCCCTGTCCACCCTCCACGCCGCGATCGACCGCGACGCGGTCGCCGACCTGGCGCTGCGCCTGGTCGGCGCCGCCAGCCTCTCCGGCCAGGAGGGCGAGGTCGCCGCGATCGTGCGCGACGCGCTCGCCCAGCTCGGCTTCGACGTCGCCGTCGACCGCTACGGCAACGTCACCGGCACGCTCGACGCCGGTCCCGGCCCGTGCCTGCTGCTGGACTCCCACATGGACACGGTCGGCGTGACCGACCCCGCGGCCTGGACCCGCGACCCGGCGGGCGAGATCGCCGACGGCAAGCTCTACGGGCGCGGCGCGATGGACATGAAGGGCCAGCTCGCGGCCTGCATCCACGGCATCGCGGCGCTGCGCGGCACGCTGCGCTGCGGCCGGATCGTGGTCTCGGCCTCGATCGCCGAGGAGCTGGCCGAGGGCCCCGCGCTGCTGCCGGTGCTGGAGGCCGCGCGGCCGGACCGCGTGGTGATCTGCGAGGCGACGGGCCTGCGCCTGGCTCGCGCGCAGCGCGGCCGCGCCGAGATCGTCGTCGAGGTCGGCGGCTCCCCGACGCACTCGGCGCGGCCTGAGCTGGGCGTCAACGCGGCCGAGGCGATGGCCGACGCGATCCACGCGCTGCGCGGGATCGCGCTGCCGCGCCACGCGCTGCTGGGCGAGGGCATCCTGGTGCTCACGGACGTGATCAGCCGCCCGTACCCGGGCCTCTCGGTCGTGCCGGACCGCTGCGTGGCCACCTACGACCGCCGCACGCTCCCCGGCGAGAGCGAGGAGGACGTGCTCGGCCCGCTGCGGGCCGCGGTCGAGGCCGCGGTCGCGCCGTACGGGGCGACCGGCCGCGTCTCGATCGCGGTCGACCGCTACGACACGTACACGGGCGCGCACATGGAGGCGCCGAACTTCGCGCCCGCCTGGGAGCTGGACCCGGACGCGCCCGAGCTGGCCGCCGCGCTGACCGCGCTGCGCGCCGCCGGGATCGACCGCGGGCTCGGCCACTGGGCGTTCTGCACCAACGGCTCGGGCAGCGCCGGGACGCTCGGGCTGACGACGCTCGGCTTCGGGCCCGGCGACGAGGAGCTGGCGCACCGGGTGGACGAGCACATGGACCTCGACGAGCTGGCGCTCGGTGCCCGCGGCTACGCGGCGCTCGGCGAGGCGCTGACGGGGATGGCCTGACGTGGCGCGCCTGCACCACAACCCGCGCGCGACCCGCGGCGAGGCCGCGCCGCCCGTCGGCGACGCCGCGCCGGCCACCGGCCGCCCCGGCGAGGCCGCGCCGCCGGCCGCCGACGGCCCCCTGCGCTTCCACCGCACGCTGCCCGGCTACGCCCCGACGCCGCTGGTCGACGCGCCGGCCGCGGCGGCTGCGCTCGGCGTCGCGCGCGTGCTGGTCAAGGACGAGTCGGCCCGGCTCGGGATGCCGTCGTTCAAGATCCTCGGCGCGTCCTGGGCGACGTACCGCGCGCTGGCCCGGGACGGTGAGACCCTCGACAACCTCCGCGCGCGGCTCGGCGGCCGGCTGGAGCTGGTCGCCGCGACCGACGGCAACCACGGCCGCGCGGTCGCGCGCATGGCGACGCTGCTCGGCCTGTCCGCACACATCCTGGTCCCGCACGACATGGTCGGCGCGCGCCGCGAGGCGATCGCCGGCGAGGGCGCGCGCGTGACCGTGGTCGAAGGCGGCTACGACGACGCGATCGCCGCGTCGGCCGCGCTGGGCGACGCCGAC
>Ga0182736_1001107_pt1 | contig 29704 bp, 27 predicted proteins | sample eDN5th30CKraftBY_FD_128882 | JGI IMG/M metagenome (GOLD analysis project Ga0182736, IMG submission 128882) | Enriched backyard soil microbial communities from Emeryville, California, USA - eDNA 5th pass 30_C Kraft BY (version 2) (version 2) | ecosystem: Environmental > Terrestrial > Soil >...
CGTGCCGCCGCTGCCGCCGCACATCACGATCGCGCAGGCGAAGGCTTTCGCGACCACGCTCATGAAGGGCGATCCGAACCAGAGCCATGTGATCGTCGATACGGCGAAGCAAGTGCTGGGCGCAGTGCTGCCGGGCCACAAGGACAAGTGATCGTCCATGCATCTGAGGATTCACGACGGCTCGGCATATCCGACCGTCGGCGGCGTGAATCCTTCTTTCACCATTCAGGCGATCGCGCGTTGCACGGCGGACAAAATCGAAGCGCTCGCCGCACGCGGGGAGTTATCGCGATGAGAAAGCCTCGGGTCGTGGTCATCACCGGAGCGAGCGCGGGCGTGGGCCGCGCGACGGCGCTCGAATTCGCCCGACGCGGCGTGGACGTCGCGATGATCGCGCGCGATCGGCAAGCGCTCGAAGACGCCGCCGCCGACGTGCGCGCGCTCGGCGTGCGTGCGCTGAGCATCGCGCTCGACGTGAGCGAAAGCGGCGCGCTCGACAGTGCCGCCGCGCGCGTCGAAGCAGAGCTCGGTCCCATCGACGTATGGGTCAACAACGCGATGCTGACCTCGTTCGCGCGCTTCGCCGATATGCCCGAACGCGATTTCAGGCGCATCACGGACGTCACGTATCTCGGCTTCGTGTGGGGCACGATGGCCGCGTTGAAACGCATGACGCCGCGCAATCGCGGCGTCATCGTGCAGGTCGGTTCGGCGCTCGCGTATCGATCGATTCCGCTGCAATCGGCCTATTGCGGCGCGAAGCACGCGATACGCGGGTTCACCGATTCGCTGCGTTGCGAGTTGCATCATGCCAAGAGCCGCATCCATCTGACGATGGTGCAGATGCCCGCGCTCAACACGCCGCAATTCGACTGGGCCAGGAGCGCGATGCCGCACGCGCCGCGTCCCGTCGCGCCGATCTACGAACCCGAAGTCGCAGCGCGCGCGATATGGTGGGCGGCCACGCATCGGCGGCGCGAGCTGTGGGTCGGCATGTCGTCGGTCAAGGCGATAGTTGCGAATGCAATCATCCCCGGTTTGCTCGATGTCTATCTCGGACGCACGGGCTTTCGCGCGCAGCAGGACCCCGCTCTCTCCAGCGGCGAACGTCCGGGCAATCTCTCGCAACCGGTCACTGAACTGCATCGGGTGCATGGGCGCTTCACGGACGAGGCGAAGCGCGCGAGCGCGTCGTTTTGGGTGGACACGCATCGCGGCCTGCTGCTTTGCGCGGGGCTCGGGCTGGGCGCCATCATCGCGCGCTTGATGCGTCGGCGCGCGTAATGACGATGACCGGCATTCGCTTCATGCGTTGTGATCGTGCGCGGTGATGCCATGACGCGCGCCATGCTTGCGCAGCGCGTCTTCGAAGAACGCGGGCGGCATTGGCTCCGGCAAGCCGTATTGCGGCTTCAGTTCGGCAAGCGCACGATCGAAGCGCACGAAGGTCGCGAAGTCGCGCGGATAACGCCGTGCATCGACACCGAGAAAGCGCCCTTCGCGTTTCGCCTTGGCGGTCAACGCGCGCCATTCGTCGATGCTCGTCACGCCGACGCCTTCGGTGCCATGCGAGAACAGCATCATGTCGATCTCGTCGAAGGACTCGCGTTCGAGAAAGCGGCGCAGCGTCTCTGCCGAAGGGTCGGTGCAGAAGACGAGCCAGAATGGGATCGCGCGCAATCGCAGCGTCGTGTACGGGTCCATCAGAAGGAATGAATCGACGACGAGCCGCTTGGACTCGATCCCCATCTCGCGATACCACGCGCGATACAACTCGGCCGTCGCGAAGCTGAACGCTTCCGGCTCTTCGAAGCGCCATTCGACGACGCGCCAGTTCTTCTGCTTCGCCAGCGCGACGATGGATTCGGTGAGCGCCACGTCATAGCCCCATTCGGCTTCGGGCGCGCGCAGGGTCGGCGCGGGCGCGTCCCATCGCGTGCGCTTCACGCCATAACGCGCGAGATAGCGCGCGACACGCGGCCCGCCTTCGAAGTACTCGCGCTCGGTCGCGCCGCCCAGCGCGCCGAACTGATAGAACGATCGGTCGCCGGTGCGCGTAACGGGCCAGTCGCGCGTGCATCGGACGATATGAAGCGTCGCGTCCGGCGCAAGACTGCGCAGCAGAAACTCGCGATACGCCAGCGGCAGCGCGCGCAGCTTCAACCGGAAGTAGCTCATCGCGGAGAGCATCAGCCGGTCCTGATTCGGATCCTGCATATGATGAATCGCGATGCGCGGATCGGCGCGAAGCAACGCATCGACGGCGGCGAGGCCGTCATCGAAGCCGCTTTGCGCATCGTCGGGATCGCTGAAGGGCGCGCGCACCGGGCACAGAAACGTCTGCGGCAGCCAGGGCACGCCGAGCGCCGCCGCAACGTGCATGAGCGCGCCATTCGACGAACCGATGAACGCGGCATCGTAGGTGCGCTGCGGGTAAAGCCCCGCGATCCATTCGCCGATGCCTTCCACATCGAGACGCCGCGCCTGCCGCGCCGTGATGCCCTCCGACATGCCGCCCACGGTGTACACCCATTCGCGGGCGCGCTTCGGCAGCAGGTTGATCGGCGGCATCAGGCTATCGAGCAGCGGCGACTGGCTCGGGCTGCTGAAGCGTTCGCCATGCAGACACGCGGCGAGCGCCTGCACCATGCCCGCGGCCGAATCGAAGCGGGCAATGCCGCGCGGTGGCTTCGTCATCTCGATGCGCCGCCCTGGAGAAGAAACGCGCGGATCGCGAGCGCGAAGCTATGCGGATAGACATAGTTGAGCGTGTGCGTGCCGCCGTCTATCGCCAGCAACGCGCCGTTCGGCACGCGCGCCGCGACTTCGCTCGCCCACGCGAGCGGCGCGACGGGATCGCGCGATCCGGCGACGACGAGCGTCGGCGCAACAATGCGCGACAGCTTGCGCTCGATGCGATCGCGCATGAGTTCGCGCATCGTCGCGAGCGCGCGCACCACGCCCGCTTTCGCATAATCGATGCGCCCGATCGGCGCCGACGATCTCGCCTGTTCGAGCCGTCCATTGCGCCAGTCGCGACAAACTTGCGTGAAGAGCGAGCGCGCATCGCGATCGACGGTCGGTCCTTGCAGCACGAGCCGGTCGACCGACTCGGGATAGCGCGCGGCGAAATCCGCGAGAATCTGGCAGCCGAAGGAATTGCCGATGAACATCGCCCGCTCGATGCCGCGCGCGCCGAGCCAGAGGCGCAACGCATCGGCGAGTTCGGGCACCGACAGCGCGCCGCCGCGCAGTTTGCTTTCGCCGAAGCCGGGCAGATCGGGCGCGTACACGTCGAAGTCGCTGCGCAACGCGAGCGCGAGCGGCTCCATGTAGCGGCTCGATATCACGAGACCATGCACGAGCACCACGGGCAGGCGCTTCGCGTGGCCACCTTCGCATGCCGCGTGACGCGAGAACATGCGATACGGTCCGGCCTGCGTGTAGCGCGCCGTTATGCCCTTGCGGGCGCTTTCATCGGAAAGTGCGGGCGTGCGCTTGAGGCGCGTCCATTCGATCGCCGCCCAGGCCACGAACGCGCACGCGCCGACGCCCGCGACGATGCGCCATGATGGCCGCGCGGCCGTCACGCGGCGGGATCGAGCGCGACCTTGATCCATCCCGGTTGCCTTTGATCGAATGCCTTGTATGCGTCGATGACGTTCATCATCGGCTCGCGTGTCGACAGCACGCGCAGCGGATCGAACGATCCGTTCCTCACGCGCTCGACGAGTCCGGGCGTCACCGCGCGATGATTGCAGTTGCCCATCTTGATGGTGAGATTCTTGTTCATCGCCACACCGAGCGGAAAGAAGCGGTCGTTCGGCGGATACACGCCGATCACGCCGAGCGTGCCGGCCTTCGCCAATGCAGCCACGCCCCAGTCGAGCGCCTGCGTGGGCGCATCGCCGGGAATCCAGTTGCCGTCGTGTTCGTTGCGCTGCGCCGTGACGGTCCTGCTTTCCGCTTCGCCCTGCTTGACGGCATCCTGCGATGCAGCCGGCCCGCCCTGCGCGTGCACTGCATCGACGCCCACGGCATCGATCACACGATCCACGCCGATGCCGCCCGTCAACGCGAGAATCGTTGCGACGGGATCCTCCTCGTCGAAGTTCACCGCTTCCGCGCCTTGCGCGCGCGCCATCGCGAGACGATCCGTCAGGCGATCCACGACGATCACGCGTCCCGCGCCGAGCATGAACGCACTCGCCACGGCGAACTGGCCGACCGGTCCCGCGCCGAACACCGCGACGGTATCGCCGTCACGCACCTCGGCAAGTTGCGCCCCGAAAAAGCCCGTCGGAAAGATATCGGACAGCAGGATCGCGCGTTCGTCGTCGATATTCTCCGGCAATTTGATGAGGCTCGCATGGGCTAGCGGCGTGCGCGCGTATTCGGCCTGCAATCCGTCGATCGGCCCCGTCGACTTCGGTCCGCCAAAGAACGCCGTGCCTGCCGCCGCGCCATTGGGATTCGCCGAGTCGCACTGCGCCGTGTAGCCCGTGCGGCAATACGAACAGCAGCCACACGAAATCGTCGATGGAATCAGCACGCGGTCTCCCGGCTTCAGGTTGCGCACGCCGCGACCGACCTGCTCGATCACGCCGACGCCCTCGTGGCCGAGTATCGTGCCCGGCACCATCCCTGGCAGCGTGCCGCGCACCATGTGCAGATCGGTGCCGCAGATCGCGCTCGCGGTCAGGCGCACGATCGCGTCCTGATCGTGACGAATCGAAGGGTCGGGCACGTTATCGAGCGATATATCGCCTATTCCATGAAACACAACCGCTTTCATTGCACACTCCTTGAATGGCCGGGTCCGTGTGCGATTTCAGCAATGGATGCGCCCGCGCACCGCATTAGGGACTTTCGTTTCAGCGAGAAGCAACAGCGGGTCCAGACCGGGTACGGCGCTTGCCCGCATGTTCGACACACATCGAGGAATGCGCCATGAATACGCTGCGCATCGACGATCTGCATCCGACGCAGGCGACGCACGGAGAACGGCAGGTCCGCCGCAAAGCCGAGGAATATCGCGCGCTGCGCGCACATGAACTGGCAATGTCGATAGCCGCGAAGCCGATTGCCGTCGTGCTCGGGCCGGGAGGCGAGCCGTATGTCATCGACCATCATCATGTGGCTTGCGCGCTGGCCCGCATCGGCGTGCAGGACGTGCCGTTCGTGCTGGTGCGGGACTTGTCGTCGTTATCGCGCGCGGCGTTCTGGCTGACGATGGAGAACGAGGCGTGGGTGCATCCCTACGACGCGGACGGCGGCCGCATCGCTTTCAAGGACATGCCGGTGCATATGCGGGACGCCATCGACGACGATTTTCGCAGCCTTGCGGCCTTCGTGCGCAGCGCGGGCGGCTACGAAAAAACCGACGTGCCGCTTGCCGATTTTCGCTGGGCGGACTTCTTTCGCGCGCACTTCCCGCGACCGCGCGCCGATGCGCAATTCGACGCGCTGCTCGAACGCGCCGCCGGTCTGGCCCGCAGCGACGCGGCTCTCGGCCTTCCCGGTTTCATCGGATGATCTTCAACGCGGATTCGCCGCAATGAAATTCTTGAGCGCGGTATAGACGGGTTTCTTCGTCACGCCGTCGTTGAGCATGATGCCGTAAGGGCCCTGACCGGTGGGCGGATCGTCGTAAAGCTCGTAGACCTGTATCGACTGAATGTTGTATTGCGGCGCGATTGCGAGAAGCCTGCCCATCATGTCGTTGGCCATGTAAGTGGCCGCCTGATCGACGGTGCCGGGAAAGTCCGGACGCATGCCCACTTCGTTGATCCAGATCGGCTTGCCGAACGACAGCAGCGTGCCGACTACGTTGTAGCAGCGGATTCCGCATGCGTGCGTGATATCGCCCTGCTCCGAGTACCAGTGCCACGCGGTGATGTCCCACGTCACGATGCGATGTCCGCTCGTGCCGTCGGGTTGCGTGCCGTTGGCGAGCATCGTATCGAGGCCGAGGTGCATCCACGTATTGCCGCCGATGATGATCTTGCCGACAGCATCCACCGACTTGATGCCCGCGATCAACCCGCGGATCACGCCGCGCGCGATCCGATAACAATCGTTGTGGTAATCGGCCGGATTCACGCCGTCGACCGCACCGACGAGACATGTCGGTGCAAGTTCGTTGGTGACTTCGTAATAGGCATATTGCTGCACGCTGACGATTTGCTGAGCGAGCGTGAAGCTCGCCTGATAAGCCGAATTCTCATCGGCGAAGTTGAGGTCTTGCAGGATCACCGGATAAACCATCACGCCGGATTGCGCCATGATCTTCGCGAACTTCGCGAGATTTTTCGCGCCGGTTACGTTGGAAATGTCGTTGCGGTACATCGTCATGTTGAGGTCTTTCAGTTGCGCGGCTTGTTGCTCCGGCGTCGACGTCTGATATGGACCGACCCAGTTGGCATGACCGTTCATGCCATAAAACACGCTGCCCGCAGGCGCAATCACAGGCTTTGCGGTGCTGCTCGTGCCGCCGGGGCTGCTCGCCGCCGACGGCGCCGATGCAACCGCTGGCGCCGATGCAACCGCAGGCGCCGACGCTCCGCCGTCCGAAGGGCTCGACGCCGCTATGGGACTCGATGCACCCGAAGGACTCGATTGCGCGCCACCGGTCGTGCTCGCGCCGCCAGTTTCACCGCCGCCACCGCCGCCGCATGCGGCCAACAGAAGCGCGATCGCGAAACCCGGCCATATCGAAAGCCGCCCCGCTGAAATAATGCGCCGCGATTTGAAGATATGAGCAACGGATCGAATGAAAGTAATGGCTTTCATGGCGCGTTCGGAATATTCAAAATGAATATCGAGCGGCCGGTTCATTGCCGGAATTGAAACGCCCGCGTCGCGCGGCGAAATGCGAGCGCGAACAGGCACAGCCGCGTTCGACGAATGACGAACGCGGCCCCGCTTCGATACGAGAGATAAGACGACGCCCCACTGACCGATGCGCGCAAACGCGATGGCGCGAGCGTGGCAATCGCCGGACGCAACAAAGGGCCTTCGGGCTGCGTTTCAATCGAGCGCGCGAAGGAGAATCGGAAACCATCGAAAGACACGAACATGCATGGACATGCATGTCGCAAATACGTTAGTACATCATAACGTCGGTGCGCGCTTATTCAAGCATTGCGAGTGAATCGGCGAAGAATACTTATCGAATCGATAAGATCCATTGGACTGATGAAAACGCTTCGCGAAATAAAGCGCATTACATGCGTTGCGCCGTAAGGCTATCGTTGGGATCGTGGATTGCTCGGGGAACGAAGCCCCGCGCGCCCGTCTGGCGTGCCGGAACCTCACTGCGAGCCAATCTTTCAAGGAGATACATGCGGATGCCTGCTACGCACAAAGCGATCCATTGTGCCAGCCGGAGCACCCGCGCCATGATCGCTTTTCTCGCCGCATTCGTTTGTCACGCGAGCGCGCGCGCCGACGCGCCGCTCAATTACTTCCTCCACGCCGACGGTCCCGCCGCCACGCCGACGATGCGTCTCGGCTGGGCGCTCGCGGCACTGGCCGTCGCCGTCGCGCTGATCGTGAGCGTATTGCTCGTCGGCGCGATCATCCGCAAGCGTCCGCCGCCCACGAAGCGCGATGCATCGCACGTGCAGGGCGAAGGCGGCGGCATGCGCTGGGTCTGGATCGGCACGGGCATCTCGTCGGTCGCGCTTTTCGTCGCGCTCGCCTATGTGCTGGTGACGCTCGAATCGGTCGCGTCGCCGAGAAAGGAGCCCGCGCTGACCATCGCGGTCACGGCCTACGACTGGTGGTGGAAGATCGACTATGCGGGCGTGACCACGGCCAACGAGATTCACATACCGGTCGGCGAGCCTGTGAAAATCGAATTGCGCAGCGCCGATGTCATTCATGCGTTCTGGGTGCCGCGTCTCGCGGGCAAGACTCAGACGATACCGGGTGTCGTCAACGAGCAATGGATTCAGGCGGATCGCGCGGGCGTGTATCGCGGGCAATGCTCGCAGTTTTGCGGCGCGCAACACGCGCATATGGCCTTCGAAGTGATCGCGGAACCGCGTGCCCAATTCGATGCGTGGTACGCGGCGCAAGCGCGCCCGCATGCCGCCGACGCCACCGCGAGCGCCGGGCAGCGACTCTTTCTCGATCGCTGCGCGGGCTGTCACGCCGTGCGCGGCAGCGATGCGAACGGCACGCAAGCGCCCGATCTCACGCATCTGAATTCGCGCAGGCTCATCGCCGCCGGCACGTTGCCGAACACCGAATCGAATCAACTCGACTGGATACGCCATGCACAGCGCATCAAACCGGATTCGCTGATGCCATCGATCGCGCTCACAGCGGCCGAAGCCGCCGCGCTCTCCGCTTATCTTCGGACACTGCAATGACCGAACACGCCACGTCCCCGCCGCCGCTGCAACGCACGCTCGCGATCGGCCGCATCGAACCCGGCAGCGCCGAAGAACGCAAGCTGCGCGAGACATGGGAAACGCCACCGGGATGGCGCGGCTGGCTTTCGACCGTCGATCATAAAAGCATCGGCTTGCGCTATCTCCTCACCGCGTTTGCGTTTCTGATCGCGGGCGGCATCGAGGCGCTCATCATGCGCGTGCAGCTTGCGCGCCCGGACTCGACGCTGCTCACGCCCGAGCAATACAACCAGCTCTTCACGATGCACGGCGTGACGATGATCTTCCTTTACGCGTTGCCCGTGCTCTCCGGCTTCTCCAACTATCTGTGGCCGCTGATACTCGGCGCGCGCGACATGGCGTTTCCGCGCCTGAATGCGCTGTCGTACTGGATCTTTCTTTTCGCCGGACTCTTTCTGTATGCGAGCTTTCCGTTCGGCGAAGCGCCCAACGCCGGCTGGTTCAACTATGCGCCGCTTGCCGGTCTCACTTACAACACCGGTCCCAACATCGATGTCTATGCGCTCGGCATGGTGCTGCTCGGCATCTCGACGACAGTCGGCTCGATGAACTTCGTGGTCACGTTCCTGCGCATGCGCGCGCCGGGCATGTCGCTCGATCGCGTGCCGGTGCTCGTGTGGGGCACGCTCACCGCATCGGGCGGCAACCTGCTTGCAGTGCCATCGGTGAGTCTCGCGTTCTTTCTGTTGTGGCTCGACCGGCGCATCGGCACGCATTTCTTCGACGTCGTCAACGGCGGCCGCGCGCTGCTCTGGCAGCATCTCTTCTGGATCTTCGCGCATCCGTGGGTGTATGCCGTGGTGCTGCCCGCGATGGGCATCGTCTCCGATGCGCTCCCGGTCTTCTGCCGCAGGCCGCTGGTCGGCTATCTGCCGGTCGCGCTGTCGACTGTCGCGACGATGGTCATCGGCTTCGTCGTATGGATCCATCACATGTTCGCGACGGGCATTCCCGCGCTCGCGCTGTCGTTCTTCGGCGCGGCGAGCATGGTGATCGCGATACCGAGCGCGGTCGCGACGTTCGCATGGATCGCGACGATATGGACGGGACGTCCCGTGTTTCGCGTGCCTTTTCTGTATTTCGCGGGCTTCGTGTTTCTCTTCGTGATCGGCGGATTGTCGGGCGTGCTCACCGCAGCGGTGCCTTTCGACTGGCAACTCACGGATACCTATTTCGTCGTCGCGCATCTGCATTACGTGCTGCTCGGCATCAACGTGTTTCCCGTTATCGGCGGCATCTACTTCTGGTTCCCGAAATTCACCGGGCGCATGATGAGCGAGAGGATCGGGCGCATCGGCTTCTGGATTCTGTTCACGGGCTTCAATATCGCGTTCTTTCCGATGCACATCGCGGGCTTGCTCGGCATGCCGCGACGCATCTATACGTACGCGCCCGACATGGGCTGGAACACGGTCAACATGATTACGTCGATCGGCGCGTTCCTGTTCGCGTTCGGCGTGCTGATCTTCATGTGGGACTTCGTGTACAGCCTGCGGCGCGGTCCCGTTGCGGGCGATAACCCCTGGGATGCGCCCACGCTCGAATGGGCGACTTCATCGCCGCCGCCGCCGTATAACTTCGCGATCGCGCCGCGCATCGCGAGCCGTCATCCGCTATGGGAGGAACGCATTTCCGGCAAGATGCGTTCGCGGCTCGACGAAGGCTACATCCTCGACAAGGGACGCGAGGCGCTCGGCACCACCGCGCTCGACGGCGATCCCGACGTCATTCTCAAGATGCCGGAAGACTCGTATGCGCCTTTCTGGCTCGGCGTCGCGTCGCTGGTGTTCTTCTCGGGCCTCGCATTGACCGCATGGTGGCTCGCGGCGCTCGGGTTGATCGGATGCGGCGCGGCCATCGTCGTATGGTTGTGGCCGCGCCGCGAACTCGGCCAGCGCGACGATACGCCCGAGCCGCACGAAACCGGAGCGACACCATGAGCGATTTCGCGGAAGCGTTGCCCGAACGCGCGCGTCTGCCCATCGGCAGTCCGGGCGAACGCTCGGGCGGATGGTGGGGATGTCTCACGCTCGTCGCGACCGAAGCGGCGCTCTTCGGCTATCTGATCTTCTCGTATCTGTATCTCGCTTCGCAGACGACACAACACTGGCCGCCCGAAGGCATGCCGAAGCTCGGCCTCGGCATTGCGAACACCTGCATTTTGTTGTCGAGCAGCGTGTTCGTATGGGCAAGCGAGCGCTTCGTGCGGCGCGGAAAACGCGGCATGGGCGTGCTGATGCTCGCTATCGCGCTTGCGCTCGGGGCGATCTTCGTCGGCATACAACTCAAGGAATGGGCCGATCATCCCTACGGCCTGACGACGCATCTCTACGGCTCGCTCTACTTCACGATCACCGGCTTTCACATGATGCATGTGCTCGTCGGCCTCGTCGTGCTCGCGTTCCTGCTGCTATGGACCGCGCTCGGCTACTTCGACCGGGCGCGTTCGGCGGCGCTGACCATCGGCGGCTTGTATTGGCATTTCGTCGATGTCGTATGGCTCTTCATCTTCGCGACGCTGTATCTGTCGCCCTACGTGCTGGCGAAATGAAATGAACGACGCATCGCCCATCGACGAAAAGCGGCATCCCGTGCGTCCGGGCGGCATGGCGCTCGCGATCGGTCTCCTGCTCGCACCCGCCGCGTGGATGACGCAGACGACGCTCGCGCAGACCATCGCCGCGTGGGGCTGCTTCCCGCATGAGCGTCCGGTGAACGCGCCCGCGATGCCTTGGCTCGAGCACGGCATCGTGCTGCTGGCGCTGGTCGCGTTGCTGCTGGGCGTCGCGGGCGGCGTCGTCGCGTGGCGCAACTGGCGGCGTACGGGCGAGCTTGCATCGACGCTGAAAGAGCATGGAACGATCGACAGACATGCGGCCCGCGATGCGTTCATCGCGCGGGCGGGGGCGCTCGCGAGCGCGCTCTTCGTGTTCGCGCTGATCGCGACGGATCTCGCGTGGCTGCTCGTGTCGCCATGTGGAGGACGCTGATCGTGACGACGTTCCGACGCCGCGCGCTCTTCTGCGCTTTCACGCTGATCGCATCGATGCCGCTCGCTCGCGGACAGACGCCCGATCTCGTCACGCGCGGCGCGTATCTCGCGAAGGCCGCCGATTGCGCCGGCTGTCATACCGCGCCGCCCGCGCCCGGCAAACCGCAGCCGCATCCGTTCGCGGGCGGCCTGCCGATGGGCTCGCCCTTCGGCACGATCTGGTCGAGTAACATCACGCCGGACCCGCAACATGGCATCGGGCGTTATAGCTACGAGGACTTCGCGCGCGCGTTGCGTGAAGGCGTCGCGCCGGGCGGCAAGCATCTTTATCCGGCGATGCCTTATCCATCGTTCTCGAAGGTCAGCGACGGCGACATGCGCGCGCTCTATGCGTATTTCATGCACGGCGTGGAACCCGTCGCGCAAGCCGCGCCCGAAACGCATCTGCCGTTTCCGTTCAGCCAGCGCTGGGCGCTCGTCTTCTGGAATCTCGCCTTCAGGCCGACGGAACCGTTCACGCCCGATCCGAAGCGCGAAGCGCAATGGAATCGCGGCGCCTATCTCGTGCAATCGCTCGGGCACTGCGGCGCGTGCCATACGCCGCGCGGACCTGCCTATAACGAACGCGGCTATACCGAATCGTCGCGGACGTATCTCACGGGCGGCACCAACGATCACTGGTACGCGCCGAACCTGACCGGCGTATCGGGCGCGGGACTGGGCCGCATTGCACCCGACGACATCGCCGCGTTTCTCAAGACGGGGCACGGCGCGGGTCTCGCCACCTTCGGCAGCATGGTGCAGGTGGTCGAAGACAGCACGCAATATCTCGACGATCAGGATCTGCTCGCGATCGCGTCCTATCTGAAGAGCCTGCCGGCGAACGGAAACGGCGGCACCTACGATGCGCGCTCGCGCGCGGCGCAACAGAGCGTGGCCGCATTGCGCACCGGCGACGACGAGCGTCCCGGCGCGGGTCTCTATCAAAGCGCATGCGCGCGCTGTCACAAGAGCGACGGCGCGGGTGAAGCGTTCAAGTATCCGCGGCTTGCGGGCAATCCGGCCGTGCTGTCGGAGAAGCCCGATTCGCTCGTGCGGATGGTGCTGCAGGGCGGCAACGCGCCATCCACGGAACATGGGCCGCAGCCGAAGAAGATGCCCGCGTTCGCCGACAAGCTCACCGATACGGAAATCGCCCGCGTGCTGACCTTCGTCCGCTCGGCATGGGGCAACGATGCTTCGCCTGTCACGACGCGCGACGTGCGCAGCATGCGCGATGCGGTCTCGAAGCGCGCGCAACCTTGAATTGACGAAGCGAAAGTGACCGATTCACTGCGCCGCATCGGCGATTCGCGGCGCGTTGTACCATGGTTGACTGGACAAAATTTCCTACTACGCGAACGTCCGCCATGGCCAACACCAAAGCTTTAGAGGAACTCGCGCGTCTTGACCTGCATATCGAGAATTGCGGGCGGCGCATCGTCGAGCAGACGGAACGCCTCGAATCGCTCCGACAGTGCGGATGGAACACCGACGACTCGGAAAGCCTGTTGCGCAATCTCATCACCAGCCTGCGCGCGCTCGATCAGCTTCGCAAGACCGTGGTCAAGGAAGTCGACGAAGCGGACCACTGATCGCCATTTCCGCGCGGATTCCGCACGCCGTGTTTCGATTCCTGGAACGCTCGATGCTGACACGACCGCATGACCGCGCATGCGGTCGTCTTTCTAACCAGCACCGGAGTCGTGAATGAAAACACTCGTCAATGAAAGAGCGCGCAGCGCCGCTCGTACAGGCGCCCTCAGGGAAAGCCGGGCCACGGTCGTTCTTGAAGCGGCAGCGTAAGGAGCACGACATGAGCAATGCCACCGATAGCGGATACCCACGCCCGCCGATGCCGGCGCAACAGCAGGACAATCGCCCGGGACTCACCGGCCCGATGGACCCGCCGCCCGATCACGGCGAATCGAGCTACAAGGGCAGCAACCGGCTCGCCGGCAAAGTCGCGCTCATCACGGGCGCGGACAGCGGCATCGGCCGCGCGGTGGCGATCGCCTATGCGCGCGAAGGCGCGGACGTCGCCATCTCCTATCTCAACGAGCATGACGACGCCGAGGAAACGAAGCGCTGGGTCGAGAAAGCCGGACGCCGCGCGCTGCTTCTGCCCGGCGATATCACGGATCGCGAGCATTGCAAGCAGATCGTCGCGAAGACGGCCAAAACGTTCGGGCGCATCGACGTGCTCGTGAACAACGCGGCGTATCAGGCGACTTACGACAAGCTCGAAGACATCAGCGACGACGAATGGGACAAGACCTATTCGACGAATATCGGCGCGATGTTCCGCATCACGAAGGCCGCGCTCGCGCATATGAAAGAAGGCAGTTCGATCGTCAACACGACGTCCGTCAATGCCGATGCGCCGAATCCCGGACTGATCGCGTATGCGAGCACGAAGGGCGCGATCCAGAACTTCACGGGCGGGCTTGCGCAACTGCTGGCCGAGCGCGGCATACGCGCGAACTGCGTGGCGCCGGGGCCGATCTGGACGCCGCTGATTCCATCGACGATGCCGCCTTCGAGCGTCGAGAACTTCGGCAAGCAGGTGCCGATGAAGCGCCCCGGACAGCCTGCGGAACTCGCGGCGCCTTATGTGATGCTGGCATCGGACGAGGCGAGCTACATATCGGGCGCGACCATCGCGGTAACGGGCGGCAAGCCGATTATTTAGCGCGGCCGGGGCACAGCGAATGCTGTATTGAAAGCATGAAAGGCTTCGCGCAAACCCGCGCGAAGCCAATGACAAGAGCGGGCGATGAGCCCGAACAATCATGCAATCCGACATGTTGAAGCTGGCCCGTGAATCCGGAATGACCGTTCTGCTCGACGGCAGGATCGGACAGCAGGCGTACATGAGCGTCAGCGGATCGGCGGATGCGCTGCAAAAATTCGCTCACGACGCGCACGCTTCGCTATCCAGGGAGCCGCGACGCAAGGCACGCGCGGCACGCTCGCCCAGCCTCAATTCGCTCGTCATGGCGCGTATGCGCGAGTGCATCGCCGCACGCGCGTTTCGCGGCGTCGGCACGCTGCATCGCCGCCGGCAGACCCCGCGCGGAGCACGTCCTACGTTAAGATCCCGCTCTTCCACTGCGCGATGCGAGCCACAATGAGCGAGCGATGCTGCATCATGGCCGTCAGCGTGTCTTCGAGCGTGCTGAGCAGCCTGACCGCATCCGTCGTGTCGTGTCCGCCGGAGCGCAGTTGCTCGATGATCTTGCGCTGACGCTCGATGCGTTCCTTGCCTTCGTTGATATCGCGATCAGCCTGGACAAGCGCCAGGCTCTCCGCTTCGAGATCCATTCGATCCTCCGTTTCCCGTCAGTTCGTCAGTTCGCGGATGAAGATGCTGTCTGCACCGCTTCGCGCAACAATTCGACGAGACGTTCCGCTTCGTCGATGCGCGCCTGCTCGATTTTTATCTGATCTTCATTGCCCGACCGCTCCGCCCAGCGCTGCCGCTCTTTCGCAAAGATGACGCGCTCGTGCACCGCGCGCATGGCCGACCAGATCGCCGTCTCCGAACGCGCTTCGATGCCCTCCTCCAGCGACAGCCCGGTGAACGCATGTCCGGTATGGCAGCGATAGCGCATCGGATGATCGTCCTTGATGCGCCACAGCGCGCCGCCGCAATCGGGACATGTCAGCGCCGACCGCTCGCCGACTTCGTCGAGCGAATCGATATCCGACAGGCGGCTGGCTGCGAGGCGAGCCTCTTTCTCGAACACGTTCTTGTTCATCTGCGCTCCCTCGGAAGCTTCGTCGGACGACATCCCGTGCACTGCCGCCTGAATGCACCGCGAGAGTTCGCGCTCGACACACAGCAAGTCGGCGCCGCACGATTCGAGTGCGGCACGCGGCATGCTCGGCGCTTCGCAATCGTCCGGATTCTGCACGATGGCGAAACCGCGTTGGGCGCGGATGTTGGCGAGACCGGCGGCGCCATCGTCGAGATCGCCGCTCATCACGACGCCGACGACACGCGCCCCGTATTCCATCGCGGCACTGCGAAACAGCGGATCGGCGGCGGGCCGCGAGAAGTTTTCCTTCGCACCCTCGCTGAGCCACACGCGCCCTTTCGACAACACGAGATGCCGGTCCGGCGGCGCTACACGGATGGTTCCATGTTCGACCTTTTCGCCATGCGTTGCATAACGCGCGATCAACCGTCCCCAACTCGTGAGCAGGTCCGGCAGCATGCTGGCGTGACGGCCGATATGCAGCACGACGAACACCGCAGCCGGAAGATCGGCGGGAAGCGCGCTAACGAGCGCCCTAAGTCCCTGAAAACCGCCTCTCGATGCACCGATCACCACGATGTCCCGTTCAGCCATAGCGCCTCCTGTCTGATCTGGGAAGCAATCGGCGGACCGGCGCCGGTGCTTCAGCCGCCGCGCTCCTTCTCGCGCCCCGGCTCGAGCAATACATCGAGTGTATGAAGCAGCTCCGAAAAATCAACCGGCTTGGTCAGATGCGCGTCGAAGCCCGCCTGACGGGCCGCGCGCTTATCCTCGTCGCGGCCGAACCCCGTCAGTGCGATCGCCTTCACATCCGCGAGCGTCGTGTCTGCGCGCACGCGCCTGATGAACGTGTAGCCGTCGATGCCGGGCAACTGGATATCCGATATCACCGCATCCACGGAACCCTTGCCGAGCAGTTCGAGACCCTGCTCGGCGCTCGATGCGATCTGCACCGACGCCTGCTCGAGCTCGAGCAGCGCGGCGAACGATGCGGTCGCTTCGACGTCGTTGTCGACGAGCAAAAGGCGCGCGCCGCTGACGGGCCGCGCGCGGTCCTCGCTGCGCGGCGGCACGGCCTGTTGCGTCGCGGCGGCGGGCAGCCAGACCGAGACCGTCGTGCCGCGGCCGAGGCCATCGGAACGCGCCTCGATGCGCCCGCCGTGCATGTCGACGAGCTGCTTCGCGAGTGCAAGGCCGATGCCGAGCCCGGACGATGTCGGATTGCGCCCGCCTTGCCGGTACATGTCGAAGATATGCGGCAGCGCGGACGCCTCGATGCCCTGCCCGGTATCCACGACATCGATACGCACCATGCCGCCGTCGCGCGCGATCCGCAGATCGACGGAACCGCCGCGATCCGTGAACTTCAGCGCATTGGAAACGAGGTTCCAGAGAATCTGCTCGCAACGCACAGAATCGGCGAATGCGTAGATCGGCTCCGCGCGATTGCTCGCGAGCAGCGCGATTCCACGTTGCACGGCTTCCGTTTCGGCGACATCCGCGATGCGCGCGAGTACGCCCGCGACATCCACCGGCGCGATGCTCAGCGCGAGCTTGCCGGTGCGAACGCGCGAAAGATCCAGCAGATCGTCGATGATCTGCGCCTGCCCGCGCACCGCGCGGCGGATCGAATCGGCGGTTTCCTGCACCACTTCGATACCGCGCGTTTCCGGCAGGCGCGGCAGGATTTCCGCCTTCATGCCGATGAGATTCAGCGGATGCTTGAGTTCGTGCGACAGCATCGCGATGAAGTCGTCCTTCAACTGGTTCGACAGCGACGCCTTCTCGCGCTCGGCGTGCTCGTGCGCGAGCGCTTCGCGGTTGGCGTCCTCGCGCATTTTGCGCTCGGTCAGATCGCGCGCGATCTTCGCGTAACCCGTGAACGACGGATCGGAGATCGGCGTCACCACGCCGCTGCAATACACGCGGCGTTCGTCGCGCGTGATGTGCCAGCGTTCGTCGTCGGCGCGTCCGTCGCGTTCCGCGAGTTCGCGCTCGTTCGCCGGCACGTTCGCCGCGCGGTCTTCGGGCGAGTAGATGAGCGAGATGTTCCTCCCGACGACTTCCTTCTCCGAGAAGCCGAAGATGCGCTCCGCGCCCGCGTTCCAGGTGACGATCGTGCCGTTCGGATCCTGCACGATGATCGCGTAGTCGGCGGTCGATTGCGCGACGAGCCGCAGACGCTCTTCGCCGATGCGCGCCGTCTCTTCGGCCACATGCCGCGCCGTGACGTCGATGAGCGTGAGCACCGCGCCGTCGATGCGGTCATCGGCCGTGCGGTACGGCAAGAGGCGCATCAGATACCATTTGCCGTCGTGGCTCTCGACTTCGCGCTCGATGAGCTTGAGCGTATCGAAAGCCTGCTTCACGTCGTCCGCGAGCGAGGAATAGCGCAGCGAATGCGTGATGTCGAAGAGCGAGCGGCCGATATCGACGTCGATCAGCTTGAACACGCGCGTCGCGCTCGTCGTAAAGCGCTTGACGCGAATCTGCTTGTCGACGAACACCGTGGCGATTTCCGTCGCCGCGATGATGTTCTGCAGGTCGTCGTTCGCCTTCGCCGTGTCCTCGACGCGCGCCTGCAATTCGGCGTTGACCGTGGTCAGTTCCTCGTTCACCGATTGCAGTTCTTCCTTGCTGCTTTCGAGCTCTTCGGTCGCCGAGCGCAGCTCTTCGTTGATCGCCTGCAATTCCTCGTTCGACGCCTTCAGTTCCTCGACGGTCGTCTCATGCTGCTCGATCGTCGTCGCGAGTTGCTCGCGCGTGTGCTGCAGTTCGCGTTCCAGTTGCAACAAGAGCGGATCCTGGCCGCGTTGCTCGGGCAGTCCTTCGTCGGCCATGTGCTCTTGCACCTCGTCGAACAATACGAGGAAAAAGTCGGCGTTCACGCCGGTGTCATGAAATGGACGCACCGTCATGTTGACCCAGACGGCGCGGCCGTCCTGAGTCAGCTTGACGCGCCGCGCCTCGACGCTGCCGCCCGTCTGATGCGCGCGAAAGAGCGTCGTGCGCAGGTCGAGCCGCAACTCGGGCAGCACGAGCGCCATGATGTTTGAGGACAATTCGCCGCCGCCGTGCCGCAGGAATCGCCCGGCCGTCGTGGACAGATGCACGATGTTCGAATCGCGATCGACAACGACGCTAGGCGGCGCATATTCTTCCAGCACGCGCTGATGCAGCGCCGCGAAGGAGAAGCTGCGGCGCTCCGGCGTTTCGGGCCCGGCGGCCATGCTCACCGGCGCGGCGGTCGTCATCAGCTCTTCGCGCGGCCCGATGTTCGTGGGGCCGAGCGAAGGAAACGAGACCGGCGGCTTCACGCGGTTCAGCACGGTGCGCGCGCGATAGATGCGGCTCTTCTTGTCCACGATGGTGAAAAGATCGTCGGCGGTATCGGCGGATTCGGCCGTGCCGAGAAAGAGATAACCGCCCGCCCGCAGCGCGAAGTGAAAGAGCTCGAGCACTTGCCGCTGCACCGCGCGATCGAGATAGATCAGCACGTTGCGGCAGGAGATCAGATCGAGATGCGAAAACGGCGGATCGCGCAGCAGGCTGTGCGCGGCGAACAGAATGCGCTCGCGCACCGATTTGACGATCTGGTAGCGTCCGCCTTCGTGCTTGAAATAGCGGCGCAAAAGCTCAGACGAGATATCGGTCGCGATCGAGCCGAGATAGGAGCCGCTGCGCGCCTGCGCGATGGCGGGCTCGTCGATATCGGTGGCGAAGATCTGATAGGTCGCCTCGAAACCGGCGGTTTCGCGTGCCTGCGCGAGCATGATCGCGAGCGAATAGGCTTCCTCGCCGGTCGAGCAGCCGGGCACCCACACGCGTATCTGCGACTCGCCCTTGGTCGCGTCGAGCAACTGCGGCACGACATCGCGCCGCAGCGCGTCGAACGCCTCGCGATCGCGAAAGAACTGCGTCACGCCGATCAGCATGTCGGCGAGCAGCGACGTGGTCTCGTCCGGATTCGAGCGCAGATGATCGCGGTATGCGCCGATATCGCGCAGCCCGTTCACCTGCATGCGCCGCTCGATGCGCCGCAGGATGGTCGCGCGCTTGTAATGACGGAAATCGTGTCCGGTGCGAACGCGCAGCTGCATGAGGATATCGCCCAGCGCGCGCTCGGCGCTGCCCGCCGTGGGCGGCGTTTCCTTCTCGGCCGCTTCGTTGGCCTCGGCGATCGGCAGGTGGATTTTCTTGGCGTTGTTCCAGAGATCCAGCAGCTTCTCGGGCATCTCCGCCGCCGGCAGGATGAAATCGACCTGGCGCGTGGTGATCGCGTGTTGCGGCATTTCGGCGAAATGCGCGTCTTCCGGTTTCTGCGCGACGGTGATGCCGCCCATCTCCTTGATGCGCGAGAGTCCCGCCGCGCCATCGGAGCCCGAGCCGGACATCACGATGCCGATCGAACGCGTGCCGTGCGCCGAGGCGAGCGTGGCGAAAAAGTGGTCGATGGTCGTGGGCGCGCCGTTGGCGGCGCGATCCACCGCACGAAGATGACCCTCCGACATTTCCAGATGCTTGTCGGGCGCGTTGATATAGATATGATTCTTCTCGATGGCCGTGGTCGCGGAGACCTGCTTGACCGGCATGTCCGTCACGCGTTGCAGGACTTCATCGGCGCGGCTCAGGCGATCCGCCGGCAAATGCACGATGACCACGAACGCCATGTCCATTTCGGCCGGCGCGTTATCGAAGAAATTGAGCAATGCTTCGATGCCGCCCGCGGACGCGCCCATGCCGACTACGGCGAAAGGCAAGGGTTCGAAGTTCTCGGATGCCGCCGCCTTCGATCGACTGCTGGTCATGTCTCCGAATCCTCCGGGTTCATCCCTTGTTTCCGATCACCGCGCATATTGTTTGAGTTCACTCGTGAGCCATGTCGTTGTAATGAAAACGCGGCGCGGGACGCGCGTCGCGCCTCTTGAGGCATCGATTGTAGTGTACGCAACGCGACCATTCGGCGCGCGGGTTTCAATTCGACGCGTTTGGCACGCGTCGTCAGACATGGAAGCATAAAACCGGCCGCTGCGTCAGGACACGCAGGGAGAGAAACGTCGCCCGGAGACGAACCGTGCGTCGCGCTACTTCGCGTCGTTGGCGGCGAGCGGCTCGGGTCCGTCCGGAGCCTCGATGACCGCATGCACCGCGCGCTCTTGCGGCGGAGCGGCGTGCGCGTTGCGCAAGCGCATGATGGTCTGCCGCGACGTGTTGAGCGAGCGGGCGATCTCGGTCACGGTGAGGCCGGCGTCGAGACCGAGCATCGCCTGACGTTGCTGCGCTTCAGAAAGCGAACTCGGGCGGCCCTGCGCGACGCCACGCTCCTTGGCGGCGCTCGCCGCCTCGCGCGCGCGGCTGCGGCGCGTGACGCGTTCGAGCTCTTCCGCGAGCCGCAGCGTCTCAACGAACGCGAGACCTTCCTTCGAGCACAGATCGCTCTTGCCGTACGCGAGACAGATCGTGGCGATGCCGCGCCGCTCCAGCAGGCCGATCGTCGCGACGACGTCCTGCACGCTGTTGCCGAGACACCAGAGTCTCGTCGTGATCATCGTGTCGCCCGCCTGCAGCCGTCGCAACGCGCGCTGGAACGCGGGGCGCGCAGCCGCGGCGATCGTGCAGCTGCAGCGCTCGACGAAGACCGCGCTCATATCGACGAGAAAACCCGCGGAGTCTATCTCCAGCAAGTCGCGCTCGTGGGTCGGTACACCTCTGCTTTCCTCGAAAACGTATACGACGGTTGCCATCGGTTCGGCCTTTTTCCGGTGCAAAGATCGTGCGCGAGCCATAACGGACAGACGCACGGATGCCTGCAGTATGACAGTCCGAAACGCGCGTTCAAGGTACGAAACCCGTTATTTTCGGACTTTCGGACGCAGTCGAAGGAACGAGCGGGATCCCGCTCGACTTGTTTCGAAACGATGCGAACGATCGTTTCAGGCGGCGGCTGCGGAATGCCACAGACGGCGGTCCACCTCGTCCTTGCCCGCGACGAGCGCGAACGCACGGGCTTCCTCGACGGACGCGAAATGTCCAAGCACGCCCGTCGCGCGCTGGAGCCCTCCGGTGTCGGAGATGATCGTCATCGCGGCGTAGAGACCGCCGTCGAATGCGGCCATCGGCATGATGACGAAGCCGCGATAGGTGACCTGAGGCTGGTTCATGGCGTGCCCTCTCTCTTTATCTAATGACCGTCCCTTGCTCTTTCGGGCAGTGTGAATGCCCGTAGGCTGTGCGCAGATTGTCCATCAGAAGAATGAGCCGACGATCAGGGGAAACCATAATCAAATATCGTACGAAAGTAATCCCTTTAGGCGGCACGACCGTACGTTCACAACTCCGGGCGCGCCAGGTCGGCCTTCACGAGCTCGTCGCCTCGGTCGAGCGCGGCGGCGACCGCGGCCGCCTTCGACGGAAACGGACCGATGCTGTCGGCGCCGTCGAATGGAAACAGCAGCTTGCCGTCGGTTTTGCGCACGACCTTGAGCGTGCCGAAAAAACCGCTTGCGCTGCTGCCCCGGTACGAGGCGTAAATTTGAAAGTCGTCCTCGCTGGTTCCGGGCGTAGGCGTCATCGTGCGCGTCGGATACAGGACCAGCTTAGGGCGTCGGCCGCTCGATTGATTCACTGGAATCACCGCTTCTCATGTCGATGATTCATTGTGGGACACCGCACATGCGCTCATCGTGTACTTAACGCATCCCTTCGCGCCGCTGTTGCAAAGGGGGTCGACGGCATGTCCATTGCTGCATGCCAAGACCCGAAAACCGGGCGACTTGCGCATAAACCGCGCGAAGTCCCAATGCCCGAGACCGATAACAAGAACGATGAAGGAAGCGCAAATGCGGGCCACCATCCTCTCCCACGAAGTACCGTCGGAAGTATCGTCCGTGGAGGTGCATCGCTTCAGCTTCAGGATCGACGACGAGCCGTCGCGACCCATGACCGAATTCATATCGCTGCGCACGGCGCGCGTGCTCGTGCAGCACTTCGAGGATGGCAACGCGTTCATCCGGATGCTGCGGGCGATCGTCGCCGCGCGTCGCGACGAATACGACGACCTGCTCGGACGCGTGTATACGGATCATCCCGGCTGAAAGGATCAGCGGCGCGCTTCGGTCGCCATTCTCAACGCGAGGCCGGCGAGCACGGTGCCCATCAGCCAGCGTTGGAACAGCAGCCATGCGGGCTTGCGCGCGAGAAAGAGCGCGATGGTTCCGGCGGTCATCGCGACGATCGAATTGACGGTGATGCTGAGGATGATCTGCACGACGCCGAGCACGAGCGACTGGCCGAGCACGCCGCCGTGCGAAGGATCGATGAACTGCGGCAACAGCGACAGATACAGCACCGCGATCTTCGGATTCAGCAGGTTGGTGACGAAGCCCATCGTGAAGAGCTTGCGCGGGCTGTCGATCGGCAGATCGCGCACCTGAAACGGCGAGCGTCCGCCGGGCTTCACGGCCTGCCACGCGAGATAGAGCAGATAGAGCGCGCCGCCGAAGCGCAACGCGTCATAGGCGAAGGGGATTGCGATGAGGAGCGCGGTGATGCCGAACGCCGCGAATAGCATGTAGACCACGAAGCCGAGCGCGACGCCGCCGAGCGAGATGAGTCCTGCGCTGCGGCCCTGACAGATCGAGCGCGAGATCAGATAGACCATGTTCGGCCCTGGCGTGAGCGCCATGCCGAGCGCGACCAGGGCGAAAGCGAACAGTTGCGGCGTATGAGGCATCGACGGACTCCGGCGGAAATAATGTCGATGCATTCTGCCGCGCGGTTTTCCACGACGCCAGATACGGAACCGGCGTCGCCCGTCGATACACTTCGTGTTTAACGCATGCCGCCGCTTGCAATGAGACTTTCGCCGGTCATCCAGCGCGCGTCGTCGGATGCGAGGAACACCGCGATCGATGCGATATCGTCCGGCTGACCGAGACGTCCGAGCGGCGTTTGCGCGAGCGCGGCCTTGTCGAAGTCGGAATCGATGATGCCCGCGCTATGCGTGCCTTCGGTCACGACGACACCCGGATTGATCGAGTTCACGCGAATCTTGCGCGCGCCCAGCTCGCGTGCGAGCACGCCCGTGATCGCATCGACGGCGCCTTTGGTGCCGCTGTAGACCGCGCTCGTCGGCGGCGTGATACGCGTCACGACCGAACTCACGTTGATGATGCTCGCGCCTTCGCCGAGGTGTTTCGCGGCGGCTTGCGTCGTCAGCAGCGTGCCGAGGACGTTGATATTGAACTGTCTATGAAAGTGCTCTTCGGTGATCTCTTCGAGCGCGGCGAATTCATAGACGCCCGAGTTGTTCACGAGGATATCGAGGCGTCCGTAGGTCTCGATCGCCGCATTCACGATGCCCTGCGCATCGGCCGCTTTCGACACGTCGCCGCCCACGGCGATCGCCTTGCCGTTCGATGCCGTGATCTCCGCGACGACTGCATCCGCGCCCGCCTTGCTGCTCGCATAATTGACGACGACCGACGCGCCTTCTGCCGCGAGCGCCTTTGCAATCCCGGCTCCGATACCTTTCGATGCGCCCGTGACGACCGCGACCTTGCCTGCGAGTTTGCTCATGATGGAATCCTTGAAGAGGTTATTTAATGCCCGGATGCGCCGTTGCGTTTTGCAAGAGCGGCGCGACAGGATGAAATGTAGCCATCTCCGCCAAGGCGATAAAGCAGCGTAGAGTGAAAAGACTTGAGGCCTCACGCGAATAATCGATCGGAGACGGCGCATGAATACGACTATGCCTCGCACGGACGTTCAGTTCGCCGGTCAGATTCCCGAGCTTTACGAGCGGCTTCTCGTGCCGATGCTCTTTGCGCCCTACGCCGAAGATCTTGCAGCGCGCGCGGCGGCGCTCGCTCCATCGCGCGTGCTGGAAACGGCAGCGGGCACCGGCGCCGTCACGCGCGCGATGGCGCTTGCATTGCCCGCTCATGTCGATATCGTCGCGACCGATTTGAATCAGGCGATGCTCGATCGCGCCGCGACGACGCCCATCGGACGCACCGTGACATGGCGGCAGGCGAACGCGTTGCAGTTGCCTTTCGACGATGCAAGCTTCGATATCGTCGTCTGTCAGTTCGGCGCGATGTTCTTTCCCGACAAGCCCGCGGCTTTCGCAGAAGCGCGTCGCGTGCTGCGGCCGGGCGGCGCGCTGCTCTTTAACATATGGGATCGCATCGAAGAGAACGCGTTTGCCAATACGATCACCGATGCACTCGGCCATCTCTTTCCCGATGATCCGCCGCTTTTCATGAAGCGCACGCCGCACGGCTACTTCGATCGCGGAGCGATTTCACGCGATCTCGCATCGGCGGGCTTCGACGCGATGCCGCGTTTCGAAACCGTCACGCGACGCAGCCGCGCATCGTCGGCGCAAGAGGTCGCGCTCGCCTATTGCCAAGGCACACCGTTGCGCAACGAGATCGAATCGCGTGCGGGCGCGAGTCTGGACGAAGCGACATCGATATGCGCGCAAGCCATCGCCGCGCGCTTCGGCTCCGACTATCCGGACGGGAAGATTCAGGCGCACGTCATCGAAATCCGGCGCTAACCGAGCACGCGTCCGAGCCATGCAATCAACGCATCCGGCGAGCAACGCGCGCTTCTACAACCGATATGTCCGTCCGGCCGCACGACCCACGCCATGCCGTTCTTCGCGCCGAAGGCATCGGCGAATTCGCGCGCTTCGTCGCTCAACGTCCGATACGCTTCACACGCAGGCACGAACGACGCCGCCTTCGCAACGTCCGGCGACACGATCAGCACCGCGCTCGCCGCCGTGCCGAGTGCGGCGCGCCACGCATCGACCGTTGCAGCGAACGCGGCGACGCGTGCGCCATCGGCATCGTCATCGATATAGCCGATGAGCGTGTGACGTCCGCGTCCGAGATGATCGTGCAAGCGCTGCGCATGACCGATGAACGCCTCCACGAGACCGCCGGCTTGCGGTGCACGATCGCCGGGCGCGGGCAATTCGGGCGTCATGTCGATGGTTTCGTCTGCAACTATCGAGCTGCTGCCGCGATAACTCACCAGCAATTGCGTCTCGCGCATCGCGGGCTTGATCTCGCCGTGCGCGAGAACCGTGTTCAGCGCGCGGCTCGTCGATTCGACGACATCGAGCCCGACTGGCCGCCGCTCCGCTTCGTAACTGTCGAGCAGCGTCTGACTCGCGAGACCGCGCGACGCGAGCGTGAGTTTCCACGCGAGATTGTGGACGTCCTGCAAGCCCGTGTTCATGCCCTGCCCGCCGACGGGCGGATGAATATGCGCCGCATCGCCTGCGAGAAACACGCGGCCGCGCGAATACTGCTGCGCGATCCGGTAACTCACGCGATACACCGACGACCAGCGCATCGACGAAAGCCGCGTGCCCTTCGGCAGGACCGGCAGCATGATGCGCTCGATCTCGTCGAAAGCGGGCGTGGCGTTCGGCGCGTGTCTGGCGGCATCGTCGGGAAGCAGGACCATCGACAGACGATAGCGATGCACCGAACCGCGCACCGGCAACGCGGCGAGCGTCGTCGATGCGGCCCTGTCCTCACCCGACACATTGAAGCGATACATCCTTCCGCGCGGCAGATTCCAGTCGACATCGACATCGGCGAGCATGAAGGTCTGCGGATACTGATCTCCTTCGAACGCGACGTTCAGATGACGACGCACCGTGCTGCGCGCGCCGTCGCAGCCGACGAGCCAGCGGCATCGAACCGTGCGGCTCTCGCCACATGCGTCCTGTACGCATGCGTCGATGGCATCGGCCGATTCGCTGAAATCGATGAGCGTCGCCCCGTATTCGACGTGCCCGCCGTTGCGCGCGAGCGCCGCTTCGAGAATGCGTTCCGTCTCGAACTGCGCGAGCGAGAGCGCGCCGTACGGCAGCCCGGCGCGCGGCACTTCGGCGCTGAACGCGGGCGCGCCGTCCTGATACGTGTCGGCGCCGGTCAGCCACACGCCCGCATCGATCGCGTCGCGCGCGATGCCGATATCCTCGAAAATCTCAAGCGTGCGCGCCGTGACGCCCAGCGCCTTCACGAAAAACGCGCGCTCGTCGTGTGCATCGATGATGCGCACGTTCACGCCATCGCGGCGCAGTTCGGCAGCCAGCATGAGGCCGACGGGCCCCGCACCGGCGATCAGCACATCGGTCGAATCGAACATGATGCGTTTTCTCCTGAGGAAACCGGCGAATGTCATCGACTGCCGTCAGGGAGAATAACCGCTGGATGCGCGCTCGTGGCGATGTGCATCAACCGGCGAGCGGCCCGAGACGCATGCCGATCGCGCAGCCCGCCGCGATCACGAGAAGCACGGTCGCGGCGATCGTCGCGTAGAGGAAATCGCGTTGCCGCGCGAACATGGCGAGCATCAGCACGACGCGCAGCACCGGCAGCAAGATGAAGAGCGCGACGCCCGCCGTCAGAAGTTTCGTGCCGGCGAAGAGACCCGCGCCGATCAGCGCGCACGCGGCCCACGTGCCGCACGTAGAAAACCGGCGAGCAGGCGATCGAGCGTTTTCGGCGTGAGGTCTTTCATCGCAGCAGATCGATACCGATGCCTTGCATGAACATCTGACAGGCGACGAGCAGCAGCATCGACAGAAACAGCAGGCGCAGGCGCTCGCCGCGCACTTTCATCAGCACGCGCGCGCCCGCGATCGCGCCGATCACCGAGCCGAGCGCGACCGGTCCCGCGATCGCGCTCACGATCTCCCCGCGCAGAAAATACGCGCTCGCGCTCGCGGCGGCCGTGACGCCGATCATGAAGTTCGACGTCCCCGTCGATACCTTGATCGGCAGACGCAATGCGTTGTCCATCGCCGGAATCTTCAGGATGCCGCTGCCGATGCCGAGCAGCGCGGAAACGAGTCCTGCCGCGTACATCAACGTGAGGCCGACGGGCACGCGGCGCACTTCGTAAGGGATGTCGCGACGCAAGGTTCTGTCGGGATAGCTGGAATGAAGGCCGAGCGCGGCGGCGAGTCCGTTCGATGGAATCGGCCCCGACGTGCCCGCCGGATCTTCGCGGCGGATGAACATCTGCCACGCCGACACCAGCAGCACGCCCGCGAAGAGGAAATCGAGCGCGGCCACCGGTACGAAGCCCGCGACGAACACGCCCGTCAGCGCGCCGAGCGTCGTGCCGGTTTCGAGTACGACGGCGAGCCGCACGTTCGTCAGACCGCCGCGCAGAAACGCGGCCGCGCCGCCGCAGGAACACGCGATCACCGACACGATGCTCGTGCCGATGGCGGCGTGCATGTCGATATGGAAGAACATCGTCAGGATGGGCACGATGAACAGGCCGCTCGCCATGCCCAGCATGCCGCCCGCCGCGCTCGCGCCCAGGCCCGTGCAAAAGAGCCAGAATGTGGCTTCGAAACTCATCGTCAAAGCATCGGTGAGGTATCGCCAAGAAATCAATATAACATGTTATGACGAGCAAAAGCCGACGATGCGTGGTCTCGCGCTATGATTGCCCATTGCACGACGACAACGACAGCCAACATGGCCCGACGAAGCAAACAGGAAGACATTCAGGCGGAGACTCTCGACACGACGGATGAGGACGCGTCATCTGGCGGCGGTTCCAGCTATCTCGTGCCGGGCCTCGAACGCGGCTTGCGCATCCTCGCCGAATTCTCGGCGCGCGAGCCGGTGCTGGCCGCGCCGGAGCTCTCGCGGCGCATCGGCATTCCGCGCACGACGACGTTCCGTCTGCTGCAAACGCTCGAAGCGCTGGGCTTTCTCGAACGCGTGAACGGCGATCGCAGTTTCCGGCTCGGCGTCGCCGTGCTGCGGCTTGGGTTTGAGTACGTCAACTCGCTGGAGCTGACCGATTTCGGCACGCCGATTCTCGAACGTCTGCGCGATGCGACCGGACTTTCGACGCATCTGCTGATCCGCGATCAGCGCGATGTCGTGTTCGTCGCGAAAGCGCAGAGTCATGAGCCGCTGTTCAGCTCGGTGAAGGTGCATGTCGGTACGCGTCTTCCTGCACATGCGACCGTGCATGGTCATGTGCTGATGGGCGATTTGTCGATGGCCGCGCTGAAGGCGCTTTATCCCGAGGCTCAACTGGAGAAGTATACGGAGCGGACGCCCGCGACTATCGAGGAGCTTTACGAACGCGTGGAAGAATGTGCTTCGCTCGGGTATGGGCTCAGTGAAGCATCGTTCGAGCGGGGGATTTCGGTCGTTACTGCGCCCGTACGGGATCATTCCGGCGCGATCGTCGCGGCGGTGGCGGCGACCGTGCCGCGGTCCGATATCGGCGCCGATGATGAGAAAGCGCGGCTTGTCGCGAAGGTATGTGGCGCTGCGGTCGAGCTTTCCATGCGGCTGAATTATCGGCCTTCTGAGGGGGATCGTACTGTGGGGCGCGCTGCGAGTGCTTGAGGTTTTCTCTCGCCGGATCCCGTTTTCTTTTTGGTCTATTAGCACTGCCCCTGTGCGGGGCGGCGGTCACTTTCTTTGCTGCAAAGAAAGTAAGTTTTCTTGTCTACGAGTTTAATATTAAAAGAATTTCTCGACCGTCGAATACCGCGAGCGTACACATTGCTAGACACTAGGAGTGTCGAGCAAAGACGCCGCATCGACGCTTTCGCGCATTCCGCCAAGTTCGGTCCTGAGACAAGCCGCGCTTGTTACGTCGCGCATTTCATAGACGCTGTCTTCATGGTTGCGCATTATGTCGACGGTTCTTTGAAGCGTGCGAAATAGCAGTCGCATGGCAGCGATACGTGGATCGAGTGTAGAAGGCTCGGAATACGCTGAGGAAGGTTGTCGCCGTGAGGATGCGTGTGAGACTGCCGATTGTTTTTGATGTAGCACCGGTCTAGCTCCTGTTTTGGACAAACCCGGAGCCGCCCCTGTCTCTCAGTTGGGGGGGTGGAAACAATGACAGGGTTGGAAGACCGGGACGCTACACCATTGCCAGCAACCCTCGCGGGTTCCCTGCCACGTCCCGCTCTTAGGCCCGACAAAGCATCGAGCGCCGTTGGTCAGATGGCGCACGTGGTCTAGCTGCGCTCCATGTCGAAAGAGCGCGACGAACGTCAGCCGGCATTGCGCGGGCTCACGGGTGCAGAGTGTCTTCAAAACCGCCGAGTCCTGGCTGGCGCTACCACGCGCCAGCGATGTAATTATGCGTCGCACCTGCGCGAAATCATTTTAAGAGAAATCCGACCTTGTATTGCTGCTTCTTGGCAGTGTCTTTGGCCTAAGGGTTTTTTTTGCTTCCTCTCGAAATAATTCCCGCCTACGTTTCGCCGGTCGTGCGCTGAATCCGTATGCGCCCGATTAGATAGGAATGTTTATCAGGCCATGGCCTGACAGCATCTCGATGCAGGGAATCCGAATGGAAGCACAATCAAAGCGATCCACCGCCCTCGCGCGCTGGATCACGGGCAGGCAGAACTACTATCTCAAGGTGCGAGGCGCACCGCCGAGCGATGGCCTCTCGATCATCTCCGTCAAGGC
>Ga0182736_1001108_pt1 | contig 29668 bp, 21 predicted proteins | sample eDN5th30CKraftBY_FD_128882 | JGI IMG/M metagenome (GOLD analysis project Ga0182736, IMG submission 128882) | Enriched backyard soil microbial communities from Emeryville, California, USA - eDNA 5th pass 30_C Kraft BY (version 2) (version 2) | ecosystem: Environmental > Terrestrial > Soil >...
CGAGCGAACTAATGAAGTCGAGATTCTCGGGAATCATCGGCATGACGAGCGCGTCGGCGGCGAGCAGCGCGTTCAAATTCATATACGACAGCGACGGTGACGTATCGATCAGGATGTAGTCGTACTGCGAGCGCAATGGCTCGAGACCCTCGCGCAAGACTGCCCAGAATCGATAGCCCTGAATGGTCTTCTGGCGAGCCGGCAGCAAGAACTCCGCTCCATATAAGAATGTATGGCCGGGGATGATGTCGAGGCCATCCCAATACGTCGATTGCACGCTCGCGCCGAGACCGCCCTCTACGTTTTGATCGTAGATATAGGGCAGCACGGTGTCGTCGCCGGAGATTTCCTTTTCGGCATAGAGACCGCACAACTCCGAAGCCGAAGCTTGCGGATCGAGGTCGATGAGCAATACTTTGCGGCCAAGAAGCGTCAGAGCCTGTGCGAGGCAAACCGTCGTTGTGGTTTTAGCGGAGCCGCCCTTCAACTGAGCCGTTGTCAGCACCTTGCCTCTGAAGGTGCCGTTGCTGTCGTCGAGCCGGGTCTGGTAGATATCAGAAGCCATCTTCACCCAGACGCGCACTTCAGGCAGAGTAAATGTCCGGCTGCGGCCGCTGCCGTTCAGCGTGCCTGTCGGAAGCCCGCCTTCGCCTTTCGTGACCAGATATTGAATCTGCTGCCGAGTCAGATTGCACATCTCGGCCAGTTCGCTAATCGTATAGAACGGCGCGAGCTTACGCGGACGCGGCGCCAGAATCTGTTCACGAAGGTTATCCGAGAAGGGTTCCAGGTTATCCGCGAACTCAGCAACTTCGCGGAGCGTAACCTTCCGGTCTTCCATAGGTAGCGTGCCTACGTTTGCCATTCTGCGCTTTCTCCAAGTATTGACGTCGAAGCGCAGAATACACGAATACGCGTAAACAAGGTTGTATTGCGTCGAGTTTTAACCGATCGGCCAGCGGTGTATATCCAACCCCTTGATTTTTCGTTCTTTTCTAAATAGGCCGCTCGGTGCCGTGAATTGAGTAGACGGCGAAGAACGAGTTGAATCCTAAGCATCGTGAAATCACTGCGGCGTCCGCACAAAAACCACCCCGGGGGCGGTTTTTGTGCGGTTCGCTCTCATCCGCTTTTCTATATTAGATTCAACGACTTAACGAAATTCATTCGCCGCAGCGAGCGTAAACTCAGTCGATGTCAGTTCAGTCTTTTTGTAAACCTAAACCCACCCACCAACAAACAGCGCCACCCATTTCCCTTAAAAATCAACACGCAACCCTGTGGATAGAGGCGCTTTTTGTGACGCCTAGGGCGCTTTTTGTGCGGACGGCGCCGCAAATTGGGCCGCACGAGGCGGAAATTGTGGCGACCGGGGTGGAAATTGTGATCCGCCTCAGCGAACGGGGCGATTTTTGTGCGGATAACGTCAAGCAGGAGCGGGGTGGTTTTTGTGTTGACACCCCTCGCTCGCCTGATAGAGTGCCGGGGATCGAAGCCGAATCGGAAGCATGGAAAACCAAGACCTCACTGTCACACCGCAGCAGTTGGCGCTGGACATCTACGAAGACATGTCCGCGCAGGGATCGGCGATCTGCGAGTCGACGAGGGACATCGGTTTCCTGCGCAACAACATCTTCACGCGGGTCGGCGGATTGGGCATCGCCGCGCGGCGCGTGCTCGATGCGGCGTACTTCATCGTTGCGACGAAGGCGCCCGAAGAACTCATCGACGACAAGGTCTATACGTTCACGGCCGACGTCAACTACTTCAAGTGGTTGATGCGCTACGACAGCCGCAACCACAGTCATCTGATCGCGCAGATGCGAGCCGCGGCCCGGGCGCGCGTCGAAATCATGACCGCGCCGTCGATCGAGGAACTGACCGAGAAGGACTCGTGGGGCACCATCAGTTTGCTGGGTGACTGCTACATCGAGCGCAACGTCGTGTGCGTCCTGCTTGCCGGGCGGGTCATCAAATATCTGATCAGCCCGTACAAGGCGCATTGGCTGAGCCTGCGCGCATCGACGGCTTTTTCGCTTTCGCTCGCCCGCGCGATTTACGACCGCCTCATTCCGTGCGAAGGCCACGGTGTGACCGAGTGGTTCGCATTCGAAGACGTGCTCGAATGGCCCGGCAAGGTCGGCGAATCGCGCAAGGAAGTGAAGGAATTCAAGAAGCGGTTCCTCGAGCCCGCCATCGACCAGCTCAACGAAGTCTCCGATTTCGATGTCAGCTGGGAGCCCAATGCCGATCGCGTTCCGGCGGACAAGCTGAAAATCCGTTTCCGCTTCACGAAGAAGCAGGGCGCCGACGCGGCGCGCGCCGGCATTCAGGATTCGATGTATCTGCTTCTGCACAACGAATTCGCTTTCGATACCCCCGACTTCGAGCGCCTCGCGAAGCGGCGCGACGTGTGGACCGACGAGCGGCTCGAACAGGCGATCGAATACACGCGATACAAGCTCAACGAAGGCAAGGTGACGGTCAGCCCGCGCGGCTATCTGTTCAAGGCCCTGGAAGGGAATTACCGCATCGGCGAAGCGGACCGGAAGATGGCGTCGATCAAGGCGAAGCAACTCGAGGACGACAAGAAGGACCGCCGTTCGCGCGATACGGCGCAGGCGCATCTTGAAGCCAGCATTCAGGTTCAGAACGATACGGCCAAAGCCAAGATGAGCGAGGAGATCCGCGCCGGCCGCGAGTACTTCGAATCCGTCGATGCGCCGGCACGCAAGGAACTGTGTCACTCGTTCGTGAGCCAGCTGATTCCACAGCGGCTCATCGAGAAGCAGGGCGTTTCACGCGAGAGCCTGAGCGCCGACAACATTCTCACCGTCAATCGCGTGGTCGCCGACGCCTTCTGCTCGCATGTCTACGCGAAGATGAAGAAGGCGCGTGCGGGCAACCGAATCTGATCTGCGCGAAGGGTCGAGAATTTCTCAGGCATCCTGTCTATTCAGCAAGGTTTTCTGACAGCCCGCGAGCACCGCGCCGGCAGCCAGCACGAGCGCCGAATAAACGAGTCCGCGAGTGAGCCCGGCGCTGTCCGACACCCGTCCGATCACGACCGGACCGACGATCTGCCCCAGCGCGAACACGATCGTGAACGCGTTGATCCCACGCGGCCACTGATTCGCCGGCAGATTGTGCCGCACGAAAGCCGTCGTCGATGCCACCGCCGATAAAAACGTCGCGCCGAACAACGTACCCGAGACGAACGCCGCCAGCGGATGCGCGAACATCGCGGGAATGAGCGTTGCGGCGGCGAGCAGTCCGTTGAGGATCGCGAGCGCCTGACCGCCGCGCATGCGATCGAGCAGCCCGGACCACATCCGCGCCGATACGACCGTCGCCACGCCCAGCAGGATATAAAAGCCGATCACGACCGCCGCGCTCATGCCTGCGTTGCGAAGCAGGGCGACGATGAACGTCATGTAGCCGATATAGCCGATACCGAAGCACCCGTATCCGGCGAGCGCGAGCGCGAAACGCCGCCGCCGAACCGGCGCGCCCGCGGCGCTGTCCGTACCTTGACGCGTCGCCGAAACAGGCTGCGCGGATTCGATACGCCGCGCGGCCCAGACGGCGGCGCCGGAACACGCCGCGCAACCCGCGGCGAGCGCGAACCACGCGACGCGCCAGCCGTGCGCGACCGGCAGGACCGTCAGCGGAACGAGTATCGACGAGATCACGATGCCCCAGCCCGTGCCGCCGTAATACAAGCCGATGACGAGTCCGGCGTCGCGCGGCGACATCGATGCGAGCCGTGCCGCCAGCACGCCGCCGCTCACGAAGACGAGCGCGCTGCCGATTCCCGTCGCGACGCGTAACGCGAGCAGGGCGTCGGTATCGGTCGTCGTGCCGCTCGCCGCCATCAGGACGACGGTGAGCGCGCAGCCCGCGACGAACAGCGTGCGCGACGGCGCGCGCATCGACAATCGTGAGAACGCGAGTGCGCCGAGCAGGTAGCCGAACGCATTCGCCGTATTCATCGCGCCGGCCTGGGCGAAGTTCCACGCGAGGTCGAGCCGCATCGGCGGAAGCAGCAGCGCGTAGGAGAAGCGCGCGAGCCCGAGCGCGATGGCGCTGCCGAGCGATAGCGCCATCGCGAGCAGAAGCGCCTGTCTGCGAAGTTCCCCGCTTGCATCGTCACGCTGTATCACGCTCTTTTCGTCCTGTTGTCGATACGCGGCCTATGGTATCGCGGACCGGTCATATTGCTTACACAAGCCGTGGCTAAGCTTCGCAGCGCTGTATCGATCTGCGACCGAAGCCGGAGAAACCGATGTCCACTGTTGCATGCCGTCACGCGCTCGTGGCGTGTCTCGTCGTTTGCGCCAGTGCAATCGTTTGCGGTTGCGGCGAGCGGGACACGGAATCATCGGCCTCCGCCGGGCTCACGCGCGACGTATCGTCCGAAACATCCGCGACATCCGGCCCATCCGCGACGAGCGAGCTTCAGAATTGGGCGAAACAGGCCACAGGAGGCGCATCCGATGAAGCGGCGCAGCCCGCGATAGCGCGAGCCGCGTCGGAACCGCTCGCGACACCGGTGATTCACACGGTTGACTGACCCATCCATTTACTTCCCGCAAAACGAATGAAAAACACGAACCGTCGTGACTTTCTGCGCGCGGCCGCCCAGGCGGCAGGCGCGACCGCCGCACTGAACGTGATGCCGCTCGGCATTCGCCAGGCGCTCGCGATTCCCGCGAACAACCGTCATGGATCGATCGAGGACATCGAGCACATCGTCGTGCTGATGCAGGAGAACCGCTCGTTCGATCACTACTTCGGCACCATGCGCGGCGTGCGCGGCTTCGGCGACAAGACCGCCGTGACGCTGCCCAACGGCAAGCCGGTGTTCAATCAGCCGATCGCGTCCGGTGCGGGCGAAGTGCTGCCGTTCCACCCGGACGCCGCCAATCTCGGCCTGCAGTTCCTGCAGGATTTGCCGCACGGATGGACGGACGGGAAGGGCGCGTTCCACGACGGCCGCTATGACCAATGGGTGCCGTTCAAGGGCACGACGACGATGGCGTATCTGCAGCGCGACGACATCCCGTTCCACTATCAGCTCGCCGACGCCTTCACGATCTGCGACGCGTATCACTGCTCGACGAACACATCGACCGATCCGAACCGCTACTACATGTGGACGGGCTATGTCGGCAACGACGGCACCGGCGGCGGCCCGGTCGTCGATAACGCGGAAGCCGGCTACGGCTGGTCCACGTTCCCCGAAGTGCTGGAGCGCGCGGGCATCTCGTGGAAGATCTATCAGGACATCGGCACGGGGCTCGACGCGAAGAATTCGTGGGGCTGGACCGACGACGCGTACATCGGCAACTATGGCGACAATTCGCTGCTGTACTTCAAGCAGTATCAGAATGCGCAGCCCGGCAGTCCGCTGTATGAAAAGGCGCGTCGCGGCACGAACGCGGTCGCCGGCGACGACTACTTTTCGATCCTGAAGCGCGATGTGGCGGCGGGCACGCTGCCGCAAGTCTCGTGGATCGTCGCGCCCGAGGCGTTTTCCGAGCACCCGAACTGGCCCGCGAACTACGGCGCCTGGTATATCGATCAGGTGTTGCAGGTGCTGACGTCGAATCCGGATTTGTGGAGCAAAACGGCGCTGCTCATCAACTACGACGAAAACGACGGCTTCTTCGATCACCTCGTCCCGCCGTTTCCGCCGACGTCGAGCGCGAACGGTCTTTCGACGGTCGATACCAGCGCGGAGATCTTTCCGGGCAGCGCGAAATACGCGAGCGGCCCCTACGGCCTGGGCGCGCGCGTGCCGATGCTCGTCGTGTCGCCTTGGTCCAAAGGCGGCTGGGTATGCTCCGAAACCTTCGACCATACCTCGGTGATCCGCTTCATCCAGAAACGCTTCGGGCGCGCGCACAACCTCGCCGAGCCGAACATCTCGCCGTGGCGTCGCGCGATTTGCGGCGATCTGACGTCCGCGTTCGACTTCCGCAATCCGAATAGCGCGATGCCGACGCTGCCGGCGACGAGCGGCTACGTTCCGCCCGACAAGCAGCGCCATCCCGACTATGTGCCTGTCCCGCCCGCCGCGCAGGCGCTGCCGAAGCAGGAGTCCGGCGTGCGCGCCGCGCGCGCGTTGCCGTACGAGCTTTTCGTGCGCGCGCGCCCGGATGCGTCGAAGGACGCCGTCTCGTTCGACTTCGTCAACACCGGACGCGCGGGCGCGGTCTTTCTGCTGTATCGCAATGCGAGCGCGGATGCGCCTCGCACCTATACGGTCGAAGCGCGCAAGCGTCTCGCGGACAGCGTCGCGGCGAACGCGGACGGCAGCTTCGATTTCGTCGTGCACGGCCCGAACGGCTTTCTGCGGCGGATCGCGGGCAAGGCGAGCGCGCAGTCGCACTGGTGGTCGCGCGAGCAGGCCGCGCCGGATGTCGCCGAAGGCTACGACGTCGCCAACGGCAACCTGCAACTGCGGCTCGCGAACCGCGGAACCGCGGCATGCACCTTCAGCGTGAAGAATGCCTACGATCCATCGAAGACGGTCACGCGGCGCGTGCGGGGCGGCGACACGGAGCAGCTCTACGTCGATCTGCGCGACGCGCACGGCTGGTATGACATCGAAATCACGGTCGACACCGATTCCGCGTTCCTGCGCCGTCTCGCGGGTCACGTCGAAACCGGGCGCGACAGCATGAGCGATCCGGCGTTCGGCGCCTGACGCAATCGCGTCGAGCATTGTCGGCCGCGCGCATCGACCCGCGCGGCCGCGTCGACTTTTCCTCCGCCATCCGCCAGTCCAGCGGAACTCCGCAGCTCGAGTCCACTCCCAAAGTCTCGCAAAGGCGGGCATTTTTTGCCGGCCAGCCTCGTCGTGCAGCGCACATACGTGGGACATCACGCATTGCGAAGCGCGACAAAGCCTGTGAAGATCGAACGTGCACGTCAATTCACGCTCAGGTTCGACGCGACGGTGAAATCAAAATGGCACGCCGCGCGCCGTATCGCAGCATCGATCCAATAACGAATTGGGGTGCAACACGGAGACGGGGATGAGAGAACGAGCAACCGTGCTGCTGGTTCGTCGCCAGTCAGTGCTGCTGGTCCGGGAGCGTGGCGGACCGTGGCTTCTGCCGGGCGGAGCGGTGGCATACGACGAATTGACGATTGTTGCAGCGATCCGAGCGCTGCACGAAGACACCGGCGTCGAGGCGAGCGCTGCGGCGTTTCTGTTTCAGCAGGCGTCGGCGCATCATCTGCATCATGTTTTTCGCATTGCGATACCGGACGAGGTGCATCTGCGGCCGAAAGCCGGCGCGCGATTCCATGAGTTGCTGTGGATCGATGCGCCTCAACTCGCGCAAGTCAGTGCGACGCCTGGCACACGCGCGATCCTGACCCGCGCGATGGGCGGCAGCCGGGAGCCGGCGCGGCACGCGTGGAAAAACGGCGACGCCGATGCGGCCATGACGGCCGGCGCCGGCAGGCGCGGGCGCTGAATCGGGTCGCCGATCGGTCGCATCGAGGCTTTTTTCGTCTGCGCAAATCGCGAAGGCACCTTGTTTCGCCACGAAATGAATACTTTTCCGGCGAACTTATGCCTATGCTAGCGTTGGGACGGTTGCCAGGCGCACCGGCGAGTATCGTCGGACGCGAGCGGCAGCTTGAGCAACGGAAGCATTCGCCCTTTGACTGGCGGAGGAAACCATGAAGCTCGTCAGCCTATTCGCCGGAACCGTCGGGTTCGTGGCGGTGGTCGGCCTTTCCTTATTGGCGGTAGCGGACATTTTCTTGACAACGTCCGACAAACCCGCGGAAAAAGAGGGGCTCGCGTGAAACGCGCTTTCTTACTTGCTGAAATGATCGGTTAATCGTCGGTCAAATAGGCGAGACGACTGGCGGCAAATCGGGAATATCGACGCGCGCATTCGAATGACGCGCCGTTGTCTTTCGAAATCCGCATCTCGACGTGTAATACGCTCTGCATCGGTCTCCGAATAAATCGCGCCGGCCTTCGCGTCGCAGCGGTCGATGCGCGTCCCCGGCCCGCGCCGCACCATGCCGTTCGTCCGCCCGCGCGGCCGCGCTGCCCGGCGAGCGGTCCACGGAAAAGATGCGCTTTCACCCTTTTGTTCAGGGATTTGCGCGGGCCGCATCCGTCCGAAAATCATCCACATAGGTCCGTCACGCGGAAATTGGCCGATTTCCGATGTGATATAATCCGCGAATAAATCAAAATTTCATTCGGCCAAAACTTTCAGCGGCAGGTTTTATCTAATGCTTGATTCAACGCGTACGAGCGCGGAGGAAGCATGTCTGTAGGCGGTGTTATAGGCGCAATTGTTTTTTTCGCAATAATCGGCCTCGCTTTGCTGGCCGTGTTCGAAATTATCTTTTCGCCTTCTTCCAAACATAAGGCAGATGAAATGAGCAAGCCGGCTCATAAGCGGCCTACGTGGTATCGCAGGCGCGAGGTCGCCGTGCGCCGCGACGAGCCTTGATCCACGACAAAATTTCCTGATCCGCCAACAAGTTAGGTCTCCCTCCGTATCGGCCCGTGGCCAGCGCCAGGCGCGCCGGCCATCGCATCGCGCAGCCATTCCGGCACAGCCGTTCAAAATCCCTCGCATTATTTAGCTGTCGCAACTGTGTGCGATAGCGCACCGCAGTCACGTTCCCCAGACTCTAGTCTTTCTTCGCCGGCATCATCATGAAATGTAGGTTCATCATTTCGAAAGCGCCGGAACACAACACATATAAAAGACAGTTAAGCGCTTAGCTAAAGATTTCAATTCTATCGACTGGCGAATCCGCTGCTGTCTGAGGGAAAAGAAAATGGCGCAACCCGCATATCCTTCCGTGCTTGAATGGTGGACGCGCATCGAGAAGCGGCTCTACGGCGACTCCGAAGAGACACCGCGACGCGCTCACGTTCGTGCTCCAATCACCGTCCTGTACGACGGCCACGAGAACATCGAGGCGCTGTGGAAAGCGCTGCTTCAGTGCCGAACGCCACATATCCAGGCCGTCTGGAAGTCCCCCGACTCCGGCGAAATGCGACTGCTCGCCGAGTCGTATGTCGCGATACCGGAGAAGCTTTTCTTCCTGAAGTCGTTGCAGACGAGCCTGCAGCGCGTCGCCGTTCTCGTCGACCGGGCGCAGAAGCGGCTCGACGCGAACCCGCCGCTGCGCGATCTTCCGCTCGTCAAGCCGAAGGCTCGGCCCGCGCGTCTGTCGGGTTTCACTTCGGCGTGCTTCGCGCTGCGCCATCTCGGCCGCAAAGTGCTGAATCAGCCGCTCAAGCTGCTGGTTCAGCGCGGACACTGGGTCCTGGCGTATCGGCGCACCGATGCCCCGTCCGCGGACGGCGACGAAAGCCGCAACTGGGTGACGCTTCCCGGCATGACGTCGCAGTTCCATGCCGATCCGTTCCTCTGGCGCGGCAAGAACGGCGACTATCACCTGTTCTTCGAAAGCCTGCCCTACGACACGAATCGCGGCACGATCAGCCATATCGCGTTCGATCCGGCCACGCAGACTTGGCAAGAGACGCCGCGCGTCGTGCTCGACAAGAACTATCACCTGTCGTATCCGTTCCTCTTCGAGCATGAGGGCGAGGTCTTCATGATTCCGGAGACCTGCGGCAACCGCACGATCGAGATGTACCGCGCCGCGTCGTTCCCGACGGAATGGGTGCTGCACAAGGTGATCATGCGCGATGTCGTCGCCGCCGATACGACGCTCCATCACGACGGCAAGACATGGTGGATGTTCACGAGCATGACGGAGGACGGCGGATCGAACTGGGACGAACTGTCGATTTTTTATTCCGACAGCCCGTTCGGCGAATGGACCGCGCATCCGATGAACCCGGTCGTTTCCGACTGCCGCCTCGCGCGCATGGCGGGCAACCTGTTCAAGGACGGCCAGAACCGCCTGATTCGCCCCGCGCAGAATTGCGAGCGCGAATACGGCGCGGCGCTGACGTTCCGCGAGATCACCGAGCTCACGACGACGACCTATGCCGAGCGCACGGTGTCGGTTCGCACGCCGCCGCGCGGTCATCAGGGGTTGCATACGTGGAATGCGGTCGGCGGGATCACGGTCATCGATCTCAAGACGCAGCTTCGCAAATGGAATCCGTGGCGCGGTGCGATGAGGCGCGCCTGACGCCCGCAGGACGCGCGCGGACAGGAGAACCGGCGTGTGGCACGTCGCACAGTGCGTGCCACCGCGCCGGCTTACATTGATGACTCGCCGGAGCGTGCCCCGGCGAGGCAGCCCATCGTCATAAAACACACCCGTCAGTACAAGCATTGCCGCCAGCGACGCGCGCGTCGGTTGCCTGGAGACGGGCCCATCGTAGAAAAACGGCAGCCGGGACCATGAAGCTTCTCCATGTCATCGTTGCGCTCAATGCGGACGGCGCTGAACGTATGCTTCAGCGCCTCATCGAGTCGCACATCGAAGATCCGCGATTTCGTCACGTCGTCTGCTCGCTGACGACCACCGGCAAGATCGGCGAAGAACTCGCCGCGCGCGGCATCGACGTTCATAGCCTCGGCATGAAATCCCCGCTCGGCTTTCCGCGCGCGTTGATGCGCCTCGTGAAACTGATCCGCGAAGAACGCCCCGACATCATTCAGACGTGGATGTATCACGCCGACTTTCTCGGCGGGCTCGCCGGACGGATCGCGGCGCACAAGCGCATCGTCTGGGGCGTGCGCACCACCGATGTCCGATCGGGCGGCTCGCGCGTGACTGTGCTGCTGCGCAAGATCTGCGCGTGGCTGTCGTACTACGTGCCGCAGACGATCGTCTGCGCGGCCGAGGCGTCGCGCCGCGCGCATGTGTCGGTCGGCTACGACGCGAGCCGCATGATGGTCGTGCCGAACGGCTTCGACGTCGCGCGCCTGTGCGCCACGCCGGAGCAACGCAGCGCGATCCGCGAGCAATGCGGATTCGGCGAGCGCGACGTCGTCGTCGGCGTGCTCGGACGCTTTCATCCGGTGAAGGATCACCAGAATTTCGTGCGCGCGGCGGGCATGTTGGCCGCGCGTCATCCCGATGTGCGCTTCATGCTCGTCGGCCGCGATCTCGACGCGAACAATCGCGAGCTCGCGGACTGGATCGCGCAGACGGGGTTCGCATCGCGCTTCGTGCTGCTCGGCGAGCGGCGCGACGTGCCCGCGTGCCTGTCGGCGATGGATGTGTTCTGCCTGTCGTCGCGCACCGAAGGATTTCCGAATGTCGTCGGCGAAGCGATGGCGATGGCGCTTCCGTGCGTCGTCACCGACGTGGGCGACGCGGCCATGCTCGTCGCGAATACGGGCGTGGTCGTCGAGAAGGAAAACAGCGACGCGCTTGCGGCGGGACTCGATCGCATCGTCGACATGAAACCCGACGAGCGCCTTCGTCTCGGTCAGATGGCGAAAGCGCGCATCCACGCCGAATTCACGATGATGCGCGCGCGCGAGCGTTTCGAAGATATCTACCTGCGGCTCGTCGAAGAGAAATGAGCATCGCATAAGCGCGGCCTATGGCCGGATCGTAAGGAGAACCAATATGTGCGGTATCGTCGGCTTTCTGGGTGGACGCGGCTTCGGCGCGGGCGACTCGAAGACAACGGTGCGGAAGATGGCGCTCGCCATCGCCTATCGCGGCCCCGACGACGCGGGCGACTGGACCGATGATTTGCGCGGCATCGCGCTCGGTCATCGGCGGCTGGCGATCATCGATCTGTCGTCGGCGGGACATCAGCCGATGGCGTCGGGCAGCGGGCGATATGTCATCGCGTTCAATGGCGAGATCTACAACCATCTCGACCTGCGCGACGAGCTCGAAGACACGCAACGCGCGCCCGCGTGGCGCGGCAGCTCCGACACCGAGACGCTCGTCGCGGGCTTCGATGCGTGGGGCATCCAGGCGACGATAGAGCGCGCGGTCGGCATGTTCGCGTTCGCGGTGTGGGACCGGCAGGAATGCCAGCTCACGCTCGCGCGCGACCGGCTCGGCGAAAAGCCGCTCTACTACGGCTGGCAAGGGCAGGGCGAGGAAGCCGCGTTCCTGTTCGGCTCCGAGCTCAAAGGGCTGCGCGAGCATCCCGCGTTCGAGAACAACGTCGATCGCGGCGCGTTGACGCTGCAAATCCGCCACGGCTGCGTGCCGTCGCCGTATTCCATTTTCGAGGGCATCCGCAAGCTCGAACCGGGCAAGATGCTCACCGTCTCGCTCGAACGGCGCGAGCCGCGCGTGTGGTCGTACTGGTCGGGCGTCGATGCGGCGGTCAACGGATCCGCACGCGGTTTCGCGGGCAGCGCCGAAGACGCCGTCGATGAACTCGAGCATCTGCTCACGGACGCGATCCGTCAGCAGATGCTTTCCGACGTGCCCCTCGGCGCGTTTCTGTCGGGCGGCGTGGATTCGTCCACGATCGTCGCGCTGATGCAGAAGCAGTCGTCGCGTCCGGTGAAGACCTTCACCATCGGCTTCAACGAAAGCGATTTCGACGAAGCCAAGCTCGCGAAGGCCGTCTCCAGGCATCTCGGCACGGAGCACACCGAGATGTACGTGACGGCGCGCCAGGCGCTCGATGTGATCCCGCGTCTGCCGGAGCTATACGACGAACCGTTCGCTGATTCGTCGCAGGTGCCGACGTTCCTCGTCTCGCAACTCGCGCGGCAGCACGTCACGGTCTCGCTGTCCGGCGATGCCGGCGACGAGCTTTTCTGCGGCTATCAGCGTTACAAGACCGCGCCGGGCATGTGGGACAAGATGACGATGATGCCGGCGCCGTTGCGCAAGCTGGCGGCATCGGGCATAGCCGGAATCTCGCCGAAGCGCTGGAACAGCATGGCGGGCCTGATGGAGCCGATTCTGCCGTCGTCGCTGCGCGGCGTGAAGGTCGGCGACAAGCTGCACAAGGGCGCGGAACTGCTGTCGTGCCAGTCGCGCGACGAGGTGTATCTGCATCTCATGTCGCAATGGAACGACCCCGCCGCGCTCGTAATCGGCGGATACCAGCCGCCCACGCTGATGACCGGCAATGCGCCGGCCTTCACCGGCCTCGACGACGTGCAGCGCATGATGGCGCTCGACATGATTACCTATCTGCCCGACGACATTCTCACGAAAGTCGATCGTGCCGCGATGGGCGTGTCGCTCGAAACGCGCGTGCCGTTCCTCGATCATCGCGTCGTGGAGTTCGCGTGGCGTCTGCCGCAATCGATGAAAGTGCGCGACGGACAGACCAAATGGGCGCTGCGCCAGGTGCTCTATCGCCATGTGCCGCGTGCGATGATCGAGCGGCCCAAGCAGGGCTTCGGCGTGCCGATCACGCACTGGCTGCGCGGCGAGCTGCGCGACTGGGCGGAGGCCTTGCTCGATGCGTCGCGGCTGCGTCGCGAGGGCTTCTTCGACGCCGCCACGGTGCGCGCGAAATGGCAGCAGCATCTGTCGGGCGAGCAGAACTGGCATCGTCAGTTGTGGAACGTGCTGATGTTCCAGCAGTGGCTCGAGCACCAGCAGGCATCGTCGATCCCGCTCTTCGCGTCGCACACGGCGGATCTCGCGAGCGTCGCAAGCTGATATCGAATGCGCCGCGCTCGACGCGGTTCGAATGACGAAGGCCTTGATCGGAAGTGAACTGCACCCCAAAAGTTGGACACCCGTTCAACGATTTGGGGTGTTTTTTCATGAGCAAGTACAGCGCACGACTCAAGAGCAGAGTCGTTCAAGACTATTTATCAGGCGAGCGCGGTGGTTACGGAGAGGTGGGGCGTCAACATGGCGTGGGCCAGGGCACGGTGCGTAAATGGGTGGCGGCGTGGCGGGCGCATGGCGAGGCGGCGTTTAAGAAGAAGTACAGTTTCTACGACGGCCCATTCAAACTGAAGGTGCTGCAGTTCATGCACACCAAGGCCCTGTCGTGCCGAGAGACGGCCGCGATCTTCGATATCCGCAATCCGAGCGCGATTAATGTCTGGAAGCGCCGGTATGATTCGGGAGGTATGCAGGCCCTTGAGCCGCGCCCCCGAGGACGCTCCGTGAAGCAACCCAAGTCATCTGCGCCAGCGGTTTCGTCCAAATCCGACGAGGCCCGCACGAAGGAAGAGCTCCTGAAGGAGCTGAACTATCTGCGCATGGAGAATGCGTACCTAAAAAAACTCGATGCCTTGATCCGCTCGGAAAGCCCTACAGCGCAGCGCAAAAAGCGCAAGTAGTGGCCGGGTTGAGGCATGAGTTTGCGCTCGACGGCCTGCTGAAAGTGGCCGGCCTGGCGCGCAGCACGTTCTACTACCAATGCAAGGCTTCACGCAAGGCGGACAAACACGCGCAGCTCAAGGCGCGTATTCGTTCTGTGTTCGAGCAGCACAAAGGGCGTTATGGCTATCGACGCATTACTCACGCAGTCCGGCATTTGGGCACTGTTGTGAATCACAAGACCGTCCAGCGGTTGATGCACCTCATGAAACTGAAGTCGCTGGTGCGCCCGAAGAAGTTTCAAGCCTTCCGCGGGACGGTGGGACGGGTTGCGCCGAACGTGCTGCAAAGACAGTTCGATGCCGCGGGGCCGAACCAGAAGTGGGTCACCGATATCACTGAATTCCGGGTGGGCGAGCGAAAGCTTTATCTATCGCCGGTGCTGGATCTGTATAACGGCGAGATCATCGCCTACGAGACGGCCACTCGTCCGGCATTCGCGATGGTCGCCAACATGATCAAAAAGGCGTTCAGAAGGCTGGAAGTCGATGATCGCCCCTTGGTCCACTCGGATCAAGGCTGGCACTATCAGATGGGCGCTTACCAGGCGTTGCTCTCGCAACGAGCCCTGACGCAAAGCATGTCGCGCAAGGGCAACTGCCACGACAACGCCACCATGGAAAGCTTCTTCGGCACTTTGAAGTCGGAGTTCTTCTACCCCAACCGCTTCGAGAGCATCGAAGCCCTTCAGGCCGGAATCAGACGCTACATGCACTACTACAATCACCACCGCATCAAGCTGAAGCTGAAAGGGCTGAGTCCTGTGATGTACAGAACTCAGCCCTTAGCGGCCTAGCCCAAAACTGTCCAACTTTGCGGGGTGCAGTTCAGAAGCGATCAAGGCCTTTTTTTATGCGTCGATTGCACGCGCCTCACTGCTCAGGCTTCAGTGCATCGCTGCTTCACCGCTTGACTGCATCGCTAAAACTAAAAGGCCCCGGTCGATTCGACCGGGGCCTTTCGTGATTACGTCTGGACGAACTGCTCAGGATCACTTGTGATGTGTCGTCTGCTCGGCAACCGCGCTGGCAACGACGCTGCGCCGCTGACTGCCGAGGAGCCATCGCGGCGTCTTGAACCGCACGATCGCCGTGTAGAGCCAGACGTACGCCACCGCGAACACGACCGCCGTCACCGCGAGCACCACCGGGTTGTGCCAGAAGAGCGACGCGGGCACGATGCCGATCATGCTCAGCACCCACAGATACGGCGACGTGCGCGCGTTTCTGCGCTGACGCTGACGCGGGTCCGTTCCTTTGCGCACGACTCGCTTGAAGATGAGCGTGTGCAGATGGATGCCGTCGGGCGCGCCGACCGGACGCCCGCGCACGATCCGACGGCGGTAGATCGAGAAGAGCGTTTCGAAAAGCGGATAAATCGCGACGACCATTGCATACCACGCACAGACGTTCGGATGCCGCGCGACCAGCAGCACGAGCAATTCGGCGATCGTGAAGCCGATGAAATACGCACCGCCGTCACCGAGAAAAATCGACGCAGCCGGATAGTTCCAGATCGCGAAGCCGCCGATCGCGCCGATCATCGTGAGCGCGGTGCTCATCACGAGCAGGTCGCCGACTTCATGCGCGACATAGCCGATCGAACCGAAGATCAGAATCGCCACGACGGCGGCGAGTCCGTTGAAACCGTCGATGATATTGACCGCGTTGGTGAGTCCGGCGACGGCGAGCACGGTGAGTCCGATCGCAATGGGCGTGACGGCGAGGATCGGATCGACGAGCGGCAAATCCACACGGCCGACGACGCCGTTGAGAATGAACGCGCCGAGCAGCGCGGCCAGCATCGCGCTCAGCAGCCGCGCCCGCACGCTCACGCGCTTGGTCAGGTCTTCGATCACGCCGCTTCCGAATGCGGGCGCTGCGCAAAGCAGCAGCAAAAGGGACTCGTCGCGCGGATTGCCGCCGAAGATCGCGGCGATGGGAAACGTCACGCAGGCCGCGACCATCAATGCGATGCCGCCGACCCGCGGAACCGGATGAGAATGGTTCTTTTGAACCCCGTTCAAATCATGATCCAGGGAAAGCGCCCCGTAGCGTCCCGCGAATCGAACTATAAGTAGCGTCATGCAGAAAGAACTGATGAAGCCAAGCGCAAGGTTTAACATTTTTTTCACTCACGAAGAGGGCGCATCTCTTTTCGAATATCAATACCCGAAAGCCTATGGTAGGTACAACCCCTGCCATTGTCCACGCATTTATGGCGCTTTAATGTGTGAAACCGAGCCTACTGCGATTTTATTGGGGCTTCCCCCGATTATTCATACAAACCCGAAATTAATAGCGCGTTAAAACACGGATTTCATATAAAGGACTTAATGCGCACTTTTGAAATTCGCGCCTTGTCCGTACGCAAGCCCACCTTCGCGCGCATATTCTTGTGAGTGCCGGTACGTTTTTCCCTGCGTTAGAGCCCAGCGGGCCGGCGCTGCCGGCACAACAGGCCCGACGAGCCCGTCGCGGGAGGCGAAAAAATGTCCGCAAATCGAACCCAGGCTAAACCGGTTTTCTTCATAGAATTAGCAGTTCGATTAATAGCGATTATATGTGCGGTGCCGCGCATACAACAAGGCGGCCTATGCTACTTTTCGATTTGCTCAAATGGCCCGCATACTCGTTAAATTCTTAAAAGCGGGAAAGCGAACACTCGGTCGCTCTGAAAGGTTCGATAAACAACAAAAATCGTCTGTGGGAATTTCTCTTTTTTTGGGTCGTGTGTTTCAATACGACTGCAATGCCGGGGCGGGATTTTAACGGCCCTGAATGCAGGCCTGAATTCAAGAATAAGGAAATGATGTTTGCGCCCTTAGGGGTGCGCCGCAGGTGTTTCGATCCGCATCCGGTGCGCTTGCCGCGCCGGTCCCATAAGAGCCTGTAACGAGACGTTCTATGAAAGTTAAAAATCAGGCGTCAGCCGTAATGGCCGAGAGCGAGAAAGAGATCGAGCTGACGTCGATTCTCGAAACGCTGGGCCGTCACTGGAAGATGATCGCGGCGACCGTGGCGGTCGTCTTCAGCATCGGGGTGGTGTACGCGTATTTCTCGGCCCCGATTTATCAGGCCGGCATGCTCGTCAGAGTCGACGACTCGAGCAATGGACAGCCGGCCGACTCACGCGACATGGTTCGGACCGCGGCCACGCTGTTCGATCAGCGTGCGACGGCCGAAGGCGAGATCCAGGTCATCGGATCGAAGTTCGTGCTCGGTCCCGTCGTCGATGCGCTCAAGCTGTACATCCAGGCAGCGCCGCATCGCTTCCCGATCATCGGGGGCATGGTCGCCCGCATGAACGATGAAACGTCGACTCCCGGTCTCTTCGGCCGCGGCGGTTACGCATGGGGCGCCGAATCGATCGACGTGTCCGCGTTCGACGTGCCGAAGAAATACGAAGGCAAGGAATACACGCTGCGCTATCTCGGCAACGGCCAGTATCAGGTGCGCGGCCCGGGCGTCGAGACGGGCGTCGGCGGCCAGGTCGGCAGCGTGCAGCGTTTCGACACCGACGCCGGTCCCATCTCGCTGCTCGTGGGCTTCATCCACGGCGAGAAGGGCGTCGAATTCGATCTGACGCGTAACTCGCGCGTGTCCGCTATCGATCGTCTGCAGAATTCGCTGGCGATCGCCGAGCAGGGCAACAAGTCGGGCGTCATCAGCACGACGCTGGAAGGCAAGGACCCGGTGCTCGTGGCGGCGACGATCAACGAACTGTCGCGCATGTACGTGAAGCAGAACGCCGATCGTCGCGGGATCAACGCCGAGAAGTCGCTCGAATATCTCGAGCAGCAGCTTCCCGACGCCAAGCGTCAGATGGAAACGGCCGAAGACAACTACAACGCGTATCGCAACAGCCGCACGCTGTTCAATCCGGACGAAGAAGGCCGCATCGTGATGCAGCAGGCTTCGCAAGCGGATGCGCAGTTGCTCGACCTGAAGCGCCGTCGCGCCGACCTGGCCGTGCACTTCTCGCCCTCGCACCCGAGCGTGGTGGTGATCGACCAGCAGATCGCGGCGACCGAGAAGTACATCAACGACCTGGCAGCGCGCGTCAAGGCGATGCCGCAGGCCGAGCAGGGCGCGCTTCGTTTGCAACGCGACGTGCGCATGAGCACCGACGTCTATTCGGCATTGCGCAACAACATTGAAACGATGCGCCTCATCAAAGCCGGCCGCACGCCGACGGTGGAGCTGCTCGACCACGCCGAAGTGCCCGAGCGTCCCGTCAAGCCGGTCAAGGCGCTGGTGCTCGTGATCGCGGCTGGTATCGGTCTGTTCCTCGGCATCGTGATGGCGTTCGCTCGCGACTTCCTGTTCAAGGGCGTGCTCGATCCGAAGGAACTGGAATCGAAGACGGGTCTTTCGGTATTCGCGACGATTCCGGACAGCGAGCGTCAGAAGGAACTCGCGAAGCGCATCGCCGAGAAGAAGCCGGAACAGCTCGCGCTCGCCTCGCGTTACCCGACCGATCCGGCTGTGGAAGGCCTGCGCATGATGCGCTCGTCCCTGCAGTACGCGTTGATGGATGCGCCGAACAACGTCGTGATGCTCGCGGGTCCGCTGCCCGGCATCGGCAAGTCGTTCGTCTCCGCGAACCTGGCGACGCTGCTCGCCGCCGGCGGCAAGCGCGTGCTGCTCGTCGACTGCGACCTGCGCCGTGGCCACCTGAACCAGTACTTCGGCCTGCCGCGCGGCAAGGGTCTCGTGGATGTCGTGAACGGTTCGGCCACGCTCGAAGAGACCGTGCATCGCTCGGTGCTGAACAATCTCGACTTCGTCCAGTGCGGCTTCTATCCGCCGGACCCGGCCGAGCTGCTTTTGTCGGACGCATTCACGGAATCGGTGAATCGCGCATCGGCGGAATACGACATCGTGCTGCTCGACGCACCGGCCATTCTGGCGGTGTCCGACACGGCGATCATGGCGCCCGTCGCGGGCTCGATCTTCCTGGTTGCGCGTTATGGGGATACGCGTTCCGGGGAAATCTCGGAGTCCGTGAAGCGGCTCGAACAATCGGGCGCAAGCGTCACCGGCGTGTTGCTCAACGGCTTCAAGGTGCACTACGGCAACTATGCCCAGGCGCGCCAGTACGGCGGCTACGCCTACGCTGCCTACAAGGCCGACAAGGAAGACTAGAGACTGACTCATCCGGCATTTGCTTCAGCTGGACCCCGAATCGAACAGCAGTACTAAATAAACGTCCTGAGTTGCATAACGAGGAGAAGTGAATATGTTCTCGCCGCAAGAGTTGAAACTCGGCATTGTCGGATTGGGCTACGTTGGCCTGCCGCTCGCCGTCGAATTTGGCAAGCGCCATCCCGTCGTGGGCTTCGATATCAATCGTGCGCGCATCAACGCGCTGCGCGAAGGGCGCGATGTCACGCTCGAAGTCGACGATGCCGAGCTGGCTTCCGCGACCTTCATGCAGTACAGCGCCGATGTAGAAGACCTGCGCAGCTGCACCGTGTTCATCGCGACCGTGCCGACACCGATCGATCACTACAAGCGTCCGGACCTGTCGCCGCTGATCGGCGCATCGACGACCATCGGCAGCGTGCTCAAGAAGGGCGACGTCGTCATCTATGAATCGACGGTTTATCCCGGCGCGACCGAAGAAGAGTGCGTCCCGGTGCTCGAAAAGATGTCGGGCCTGAAGTTCAACGAAGACTTCTTCGTCGGCTACAGCCCCGAGCGCATCAACCCGGGCGACAAGTCGCACCGCCTGCCGGACATCAAGAAGGTCACGTCCGGCTCGACGCCCGAAGTGGCCGATTTCGTCGACGAGCTCTATCGCGGCATCATCACGGCCGGCACGCACAAGGCGAGCAGCATCCGCGTCGCCGAAGCGGCCAAGGTGATCGAGAACACGCAGCGCGACGTGAACATTGCGCTGATCAATGAACTGTCGATCATCTTCAACAAGATGAACATCGACACCGAATCCGTGCTGCTCGCGGCCGGCACGAAATGGAACTTCATCCCGTTCCGCCCGGGCCTCGTCGGCGGCCACTGCATCGGCGTGGATCCGTATTACCTGACGCACAAGGCGCAGGCGATCGGCTATCACCCGGAGATCATCCTCGCCGGGCGCCGCCTGAACGACAGCATGGGCAACTATGTCGTCTCGCAGCTCGTGAAGACGATGACCAAGCGCGACATCGCCATTTCGGGCGCGCGCGTGCTCATCATGGGTCTCACGTTCAAGGAGAACTGCCCGGACCTGCGCAACACGCGCGTGGTCGACATCATCGCCGATCTCAAGGAGTACGGCGTCCAGGTCGACGTGTACGACCCGTGGGTCTCGAAGGAAGAGGCGCATCACGAGTACGGCATCGATCCGATCGATCAGCCCGCCAAGGGCGTCTACGATGCGGTCGTGCTCGCGGTGGCGCACAAGCAGTTCGCCGATGAAGGCGCGGAAGGCATTCACGCCTACGGCAAGTCGCAGCACGTGCTGTGCGACCTCAAGTACGTTCTGCCGCCCGAGGCGAGCGACATGCGTCTCTGAGGTTCGGTGGCATCGGCATTGACCGGTGCAGGCCGTCGCACAACATCGCCGCGGTTCGGCTCCCGGAATTTCGGGGGTTGCCCGCGGCGATGTCAACCGGACGTTCGGAGTTCGCAATGAAGATGCCCAAGGTAGTTCTGTACGCCAACACCGATTGGTATCTGTTTAATTTCCGGCTTTCGTTCGCTCGCAAACTGCGCGACGCGGGTTTCGAAGTCATTCTGTTGTCACCCGACGGCGAATACGGCCCGAAGCTGCGCGATCAGGGTTTTCGCTGGCATGCGGTGCCGATGAACCGGCGCAGTCTGAATCCGCTGCGCGAACTGGCGCTCGTGCTCTGGCTCGCGCGCTTCTTCCAGCGCGAAAAGCCGCAACTGGTGCACGGCTTCACGATCAAGAGCGCGGTGTACGGCTCGTTCGCGAGCAAGCTCGCAGGCGTGCCGGCGCGCGTGAACGCGGTCGCGGGGATGGGCTACGTCTTCACGAGCCGCGATCTGAAAGCGCGTATCTTGAAGCCGGTCGTGCGCACGGTGATGCGCTCGGCGCTGAACGGCCGCGACAGCATTCTCGTCCTGCAGAATCCGGACGACATCAAGCTGTTCGAAGCCGCGCGCATCGTCGAGAAGCAGTCGATTCGTCTGATCAAGGGATCGGGCGTCGATCTGACGCGCTTCAAGGTGCGCGAGGCGTCGCCGGACGATGCGGCCAAGCCGCTGCGCATTCTGCTGGCGGCGCGGCTCGTGTGGGACAAGGGCATCGAAGAATATGTGGAGGCGGCGCGCATGCTGCGCCGCGAGAATCGCACCGTGCGCTTCCTGCTCGCGGGTTCGCCCGACGACGGCAACCCGGCATCGGTGAGCACGGCGATGGTGCAGGGCTGGGTGAAGGAAGGGCTCGTCGAATGGCTCGGTCATGTGAGCGATATGCCGAAGCTCTTCACGGAAGTGGATGTGATGGTGCTGCCGAGCTATCGCGAAGGCTTGCCGAAAGCGCTGATCGAAGCCGCGGGCTGCGCGCTGCCGCTCATTACGACGGACGCGCCGGGCTGCCGCGAAGTGGTCAGCGAGTCGGGCGTGGATGGTTTGCAAGTGCCGGTGCGCGATGCACGCGCGCTCGCCGATGCGATCCGCCAGCTCGACGACGACCGCGCGCTCGCGAGAAAGCTGGGCCTCGCCGCGCGCGAGAAGGCACTGAAGAATTTCGACGAACGCATCGTCATCGAGAAGACGCTCGCCGTGTATCGCGAGCTGGTTCCCTCGATCGCGATCGAAGACGAGCGCCGCGAACACGCCGCGCCCGTCGGCAAATTTGGAGACTTTCATGTCTGATCGTTACGAATCGATCCGTCAACAACTGACGCGCACGCCGCAGAAGTGGCTCATTACCGGCGTCGCCGGGTTCATCGGCTCGAATCTGCTCGAAGCGCTGCTGAAACTCGACCAGGACGTCGTCGGGCTCGACAACTTCGCGACCGGGCATCAGCGCAATCTCGATGAAGTGCGCTCGCTCGTGACGCCCGCGCAATGGGCGCGCTTTCGCTTCATCGAAGGCGATATCCGCAATATCGACGATTGCCGCACCTCGGTGACAGGCGTCGCGCACGTTCTGCACGAAGCGGCGCTCGGCTCGGTGCCGCGCTCCGTGAACGATCCGATCACGACGCACGAAGTCAACATCAGCGGCTTTCTGAACATGCTCGTCGCCGCGCGCGACGCGAAAGTCGAGAGCTTCACTTACGCCGCGTCGAGCTCGACGTATGGCGACCATCCGGGCCTGCCGAAAGTCGAGGATCGCATCGGCCAGCCGCTTTCGCCGTATGCGGTGACGAAGTACGCCAACGAGCTGTACGCTTCGGTCTTTGCGCGCACGTACGGGTTGAACGCCATCGGTCTGCGTTACTTCAACGTGTTCGGCAAGCGCCAGGATCCGGACGGCGCGTATGCGGCCGTGATCCCGAAGTGGACGGCCGCGCTCATCGACGACGAACAGGTGACGATCAACGGTGACGGCGAAACGAGCCGCGATTTCTGCTTCATCGACAACGTGGTGCAGATGAACATCCTCGCTGCGCTCTCCGAGCCGCAAGCGCGCAATCAGGTCTACAACGTCGCGGTCGGCGATCGCACGACGCTCAATCAGCTCTATGACGGCTTGAAGCGCGTGCTCGCGGATCACGGCGTCATCAACGAAGGCAGCCCGGTGTATGCGCCGTTCCGCGCGGGCGATGTGCGTCATTCGCAAGCGAACGTCGATAAGGCCGCGCAACTGCTCGGCTATGCGAGCGCCATTCCGCTCGCCGACGGGCTCGCGATCGCGATGCCGTGGTACATCCGCTTTCTGTCGCAGCGCCGCGTGCCGGTCGAAGCCGAACTCGCGACGAGGCCCGCATGAAAATAGTCGTTTTCATCTACTCGATGCACGGCGGCGGCGCTGAACGCGTCACTGCCAATCTCGCGAACGAGTGGGCGGCGCTCGGCTGGGAAGTGACCGTCGTCACGCTGACAGCCGGTGAAGGCGATGTCTATCCGTTTCATCCGGGCGTGAAGCGCCTCGAGCTGGGGCTCGCGGGCGGCGTCGAGGGCGGCGGCTTCGTGCGTACGCTGATGTCGAACGCGAAGCGCGTGCTCGCGTTCCGCAAGGTGTTGCGCGAGACGAAGCCTACTGTCGCGCTCGGCGTCATGGCGACGGCCAACGTGCTCGCCGTGCTTGCGGGCATCGGGCTGCCGTACAAGATCATCGCGAGCGAGCACACGCATCCGCCGCGCGCGCCGCTCACGCCGTTCTGGGAGCGTCTGCGGCTCTTGACGTATCGCTTCGCGGACAAGGTCGTCGCGCTCACCGACGAAACCCGCGACTGGATCGAAACGCATTGCCGCGCGACAGACGTCAAGGTGATTCCGCCGCCGTTCACGCTGCCAATCGCGCGAACGAATCCGATCATCGAGCCGAAAAGCGTCGTGAAGGACGGGCGCAAGTTGTTGCTCGCGGTCGGACGGCTCTCACCCGAAAAAGGTTTCGACAGTCTCATCGATGCGTTCAGGAAGATTGCCGGCGCGCTGCCGCAATGGGATCTGGTGATCGTCGGCGAAGGGCTTGCGCGTGCGAGTCTCGAACGCCGTGTCGAAGAGGCGAAGCTGCGCGGCCGGGTGTTTCTGCCTGGCCGCGCGGGCAACGTCGCGGACTGGTACGAGCGCGCCGATCTCTACGTGCTGAGTTCGCACTTCGAGGGCTTCTCGATGACGCTCGTCGAAGCGATGGCGAGCGGCTGCGCGGCCGTGAGCTACGACTGCGATTCGGGTCCGCGCGTGATCGTCACGCACGGCATGAACGGCCTGCTCGTGAACCCGGTCGGCGATGCGAGCGCGCTCGCGAAGTCGCTCGAATCGCTGATGAAGGACGACGCAGAACGTCATCGCATGGCGCTGTGCGCGACGTCGGTCAACGACACGTTCGCGTTGTCGAAGACCATCGCGCTGTGGCAGGAAGTGTTCGAAGAGTCGGGCGTGAAGGTGCCGCGTCGCGCGGAACTCCACGTACCCGCAGCCGGACGATGAGGAGCCACGACCGATGAAGATCATGCTCGTGGTCAGTTCGATGGGAAGCGGCGGCGCGGAGCGCGTCGCGGCCTCGCTCGTCAATGCGTGGGCGCAACGCGGCGATACGGTGACGCTCGTCATCACGTATAGCGGCCGTGGCGCGTGCTTTTATCCGCTCGCGCCGAACGTGCGCTGCGTCTTCCTCGCCGATCGCGTGAAGGCCGGCGCGCGTATGCTGCAATATCCCGCGCGCTTTCGCGCGCTGCGTGCGCTGATCCGCGAAAGCGCGCCCGATGTGGTCGTGTCGTTCCTCTCGAACGTGAACATCACGACGATTCTCGCGACGCGCGGCCTCGGCATTCCGGTGATCGCGAGCGAGCACATCGATCCGTCCGCCGACGGCCGTTCGCAGCTCATGAGCCAGATGTGCCGCTTCGTTTATCCGAGCGCGGACCTGCTCACGCTGCTCACGGACAACATGGAGGCATCGTTCAGGAAGATGGTGCCGCGCGTGAAGCGCATCGAAGTGGTGCCCAATCCGCTGCCGGACGAGTTGTTGCTGTTGCAGCCCGAAACCATCGAGAGGAGCGCGCGCAAGCGGCTCGTCGCGGTCGGGCGTCTCAACACGCAAAAACAGTTCGATCTGCTGATCGATGTATTCGCGACGCTCGCGCCCGAGTTTCCGGACTGGGATCTGTGGATCTGGGGCGAAGGCCCGGAGCGCGCGGTGCTCGAAGCGCAGGTCGCGCAACTGAAGATGAACGAGCGCGTGCTGATGCCCGGCAAGACGACGACGCCTTGGGAAGAGATGGCGCGCTCGGATGCGTTCGTGCTGTCGTCGCGCTACGAAGGTCTGCCGATGGCGATGCTCGAAGGCATGGCGCTCGGCCTCGCGACGGTCGCGTTCGACTGCAAGAGCGGCCCGCGCGAACTCACGCGCGACGGCCAGGACGGTCTGCTCGTGCCGGCCGGCGACAAGGCCGCTCTGATCGATGCGCTGCGCCGCGTGATGTCGGACGAAGCGTTGCGCGCCGAGCTCGGACGCAAGGCGGCGGCATCGGTACGGCAGCGTTATTCGTCGCCGGCGATCCTGCGTCAGTGGGACGCGATCTTCGCGCAACTCGGCGCACGCTCGCGCGGCGGCGAAGGCAAGAGCACGGCTTATGCGCGTGCGGTGACGGGAGAGAAAGCGTAATGGTCGACCGGCGACAAGTGATCCGCTCGCTGCTGATGGGCGCCGTCGCCAGTGGAGCGGGCGTCGCCGGCTTCGACGCGCGCGCGGCGCAGAAACGCGATGTCGTCACCGACAAGTCGTTCGGCGTGAAGGGCGACGGCAAGACGAACGATCGCATCGCGCTGCAGCGGGCCATCGATCAATCCGTCGATTCGACCTTGCTCATCACGGGCAAGTGCCGTATCGACGACAAAGGGCTCGACCTGCGGCGCGATAGTCACCTGCGCTTCGCACCGGGCGCGTCGATCAAGCTGCTGCCGCACGATACGTCGTTCTATTCGATCTTCCGCATCTGGGACGTGAGCAACGTGCTCGTCGAGAACGCGGTGCTCGACGGTAGCAAGGAGCTTAATGCCGCGAAACCGGCGCTGCGTGAAAACGGTCACGGCATGGGCTTTTCGATTGCGGGAAGCACGGAGGTGACGCTCATCTCGCCGAAGACGATCGGCTGCTGGGGCGATGGCATCTATATCGCCAACAGCTACAACGTCGCGTTTAAGTACAGCAGCGGTATTCGCGTGGTGAATCATCATGCGGACCGCTGCCGCAGACAAGGCGTGTCGATCATCAGCGGACGCAACATCGTGTTCGAGAATCCGCTGTGGGAGAACATCGGCGGCACGCAGCCGGAAGCGGGGCTCGACGCGGAGCCGAACAGCAACGCCGATATTCTCGAGAACATTCGCATCGTCAATCCGACGACGCGCAATTGCCGGTACGGGATCATCGTCTGGCTGGAGGAGATTGTCGGGCCGATGCCCAAGCATGTCGATATCGGCATCACGAATCATCGCGACGAAGGCGCGAGCGATGCCGCGTTCGCCGTGTCATCGCTCAAGCTGAATGGGCGCAAGGTGTCCGGGCAGATCGCGAGTCATTCGCCGACATGGGTGAGTCCGAAGATGTCGACAGTGGAAAGCATCGATTACGACAAGGCGGGACCGAAGATCATCGTCACCAACCTGAGGCTCGTGCCATGAAAGCCGCGCCCACACACAATAACTAAAGCGGAAAAAAGGCCAATACGATGCAAGCAACGACAATGAACAATACGGCGCAGCAAAGCGCACAGAGCGCGCAGAGCGAACCGATACGACGCATGACCGGATTCGCGTACTTCATGACGCCATCCGGCTGGGCGTTCCTTGTGCTCGCGGCCACGGCGCTCTCGATCGTCGCGTTCCGCGAGCGCAGCGTCGGCCTGATCTTCGACCAGGAAGCGTACATCCAGTACTTCCGCTCGACCGACTGGCACTGGCTCGTGCAGTTCTATCAGAACCGCGAGTCGGATATGGGCTTTCTCATCAGCCTTATCACGGAAGAGCTGGGCTGGCGCTCGTGGGTCATCCTCCTCAATGCGTTCGGCGTGTCGCCCGAAGGCGGCATCCGCATTACGGTGGTGCTGCTTAACCTGGTCGTGATGTATTCGCTGTTGCAGACGCGCAGGCCGCTCATCGGTCTCGTTCTGTGGCTCGTGATTCCGTATGCGCTCGCTACGGTCGGTCTGTTCCAGATCCGCCAGGGCTTCGGTCTTGCCATCGCGATGCTCTTCGCGCTGCGCTTCAATAAGCCGACCATCGGCATGGGGCTCGCGAGCTTCGTGCACACGACCTTCGCGGTGCCTACAGCGTTCCTGATGACCGCCGGTTTCATCGGCGAGCAAAGGAAAGCGCGCGCGCTCGTCGCGGTGAGCGTGGTGGCGATCGTGCTTGCGTCGGCGGCGAAGTTTCTGTTTGCGACCTACGGCGGCCGTCGTATCGACGAGTACTCGGGCTATCAGGAAAACTTCACGATCAAGCTGCTGTCGCTGCTGCTGTTCTACACGATGGCATCGGTCATGGTGCTCTACTCGACGTGGCGCGCGCAGGATACGCAGCGTCAGCGCGCATTCACGCGGCTGTCGATCATGCATGTCGGACTCTTCGTGTATCTCGTCGTTGCGTTCTTCGTGTTTCCGTTCGCGAAGGGCCGCGTCTGGTATTGCGTGCCGCTGCTGCTGCCGTTCCTTGCGCCCGAGATCAAGTTCAAGAACGCGATGGTTCTGGTCATCACCTTCGGCGTGTTCGTGGCCGTCGCAGCCGACGCCACGAAGAGTTATTTCGAAGGCGTCTATCACTACTTCCTGATGCCCTGACGACGATGTCCTACTTCCTGATTTCGCTCGATTTCGAACTGATGTGGGGCGTGCGCGACCATCGCTCGATCGCTACATACGGAAAGAACATTCTCGGCGTGCGCGAGGCGATTCCGGCGATGCTCGACATGTTCACGAAGTATCGCGTGAAGGCGACGTGGGCGACGGTCGGCATGCTGCTGTTCGATAACAAAAAGGACCTGCTCGCGAATCTGCCCGACGTCCGGCCGACTTATACCGATACGAAGCTGAGTCCATACGCCAACGGTTATCTCGATTCGATCGGCGATAACGAAAAGAGCGATCCGTACCACTATGGTCTGTCGCTCGCGCGTCGGATCGTCGATACCGAAGGCAGCGAGCTCGCGAGCCATACGTTCTGCCATTACTACGCACTCGAAGCAGGGCAGAACAGGGCGCAGTTCGCCGCCGACATGGAAGCATCGGTCGCATCGATCCGGCGTCTCGCCGATCCGCCCGCGAGCATCGTGTTTCCGCGCAATCAGGTGAACAACGCGTATCTGTCGGTGTGCGCGGAGCAAGGGCTCGTCGCGTATCGCGGCACGGAGCGCAGCTGGATGTATCGCGAAACCTCGCGCGCCGATGAAGCGGCGATGCGCCGCGCGGCGCGTCTCGTCGATACGTACATCAATATCTCAGGCGATCACGCGTTCGATCCGCGCCCGGCTCGCGGACTCATCGACGTGCGTTCGAGCCGCTTCCTGCGTCCATATGCGCGCAACAAGCGCGCGCTCGAATGGCTGCGCATCCATCGGATCAAGCAGTCGATGACGTCGGCGGCGCGCACGGGGCGTTCGTTCCACTTGTGGTGGCATCCGCATAACTTCGGTGCGAATCTGGCCGAGAACCTCGGCGTCCTCGAAGCGGTGCTGAAGCATCACGTGTACTTGAGAGAGACCTACGGCATGCAGCCCGCGACCATGGCGGAAGTCGCGCGGGCGACGCAATCGGAAGAAAGCCGGCTTGCGGAGATGGAATTCGGTTTGTTCGTATGACGAAGTAATCAGGAAAGACAAGACGCTAGAAAATAACCCGCACCGCGGGCGCGATGCAATGGCGATGTCCATTGCATCGCGCTGGCGCGTGCGCGGCAAAAAAGAAGTTCTTGGGGGAAGCGCGATGAACTTTCGTAACGACATCAACGGCCTGCGCGCGTTCGCGGTTCTCGCGGTCGTCCTTTTTCACTTCGATGTGCCCGGCTTCAAAGGCGGCTTTCTCGGCGTCGACGTGTTCTTCGTGATCTCCGGTTATCTGATGACGAGCATCATCTTCAGACGCCTTTCGAAGGACAGCTTCTCGGTGCTCGAATTCTATGGCGATCGAGCGCGGCGCATCATTCCGGCGCTCGCGTTTCTTTGCTTCGCGCTCGGTGTGTTCGGCTGGCTGATATTCCTGCCTTCCGAGTTTCGCGCGTTCGGCAAGGCGGCGGGATCGAGCCTCGGCTTCTTTTCGAACATCGTTTACTGGCGCGAAGCGGGTTACTTCGATACGCGCTCGCATCTGAAATGGCTGCTGCATACGTGGTCGCTTTCCGTCGAGTGGCAGTTCTATCTGCTGTATCCGCTCGGCATTCTGCTCGTGCGCAAGCTCTTCGGGCGACGCGGGACGAAGATCGCGCTCGTCGGCGCCGCGCTCGTTTCGTTCGCGGCGTGCGTCTATCTCTCCGATCCGACGAAATGGCCGACGGCCGCGTTCTTCCTGCTGCCGACGCGCGCATGGGAAATGATCGCGGGCGGGCTCGTCTATCTGTTCCCGTTGACGGCGGGCAGGCCCGTGCGCCGCACGCTGGAATGCATCGGCCTCGCGATGATCGCGTACGGCGCGGTCATGTTCAACGAGAACAACGAATGGCCGGGCTACCTCGCGCTCGTGCCGGTGCTCGGCACGGCGTTCGTGATTCTCGCGGCGCGCAGGCATTCGATCTTCACGGGCAATCCGCTCGCGCAGTTCATCGGCAAGATTTCGTACTCG
>Ga0182736_1001109_pt1 | contig 29662 bp, 33 predicted proteins | sample eDN5th30CKraftBY_FD_128882 | JGI IMG/M metagenome (GOLD analysis project Ga0182736, IMG submission 128882) | Enriched backyard soil microbial communities from Emeryville, California, USA - eDNA 5th pass 30_C Kraft BY (version 2) (version 2) | ecosystem: Environmental > Terrestrial > Soil >...
ACCACCATCCTGACCAACACCACCAGCCACCCCAGCCTGCGTCGAATCCTCACCATCAGCACCCGTGGCACCATCCCCACCCCGACCACCAGCACCACCAGAACCAGCGACACCATCAACACCGTCACCGGCGCCTCCGGTGCCGCCCTTCCCGGCATTGCCGCCGTTCCCGCCGGCTCCGCCGGTCTGGCCATCAGCACCCGCGGTCATACCGGCCTCACCGGTTGCACCGGCGGCGCCATTGCCACCGGAACCGCCTACGCCGCCGGTGCCCAACAGGCTGCCGTCCCCGCCAAGGCCGCCGTTGCCGCCGGCGGTGCCCGGCGCCGCGTTCGGATCACTGGCGGCGTCGTAGCCGTCGCCCCCGTCACCGCCGTTGCCCTGTTGACCGGACGGGCCGTTGCCGGCCGTGCCGTCCGAACCGGGTGTCGAGCCGGATCCACCGCTACCGGCTGCGCCGGCGTGACCGACCGCACCGCCATCGCCGCCGTTGCCGGCATCGGGATGCGTGGCGATCCCGTCGGCGCCACGGCCGCCGTCGGCGGCCACCCCGGCGTCGCCGCCGTTGCCGCCGCTGCCTCCGGCGCCCTGGCTGCCGGCGGTTGCGCCGTTGATGCCCGCGCCGCCGGCACCGCCGTCGCCGCCCTGACCGCCAGCGGCGCCGCTTCCGCCCGCGCCACCGTTCCCGCCGTTGCCGGTGCCCGCGTTGTCGAACGTGCCGGCCGCACCCTGGACACCGTCACCGCCGTTGCCGCCATTGCCGCCGTTGGCTCCGGCACCGCCCTGGCCGCCGTGATGGCCGGCACCCGAGCCGGTACCGCCGTTGCCGCCGGTGCCACCCGACTGGCCGGCGACGCCGTCGCCGCCGGCCTCGCCCGGCTGGGTACCCGAGCCGCCGTTGGCGCCGCTGGCCCCTGCGGTGCCGTCGCCGCCGTCGCCGCCGTTGCCGCTGCCGATGGCGTCGCCACCATTGCCGCCACTGCCACCGTTGGCGCCTCCGTCGCCGCCGTCGGCGCCGTCGCCCTGCACGGCGCCGCCATCCCCGCCGTCACCACCGTCACCTCCGGTGCCGGTGCCCTGCCCGGCGCCGCCGTTTCCGCCGGCCCCACCGTTACCGACCTGGGTGCCGCCGTCACCGCCGGCGCCGCCGTTTCCGCCGTCGGCATCGTCACCGCCGGCTCCGCCGTGGCCGCCGGCCCCGCCGTTGCCGATGGTTCCGCCGCTGCCACCGGCTCCGCCGGCGCCGCCGGACACCCCGGGTGTTGTCGAGGTGAAGCCGTCGCCGCCGTTACCGCCGTGGGTTTCGGTGGGTGCCGGACCGGATCCGTCGGCCCCGCCGCTGCCCGCGACTCCGGTGCCCGTGGATCCGCCGGTGCCGGCATCGCCGCCGGCGCCGCCCGCTCCGGCGGTGCCGGCATCGCCGGCGTTACCGCCGGCGCCGCCATCCACATGGTTCGCGTCGCCGTCGGCGCCATCACCGCCGACACCACCGGCTGCGGCGTTGCCTCCGGCGCCGCCGTCGCCGCCGTTGCCGTTGCTGCCGGCCGCCCCGGCCGGCGAGGTCGCCGCGCCTCCGTTGCCCCCGGCGCCACCGGCGCCGCCGGTCCCCCCGTTTCCTCCGGCTTGCCCGTCATTGCCCGCGTCGCCGGCGTTGGCGCCGTTGGTTCCGGCCAGCCCGGCGACCCCATCACCGCCCCGCCCGCCATCGCCGGCATTACCGCCGGCCCCTCCGGTGGCACCGGTGCCGCCCGCGCCGCCGCTGCCACCGGCACCGCCACTGCCGCCGGACGTGCCCGGCGCCGCACCGGCGGCGAGCGCGTCATATCCGGCTCCGCCATTGCCGCCGATACCTCCGGCGCCACCAGTGCCGTCGGCTGCGCGGGTGGTGCCGTCGGCTTCCCATCCACCCTGACCGCCGTTGCCCCCGGCTCCGCCGTTGCCGCCGGCGGTTCCGTTCGGGTTGGTCGCGGTGCCGTCGACGCCGTCGATGCCGTCGCCGCCGTTGCCCCCGTTGCCGCCGGCCCCGGCGTGGCCGTCGGCGCCGTCGGCGGCAACCACCCCGTCGCCGCCCACACCACCGGCGCCACCGCGCCCGGCATTCCCGCCGTTGCCGCCGCTGATTCCGGCGGCGCCATTCGGGTCGACAGCCGTCCCGTCGGTCCCGGCCGCGCCGTCGGCGCCATCGCCGCCGTCCTTGCCGTCCCCGCCGACACCGCCGGCGCCGGCCGTGCCGTTCGTACCCGCGGCGCCGGATCCACCGAACAACCACGCGCCCGCGCCACCAGCGCCGGCCTGTCCACCGGCTCCGCCGTTGCCACCGGCGCCGCCGTTACTTCCGTCGCCGCCATTGCCGTCACCGCCGCCGGCGAAGGAGCCCTCGGCACCGTCGAAGCCGCTGCCGCCCGCGCCGCCCCCGCCACCGGCACCGCCGGCGCCGCCGTTACCGCCGATGCCGAGCCACGTCGAACCGGCCCCGCCGTCGCCGCCTTTACCGCCTGCCGTGCCCGTACCGCCGTCGCCGCCAGCCACCCCGGCGGCCGAGGAGTCCGCACCGTCGGCGCCGGTCAGACCCGCGCCGCCCTTGCCTCCATTGCCTCCGTTGCCCCACGCACCCATGCCGAAGAAGTCTTGGGCCTGACCCGAGGACCCGCCGTTGCCACCGTCCCCAGCCACCAGCGTCGCCGTCGCAGCGCCACCGGCTCCGCCATCGCCGCCGTGGCCCCACATCTCGCCACCGTGACCGCCGTTACCACCATCGGCGCCCAGACCGCCGGCGCCACCATCACCACCGTTGCCGATACCACCGGCGTGGCCGCCGTTACCGCCGGCTACACCCTCGATGTCCGAGGTCCAGCCGTTACCGCCGTCACCGAACCAGAGCCCACCGGCCTGGCCGTTGACGCTGTCCTCGGTGCCGTCGGCGCCGTTGCAGATCATCCCGCAGAAGTTCTCGGTGAACGGCGCGAAGATCTGGTTGATCACGCCATTGACCTGCGACCCGAAGTCAGAGTTGATCCAGTCCTGCAAAAGTGCGTGCAGCGGCATGTAGAAGTAGGTGTCCCACAGCTGGGCGATCTCCATCCCAGTGGCATCAGCCGAATCGGGCAGATCCCAGGCCGAGCCGATCCACTCGGACGTCAGTGCTTGAGAGTCGGGTTCCAGACCGAACCAGCCCAGAAAATCGTCGAACTCGAAGTCCGCACGGGCCTCCGGCGCGGCCGCCAGTGGCGTCATCCCGAATGCCAGGAACGCCGCCACGGCGCTGCCCACTCCCACGGCACGGCGAGAGGCGCCGGCGCGCCCCCCGGTAGAACCTGAACGCAGCCGACGCCTCATATGCCCAACGCCTTCCCAGCAGACCGACCCCGGACGAGTGAGTCCCGTCACTCACATTACGTTATATAAGGCTGTGAGATGCATAGCAAGTACTCAATTTACGCTTGCGTCAAATCCCCGTGCCCCGGACAAGAAATCGCACCCCATCTGGTGAGATGGGGTGCGATCGGGGTGGCGTCTTTTCCTGAAAAAACCTTACAGTTCGGTAACCGTGCCCCCGGCTGCGGTGATCTTCTCGCGGGCGCTGCCACTGAACTTGTGCGCGGAGATGTCGGCCTTGACGGTCAGCTTGCCGTCGCCGAGCACCTTGACCAGTGTGTTCTTGCGGACCGCGCCCTTGGCCACCAGCTCCTCGAGCCCGATGGTGCCGCCGTCCGGGAACAGCCGGTTGATGTCGCCGACGTTGACGACCTCGTACTCGGTGCGGAACCGGTTGCGGAAGCCCTTCAGCTTGGGCAGCCGCATGTGGAGGGGCATCTGCCCACCCTCGAACCGGACCGGCACGTTCTTGCGGGCCTTGGTGCCCTTGGTTCCGCGGCCCGCGGTCTTGCCCTTGGAGCCCTCACCGCGACCGACGCGGGTGCGCTTGGTCTTCGACCCGGGCGCGGGGCGCAGGTCGTGCAGCTTGATGGTCATTCGGCTTCCTCCACTTGCACGAGGTGGTGGACAACCCGGATCAGCCCACGGGTCTGGGGGTTGTCCTCACGCACCACCGACTGGCGGATCTTGCGCAGACCCAGGGTGCGCAGGCTCTCGCGCTGCTTCCAGCGCGCACCGATGGTGCCGCGGACCTGGGTGATCTTGAGATTTGCCATGGCTATGCCGTGCCTTCCCGCGCGGCGCTGGCGGCGAGCGCCTCGCTTTCGCGGCGCGCCTTGAGCATCGAGGCCGGCGCCACGTCTTCGATCGGCAGACCCCGCCGGGCCGCCACCTCTTCGGGACGCTGCAGCATCTTCAACGCGGCCACCGTGGCGTGCACCACGTTGATCGCATTGTCGCTGCCCAGCGACTTGGACAAGATGTCGTGCACCCCGGCGCATTCCAGCACGGCGCGCACCGCGCCGCCGGCGATCACACCGGTACCCGGGCTGGCCGGACGCAGGAACACCACACCGGCGGCGGCCTCACCCTGGACCGGGTGGGTGATGGTGCCACCGATCAGCGGCACCCGGAAGAAGCTCTTGCGGGCTTCCTCGACACCCTTGGCGATCGCGGCCGGCACTTCCTTGGCCTTGCCGTAGCCGACCCCGACCATGCCCTTGCCGTCACCGACGATCACCAGCGCGGTGAAGCTGAACCGGCGGCCACCCTTGACCACCTTGGACACCCGGTTGATCGCGACGACGCGCTCCAGGTAGTTGCTCTTGTCGCCGTCCCGGCTGTCACGGCCGCCGCGACCGCCGTCGCGGCCACCGCGCCGGTTGTCACGGCTGTCGCGCCCGTCGGTACGGGGGGCGTTGCCCGTGTCGGGACCTGTCGAGGAGGCCCCCGTCGGCTGCTCCGCCATCATGCGGTCCTTCCAGTCATGTTCATAAAGTCAGTCATCTGGCGCATCAGAACTTCAATCCGCCTTCGCGCGCCGCGTCGGCCAGCGCCGCGATACGTCCACCGTAGGTGTAGCCGCCGCGGTCGAAGACCACGGTCTGCACGCCGGCGGCCTTGGCGCGCTCGGCGATCAGCTGTCCGACCCGCACACTGTGCGCCTTCTTGTCGCCCTGGACACCCCGCACGTCGGCCTCGATCGAGGACGCCGCGGCCAGCGTGTGGCCGGCCAGGTCGTCGACCAGCTGCACGTGGATGTGCCGCGAGGAGCGGTGCACCACCAGGCGCGGACGCTCGGCGGTGCCGGCGATCTTCTTGCGCAGTCGCGCGTGCCGACGCACCCGGTGGTTGCGCCGGGCCTCGGAGACGTTCTGCCCCACGGGCTTGTGTGATTGCGCCATGGCTACTTACCTGTCTTTCCGACCTTGCGGCGAACCTGCTCACCCTCGTAGCGCACGCCCTTGCCCTTGTAGGGGTCGGGACGGCGCAGGCGGCGGATGTTCGCCGAGATCTGACCGACCTTCTGCTTGTCGATGCCCGAGATCGAGAACTTGGTGGGCGTCTCCACCGCGAAGGTGATGCCCTCCGGGGCCTTGATCAGCACCGGGTGGCTGTAGCCCAGGGCGAATTCGAGGTCGGAGCCCTTGAGCGCCACGCGGTAACCGACGCCGAAGATCTCCATCTTGCGCACGTAGCCCTCGGAGACGCCGGTGACCAGGTTCGCCACCAGGGTGCGGCTCAGCCCGTGCAACGAACGGTTGCGGCGCTCGTCGTCGGGACGGGTGACCACCAGGGCCCCGTCGTCGTTGCGGGCCACCCGGATGGGCTCGGCCACCGTGAGTTCCAGGGTGCCCTTGGGCCCCTTGACCGACACCTGCTGGCCGTCGATCGTCACATCGACCCCGGACGGGACCGGGATCGGCTGCTTACCAATACGCGACATGTCTGCTACTCCCTCACCACACGTACGCGAGGACTTCGCCGCCCACGCCCTGCCTGGCCGCCTGACGGTCGGTGAGCAGACCTGACGACGTGGAGATGATCGCCACGCCCAGGCCGCCGAGCACCCGCGGCAGGTTGGTCGACTTCGCGTAGACCCGCAGGCCGGGCTTGGACACCCGGCGCAGACCGGCGAGGCTGCGCTCCCGGTTCGGGCCGTACTTGAGGTTGACCACCAGCGCCTTGCCCACCCGGGCGTCCTCGACGTGATAGTCGTTGATGTAACCCTCGCGCTTGAGGATCTCGGCGATGTTGGCCTTGATCTTCGAGTGCGGCAGGGTCACCTCGTCGTGATACGCCGAGTTGGCGTTGCGCAGACGGGTCAAGAAGTCCGCGATCGGGTCCGTCATAGTCATTTAGCGCTGCTCCTCCGCCGTCACCAGCTGCTCTTCTGCACACCGGGCAGTTCGCCGGCGTGTGCCATCTCGCGAAGGCAGATTCGGCACAGGCCGAACTTGCGGAGTACCGCGCGCGGACGGCCGCACTTGTTGCAGCGGGTGTAGGCGCGCACCGCGAACTTGGGCTTGCGGGCCGCCTTGTTAACCAACGCTTTCTTCGCCATCAGGTCACTTCTCCTTGAACGGAAAGCCGAGCGCCCGCAGCAGGGCTCGCCCTTCGTCGTCGTTCGTCGCCGAGGTGACGACGGTGATGTTCATGCCGCGCGGGCGGTCGATCGAGTCCACGTCGATCTCGTGGAACATCGACTGCTCGGCCAGCCCGAAGGTGTAGTTGCCGGCGCCGTCGAACTGCTTGGGCGACAGTCCGCGGAAGTCGCGGATACGCGGCAGCGCGATCGAGGTGAGCCGGTCCAGGAACTCCCACATCCGGTCACCGCGCAGGGTGACCCGGGCGCCGATCGGCATGCCCTCACGCAGCTTGAACTGGGCGATCGACAGGCGGGCCTTGCGGATCTCCGGCCGCTGACCGGTGATCAACGCCAGGTCGTTGACCGCGTTGTTGATCAGCTTGGCGTCGCGGGCAGCTTCGCCGACGCCCATGTTCACCACGACCTTGACCACGCCCGGGATCTGCATCACGTTGGCGTAGTTGAACTGCTGCTGGAGCGAATCGCGAATTTCCTCGCGGTATTTCACCTTCAGCCGGGGCTGAATCTTTTCTGCAGTCGTCATCTCTAGATGTCCTTGCCGTTGCGCTTGGAGACGCGAACCTTCTTGCCGGACTCGGCGTCCACCCGGTAGCCGATGCGGGTGGGCTTACCGTCGGAGTCGACGACCATCACGTTGGAGACGTGGATCGGGGCTTCCTGGGTGACGATGCCGCCCGAGGACGCACCGGCCTGGTTAGCCGAGTTCGCGACGTGCTTCTTGATCCGGTTGACGCCCTGGACCAGCACCCGGTTGCGGGTGGGGTAGGCCTTGAGGACCTTGCCCTTGGCGCCCTTGTCCTTGCCGGCGATGACCAGCACGGTGTCGCCTTTGTGGACCTTCATTTACAGCACCTCCGGGGCCAGCGAGACGATCTTCATGAACCGCTTCTCACGCAGCTCGCGACCGACCGGCCCGAAGATGCGAGTCCCGCGCGGGTCGTTGTCGGCCTTGATGATCACCGCGGCGTTCTCGTCGAACTTGATGTAGCTGCCGTCGGCGCGGCGACGCTCCTTGACGGTGCGAACCACCACGGCCTTGACGACGTCACCCCGCTTGACGTTGCCGCCCGGGATGGCGTCCTTCACGGTCGCCACGATGACATCACCGATGCCGGCGTAGCGCCGCGACGAGCCGCCGAGCACCCGGATGCACAAGATCTCCTTGGCACCCGTGTTGTCGGCGACCTTCAACCGCGATTCCTGCTGAATCACCAGATCTCCTCAATTTTCGGGTCGACGCGCGGCATGGCAGGGCTAGCCGGCCAGCCGGAATCCTCCCGGGCGTGCGTGGTCTTACAGTTCTTCGGAGCCAAAGAGCACGCGGGGCCAACTTGCGCTGGCCGAGGTCTGCTCTCGGCAACCCCTGAAGTTTAGGTCACGGGGCCTAAAGCACCAAATCGGCGGCCACCTCGGCTCCCCCCGCCGCGAGCGGGCGTGTTTGCCCACGACACGCCGGGATGACCCGTACAACTATGCACGTTCGCGCCATGGAGCTTTCGCCGACGCCGCCGATACGCTGCAGTGGTGAGGAAGACGCGCCTCGACACCGGACGCATTCAGGCGGCGCGTCAGCTGATCGACCCGATGTTTCTCGACACTCCGCTGTATCGCTGTGCGGCGTTGGAGGCCGGCCTCGGCTGCCGGGTCAGCATCAAGCTCGAGACGGCTAACCCGGTGCGCAGCTTCAAGGCTCGAGGCACCGAGGTGGTGACCAATCGTCTGGTCGACAGCGGATCGCGAGCCGCGGTGTGCGCCAGCGTCGGCAACTTGGGCCACGCCCTGGCCTGGTCCGGTCGCCGCCGCGGGATCGACATCACCGTCGTGGCGTCACATTCTGCGCCCGCGGTCAAGCTGGACCACATCCGCGCATTGGGAGCCCACCTCGAGCTGGCGGACGGCGATTTCGATGTGGCGCGCGACCAGGCGGCGGCCATCGCCCAACAGAAGGGCATCCGGCTGGTCGAAGACAGCCGCGACATCGAGACCTGCGAGGGCGCGGGGACCATCGGCCTGGAACTGGCGGAAGCCCCGACGTCGTTCGACACCGTCCTGATCGCTCTCGGCGGCGGGGCGCTGGCCACCGGCGTGGGTCAGGTATTGAAAGATCTCGCGCCCGAGGTAGAGGTGATCTGCGTCCAGCCTGCGGGCGCTCCGGCCATGACCCAGTCGTGGCACCAACGGCTTGTCTTCGCCACCGACTCGGCGGATACCATCGCCGACGGCGTTGCCGCCCGCCGCCCCATCCCGGCCGTCCTGGACGACCTTCTGCTGGTTGCCGACGACGCCGTCCTGGTGCGGGAATCGACCATCATCGCCGGTATGCGGATGCTGTTCGCCGATGCCGGTCTCGTTGTGGAGCCGTCGGCTGCACTCGGCATCGCGGCGATCCTCGAAGACCCTGACCGCTTCGCCGGCCGGCACGTGGTCACCATCGTGTGCGGCAGCAATGTCGACCCAGACGCCTTTCATCGCTGGGTCGGGCCCGTTCCCCGGCGGTGACCGTGCGTCTGTGTACATCTTGCTCCGGCGTGTTGGGTACAAACACGCACTCTGGCGCGGGGTAGTTACCCCACCACGCAGCGGAACCCGATGTGGCTGGTGGCGGTGTCCTGCGACTGCGGGGAGCGGGCCGCGGCCCGATAGCGGTGGCAGTACTCCGGCGCGCACAGATGCGATCCGCCCTTGAGGGTCTGGTTGATACCCGGATCAGCGGGCCCCACCGGCGTGCAGCAGGCCTTCGGCGGCGCATCGAGCCGGTGATGGCCGAAAAACTCGGTGGTCGTCCACTCCCACACATTGCCGATCATGTCCAGCAGACCCCACCCGTTCGGCGGGAACGTCCCCACCGGCGACGTGCCGGTCCAACCCAGGGCGCCGTCGTTGCGATAGGGGAAGGCGCCCTGCCAGGTATTGGCCATCAGGGCGCCGTCCGGCTTCTCCTCCTCGCCCCAGGTGTAGGTGGTGCTCACGCCGGCCCGGGCGGCATATTCCCATTCGGCTTCGGTCGGGAGCCGCCGGTTCGCCCAGCGCGCGTAGGCGGCCGCGTCGGGATAAGCGACCTGCACCACCGGGTGATCCGGCTTGTCGTCGACGGTGCTGCGCGGGCCCAGTGGATGCCGCCAGCTCGCGCCGGGCTCCCACCGCCACCACTGCCGCCAGTCACGCAGATCGACGGGCCCAGCTGTCGGGGTGAAGACCAAGGCGCCCGGTTCGGCCGCGAAAACCGGGTCCGGATCCTGTTCGGCAACGGTGACATACCCCGTGGCGGCGACGAACTCGGCGAAGTGTGCGTTGGTCACCGGATGCCGCTCGATGGCGAACGCCGCCACCTCCACGGTGTGGATCGGCGCCTCCTCGGGATAGAAACTCGTCGAGCCCATCCGGAACGCTCCACCCGGGATCTTCACCAGTTCGGTCAGCATCGCCTCAGTCCCGCGAAAACGCCGCCGCCAGGCTCCTTTTCACATCGAGGTATGGCTCACCGCTGACATCGACGGCGACGTCCGTGATGGTCCCGCCGGTGAAGCCGAACGGGGCGCGATACGCCGACGACACCGCCTGGCCGGTGTTGCGCCCGACGCTCACCCCGCCCCCGGCCAACGCGAACGCGCCCGGCTGGGTGGTCATCTCCGACAGCGTGGCGACCACCGTGTCGTCGATGTAGAGCGAGGCCTGCCCGACCGGCGTATGGCTGCCCTCGACGGTGCCGCGGCGTTCGAACCGCACCCCGAATACGTGGTGCCCCAACGGGATCGGATCTGGCCCGGACAACCACTGTTCGCGCTCGCCGAGGAAGTTGTAGACGTAGTGCAGCCGTCCGCCCTGGACGAACAGCGCATGACCGCCGTGGCGGGCGCCCTGCTTGAACAGCACCCCCTCGGCGTCGGCTGAGTCCACCGTCACCCGCGCCAGCACCGTGAACGACCGACCCCGTAGCTCCACGCACGCCCCCAGCGGCACCTCGGCGGTGTTCGGGTAATAGGTGTAGCCGGTCCGGTCGCCGGACAGGTAGGGCCGCTGCCGAGAGGTCATCTCGAAGATGTTGAGGTCGGCCAGCGGCAGCCCGTTGTACTTCTCGGCCTCGGCGAACCACAGCGCTTGGAGTTCTTCGAGTTTTTCCGGGTGCTCGGCGGCCAGGTCGCGGCATTGACTGCGGTCTTGTTCGATGTGGTAGAGCTCCCAGCGGTCGTCGTCGAAGTGACCCCAGCCCGAGGGGGTCGCCGCGTGCACGGTGTTGGCGAACCATCCGCGGTGCCAGATCCCGCGGGTCCCGAGCATGGTGTAGAACTGGGTGTGCTTTCCGGTGTCCGCGTCCGGATCTACCAGCGCCGCTTTGAAACTGACTCCCTCCAGCGGCTTCTGCTCGACGCCGCGCACCGTCTCGGGAAAGGTGACGCCGAGCAGGTCGTAGACGGTCGGCGTCACGTCGCACACGTTGATATAGGTGTCACGCACCTCGCCGCGAGCGGCAATCCCCTTGGGCCAACTGAGGATCGCAGGGTCGGCGATACCGCCCTCGTGGGAGGCGTAACGCTTGTAGAGCTTGTAGGGCGTGTTGAACGCCATCGCCCACCCGATCGGGTAATGGTTGTAGGTGTCCGGACCGCCAAGCTGGTCGAAGAGTTTCATCGCCTCCTCGACGGTGTCGATGTAGCCGTTGAAGAACTTGTTCTCGTTGGGCGACCCGTTGGGTCCGCCCTCCCCGCTGGCCCCGTTGTCGGAGATCACCACGATGATGGTGTTGTCGAGTTGCCCGGATTCCTCGAGATAGTCCAGGATTCGGCCGATCTGGGCGTCGGTGTAGCTCTGGAATCCGGCGAACACCTCGGCCATCCGGGCGAACAACCGCTTCTCGGTGTCGTCGAGGCTGTCCCACGGGCGCACCGTGTCCAGTGCGGGCCAGGGCTGGCCGTCGGGGCCGGTGACATCGGCGTAGGGGTTGACCTCCGAGAGCTCGGTGTCCGGTGGAACCAGTCCGAGCTTCTTCTGGTTGGCCAGGACGATCTCCCGGTACTGCTCGTAGCCCGCATCGAATCGGCCGGCATAGCGATCGGCCCACTCGGCGAAGACATGGTGCGGGGCATGACCGGCGCCCGGGCAGACGTAGCCGAACCAGGGCTTGCCGGGCGCGACCGTCTGCGCGTCACGGATGAATTCGATTGTCTTGTCGGCAATGTCCTTGGACAGGTGGTAGCCGTCCTCAGGTGTTGCCGGTGGCGCCACCGGATGGTTGTCGTAGACCAGGTCCGGATACCACTGGTTGGTCTCCCCGCCCAAAAAACCGTAGAACCGGTCGAACCCCCGCTGGGTCGGCCAGTGCCGCCGGGTGGCGGCCATGTTGCACTCTTCCAAGGGGGTCAGGTGCCACTTGCCGACACAGAAGGTGTTCCAGCCGCGCTCGGCGAGAACCTCGCTGAGCAGCGCGGTTTCGAATGGGATGCGGCCGCTGCAATTGGGGAAGCCGTCGGTGAATTCTTCGATGGTGGCCATGCCGACGCTGGTGGCGTTACGGCCGGTCAGCAGGGCTGCCCGCGTCGGGGAACACAGTGCCGTGGTGTGGAATTGGGACAGCCGAATACCGCGTTGGGCGATCCTGTTCATCGCCGGCATCTCGACCAGGCCGCCGAAGCAGTCCCAGGTGGCGATACCGGTGTCGTCCCACACCAGATAGAGCACATTGGGGGAGCCGTCGGGTGCCGTCGGCGCGGCGAACGGCCCCCAGTCCGGTTCGGAATCCCGGATATCGAGATTGATCTTGCCTGTGAAACTGCTCGAACTCACTATCGCCTTCTCCGCTGTCGGCCCCCGGATCGGGTGCGAGACTACCGGCTCGGGCGACGAGGCCGGGGGTTTTCAGACCGCGGACTGTTGCCAGCGGCCGGGTGCCCGGTTCGCTGCGGTGCCGGCCGACAGCAGTTCACCGAGGAATGCCGCTGCCGCCGGTGAGGGCGCTCGCTCGCTGGGGGTGATCAGTGCCAGCTCACGGGGGATCCCCGGATCGGTCGCCACGGCGACGATGTGCTCGGAGGTGGCCACCAGCGCCGGCGGCAGGAAGGCGATGCCCAAACCGGCGGCAACCAGATCGACCAGATCTCCCGGCGTGTTGGTCTCGGCGCAGATGGTCCGCTCGAATCCGAGGCCGGCACAGATGCTGTCGATGTGGAGGCGGGTCCGAAGATCCGCCCGGCGCTCGACGAACTCCCGCTGCTGCAGATCGGTCAGGGCGACGATGTCCTGGCGGGCGAGGGGGTCATCACGGCGCACCGCCAAGACGAGGAACTCGGTGCCCAGCGACAGTTCCTTCACCCGGTTCGGGTCATAGGGGCGGCTGACAAAGGCAAGGTCCAGTCCCCCGTCGGCCGTCGCGTTCACCAGCGCGTCGATGGCGTCTTGGCGCAACGTGATCTCGATGCGCGGGAAGCTTCGGTGATAGCGGGCCAGCAGGGCGGGCAGGTCGATGGTCCCCAGCCCCTGGATCACCCCCACCGCAAGTTTTCCGGACAGCAATCCGCGAACGGCGTCGACGGCAGCGCGTGCACGTTCTGCGGCGGCCAGGGCGTTTTGTGCGTCTGGCAGCAACGCCTGTCCGGCGGCGGTGAGTTCGACGCGACGATTGTTGCGAACCAGCAGGGCGGTGCCGAGATCCTGTTCCAGCCCGCTGATGGACGCGGACAACGTCGACTGCACCACGTGGACTTTCGCCGCCGCCCGGGTGAAATGCAACTCTTCGGCCACGGCAACAAAATGCTTCAGCTGGCGAAGTTCCATAGCGATCAGTGTGCAGGTCGACTCGGATCGGTCAAACCGAAAGTTCTATTCCGACAAGATGATTACTTTGATTCGGCTGAGACCAAACTGGGGGAAACACTGACCGTAGCCATAAGGTAACTGCCCCAAGGACTTACATCGTCGCCATTACGTGCGTCGATCGATGACAGCGATTCTCTACATTGAAATTAACTGTTGAAATATCTGCCGACAGGGGTGGTGGCGGCAGCGTCGACCCGTTAGCGTCTGACGAGGACGCCGAGGGGGATGGATCACTGTCCCGGGTGTCCGGACATACGTTGTCGCCCAATGCTATTGACGCAATGTGTCGGAATCGCGAAGCGCGCGGTGCCCGGGGCGGCGGGCGAATTGACGATGTTCACCTCTGCCCCGGGCGAGTTCAAAGGTGAGCTCACGGCCGGGAACATCGAAGAACGGAGGGAACGCACCGAAATGAATCGTCGGATCATATTATCGGTCAGCGGTGTTACCGCGGGTCTACTCACGGCCACATTCGTGCCCACCGGAGTCGCTTTGGCCGACAACGGTGCCGGCACCGTGGGCGATGTCGGCAGCACCGCCTTGGCGAGCGGGCTGGCAAGCAATCCGGGGGCAACCGCGCTACTCGGCAGCACCGGCGCCCTCGGCCCGGACGTGAACGCGCCCAGCCCCACGTTGCTCGGTGACACCGGTGCGATCACGCCCAGCACCGGCGCGACACCCGAGGCCAGCACGACGGGATCGTCGCCGCTGGGGGATACGGGCGGGATCACGCCGACCGTCGGCACCCCGGACACCATGCCCGGCGACACCACGCCTACCGGTAGCGAGGGCTTCACCATCGGCCAGGACACCTTCACACCGGTCCAGGCCGACGGTTCGGAGGGCTTCACGCCACTGACTCCGCTGTTCAGCGCACCGCCGCTCTTCCAAGTCGGCGAGGGGGAGCAGTCTTTCGACGTCAGCAGCGGCACCGGGTCCGGCGCCACCGACCTCGGCAATGTCACTGCCAGCGAGAATGTCACGAACCTGTTCGGCGGATTCCACAACACGGAGTTCACCATCACCGACGTGGACCCGGCCAGCGGTGCGACCGCCGCCGACCTGCCGGCCGTGGGAACGGTCTATGACGTCGCGAACTTCGGCAACGGCTTCGAGAACATCTACACCGATATTCCGGGGACGGACGGCGCCGCGAACACCATCACAGACACCTTGGTCACACCGTTCGGCGACTTCAACATCCCGACCGATTTCGACGCGGCCGCGTTGCTCGACCCCGGCGACGCGTTCAGCGGGTTGTCCGCCCTGGGCGCCGACGCCGCCGGAGGCGCGGCCGATGCAGCCGGGGGCGCGGCCGACGCCGCCGGGGGTGCCGCCGACGCCGCCGCCGGAACCGCCGCAGATGCCGCGGGAGGAGCCGCCGATGCCGCGGGAGGTGCTGGCGACTCCGCCGCGGACCTCGCGGGCAGCATCGATCCGTTCAGCTTCCTCGGCTTTTGAGGACTTTTAGACACGTGCCCGTCATCGACGGCCGGTCCGACATCCCAGGTCTCCAGAACAGGGGGCCTGGGATGTTTGGCGTGCAACTGAACCGGGAAACCCGGTCACCGCACGAATCATGGAAATTTGTCGGGGGGACCATGAAGCAGGCGCAACGATGAAGGCACAGCATACTTTTGGGCTGAATCTGTCCTGGCTGCGGGTGACCACGGTATTTCTCATCGACATCGCGATCCTGGCGATCGCCGGCCATTGGCCCGATGAGCTCGGGACAGCGGCCCGCGCCTGGTGGCCGGGCGTCGGCCTCGCGGCGGTGGTGACGATGGCCGCCTTGATCACCCACCGCCGGGTTCCGCTGACGGCGATAGTGCTGGCGCGGATACTGGATCGATTCGCCAATCCGGCGTCGTTCCTCAGTGAAGGCTGTACGCCCGGATTCGATCATCGCCGACGCTACAGCCACGATGTCGTCGGCCTCCGCGAGCACCGCGGCCAGTTGGTGACGGTGATCGCCGTGGGGCCACCGCCACCTCAGACCTCGGGCCGCCACGGGCGCGGCCACCGGCTGCCGGCGGCGTTGCCGGCCGGACTCGCCGCCGCCGCGCTGCGGCAGTTCGATGTGCGGCTCGACGGTATCGACATCGTCTCGGTGCGAACGCGCCACGCCGGCGACGACGGCGACACCTCCCCCGCCGATGACGGGCCGACACCGGCAGCGCCCGTCGTCGCCGACTCGCGAGACACCTGGCTGATTCTGCGGATGGACCCGATGCGTAACGCCGACGCGGTGGCCGTTCGCGACTCGGTGGCGGCAACACTTGCGGTGGCCACCGAGCGGCTCGCCCACGATCTGCAGGAGCGGCACATCATGGCTCGCGTACTACCGGCCGAGGAGTTCGCCGACGTCGATGCCGCGGTGCTGGCCGGGCTGTCTCCCACCCGGATCCGCCGGCGGCGGCGCCGGTTGAAGCAGAAGCAACGCAAGGGATCCAAACAGCTCGCGGCCACGTTCTGGATGTCGCCGCGCGACATCACCACGGAGAATCTGGAACGGCTCTGGCAACCCGAAGCCGACACCACCGCTGTCACCGTCCGGCTGACCGCACGCAATCACCACACCGAGGTTTCGGTGCTGGTGCGCTACCACAGCGCCGACCGGCTACGCAGAAGCATGTCGGCCGGATTGAACCGCCTCAACGGCCGGCAGCTGACCGCGCTGCGTACCAGCCTGCCGACGCCCAGGAACCGGACGCTGGCGGTTCCGGCGCGGCCGGTCGACGAGCAGGGGTCGCTGCAGGTGCCGCTCGGCCCCACCGCGGGGCAACCCCTGGCGCGGGTCAGGGTACCGGCGTAACCGGAACGGCTTACTTGGCCTTTTCCAGGATCTCCACCAGGCGCCAGCGCTTCGTCGCCGACAGCGGGCGGGTCTCCATCAACGACACCCGGTCGCCGATGCCCGCCGTGTTGTTCTCGTCGTGCGCCTTGACCTTCTTGGTGGTCCGGATGATCTTGCCGTAGAGCGGGTGCTTCACCCGGTCCTCGAGCTCGACGACGATGGTCTTCTCCATCTTGTCGCTGACCACGTAGCCGATCTGGGTCTTGCGGCGGCCCCGCGGCTTCTCCGTGCGCGGAGTGTGCTTGGGGCCCTTCTCCGTGGCCTTAGCCTTTGCAGCCTGTGCCATTACGATGCCTCGCCTTCAGAACCATCGGGACCGGCCGCCAGGCCCAGTTCCCGTTCGCGCAACACGGTGTAGATGCGCGCGATCTGGTGGCGCACCGTGCGGAGCCGACGATTGTTGCTGAGCTGCCCGGTCGCCATCTGGAAACGCAGGTTGAACAGCTCCTCCTTGGACTCGCGCAGCCGCTCGACGAGCTCGTCGGCGTTCAGCTCGCGCAGTTCGCCAGCGGAAACTCCCACTGCCATCAGAACTGCTCCTCTCGGGTGACGATGCGCGCCTTGATCGGCAGCTTGTGGATCGCCCGGGTCAGTGCGGCGCGGGCGATGGCCTCGTTGGGGTAGCTCAGCTCGAACAGCACCCGGCCCGGCTTGACGTTGGCGACCCACCACTCCGGGGAACCCTTACCCGAACCCATGCGGGTCTCGGCGGGCTTCTTGGTCAGCGGGCGGTCCGGGAAGATGTTGATCCACACCTTGCCGCCACGCTTGATGTGCCGGTTGATGGCGATACGCGCCGACTCGATCTGCCGGTTGGTGACGTAGGCGTGCTCCAGTGCCTGGATGCCGTAGTCACCGAACGTCACCGCGGTGCCGCCGCTGGCGATGCCGCGCTGCTTCGGGTGATGCTGCTTGCGGTGCTTGACCTTACGGGGAATCAACATGATTCAGCTCTCCGTGCTCTGCGTTGCTTGCTCCGCGGTCGCTGCGTTTTCCTGGACCGTTTCCGCAACAGCGGTGTTCTCGGTGCTCTCGGCGGCCCGCCCGGCGTCGGTGCTGGTCGCGGTGGTACCGGAGGCGCCGCTACGGCGCGGGCGGGTGCCCGACGGCCGCTCCCGGCGGGGACGGTCGGCCGACGGTGCGGCAGCGGCGAGCTCACGCTTGCCACCGACGATGTCGCCCTTGTAGATCCAGACCTTCACACCGATTCGGCCGAAGGTGGTCTTGGCCTCGTACAGCCCGTAGTCGATGTCGGCGCGCAGCGTGTGCAGCGGCACCCGGCCCTCACGGTAGAACTCCGAGCGGCTCATCTCGGCACCGCCGAGACGGCCCGAGCACTGCACCCGGATGCCCTTGACGTTGGGCTGGCGCATCGCCGACTGGATCGCCTTGCGCATCGCCCGGCGGAACGCCACGCGGTTGCTCAGCTGCTCGGCGACGCCCTGGGCCACCAGTTGCGCCTGCGACTCGGGATTCTTGACCTCGAGGATGTTCAGCTGCACCTGCTTGCCGGTGAGCTTCTCCAGGTCGGCACGGATCCGGTCGGCCTCGGTGCCGCGACGGCCGATGACGATGCCCGGCCGGGCGGTGTGGATGTCTACCCGAACCCGGTCGCGGGTGCGCTCGATCTCGACGTCGGCGATGCCGGCGCGCTCCAGGCCGGTCGACAGCAGCCGGCGGATCGCCACGTCTTCCTTGACGTAGTCCGCGTACTGCTTGTCGGCGTACCACCGCGACTTCCAGTCGGTGGTGATCCCGAGTCGGAAGCCGTGCGGGTTGATCTTCTGGCCCATTACTCCGAGCCCTCCTTCGCGTCGGACGTCTCAGGCGCCTTTTTAGCTGCCGCCTTCTTGGCGGGCGCCTTCTTCGCCGCCGCTTTCTCGGTTGCCTTGGCCGCCGGGGCCTTCGTGGCGGCGGCCTTGGTGGCCGGCGCCTTCGTGGCGGCGGCCTTGCTGGCCTGCGCACGACGCGCCCGGGCGGCACCGGCGGACTGCGCCGAGCCTCCGCGGGCCACCGGCCGGCTCTCCACCACCACGGTGATGTGGCTGGTGCGCCGGCGGATCCGGTAGGCACGCCCCTGGGCGCGCGGCTTGATCCGCTTGGCGGTCGGGCCCTCGTCGGCGTAGACCGTGGCCACCACCAGGGTGGACGGGTCCAGGCCGTTGTTGTTCTCGGCGTTGGCAGCCGCGCTGGCGATGACCTTGGCCACCGGCAGGCTGGCCTGCTGCGGCGCCCAGCGCAGGATGTCCAGCGCTTCGGCCACGGACTTGCCGCGCACCAGGTCGATCACCCGGCGTGCCTTGCTGGCCGACACCCGCACGAAGCGGGCCTTGGCGACAGCGGACGGAAATTCAGTCGTTACGCTCACCGGCGCTTAGCCTTCCGGTCGTCCTTGATGTGTCCCTTGAAGGTGCGCGTCGGAGCGAATTCGCCGAGCTTGTGCCCGACCATCGACTCGGTGACGAATACCGGGACGTGCTTGCGGCCGTCGTGCACGGCGAACGTGTGCCCGATGAAGTCCGGGATGATCGTCGACCGACGCGACCAGGTCTTGATGACCTGCTTGGTGTTCTTCTCGTTCTGAACGTCGACCTTCTTGAGCAGGTGGTCGTCGACGAACGGACCCTTCTTGAGGCTGCGTGGCATCGCTTTCCCTCCGCTTCCTAGCGCTTCTTGCCGGTGCGCCGGCGTCGGACGATGAGCTTGTCGCTGGGCTTGTTCGGCCGGCGGGTGCGACCCTCCGGCTTACCCCACGGGCTGACCGGGTGCCGGCCACCGGAGGTCTTGCCCTCACCACCACCGTGCGGGTGGTCCACCGGGTTCATCACCACACCACGGACGGACGGGCGCTTGCCCTTCCACCGCATCCGGCCGGCCTTGCCCCAGTTGATGTTGGCCTGTTCGGCGTTGCCGACCTCGCCGACGGTGGCGCGGCAGCGCACGTCGACCCGGCGGATCTCACCCGACGGCATCCGCAGTGAGGCGTAGGCGCCTTCCTTACCCAGCAGCTGAATGCTGGACCCGGCCGAGCGGGCCAGCTTGGCGCCACCGCCCGGGCGCAGCTCGACGGCGTGCACCAGGGTGCCGGCCGGGATGTTGCGCAGCGGCAGGTTGTTGCCCGGCTTGATGTCGGCGTTGGCACCCGACTCCACCACGTCGCCCTGCGAGAGGCCCTGCGGGGCGATGATGTAGCGCTTCTCGCCGTCCAAGTAGTGCAGCAACGCGATCCGCGCGGTGCGGTTCGGGTCGTACTCGATGTGGGCGACCTTGGCGTTGACGCCGTCCTTGTCGTGGCGACGGAAGTCGATCACCCGGTAGGCGCGCTTGTGGCCACCGCCCTTGTGCCGGGTGGTGATCCGGCCGTGGGCGTTACGCCCACCGCGGCCGTGCAGCGGCCGAACCAGCGACTTCTCCGGGTGAGAGCGGGTGAGCTCGGCGAAATCGGAGACGCTGGCACCGCGACGACCGGGTGTCGTCGGCTTGTACTTGCGGATTCCCATGTCAGTTAGGTCTCTCTCTCACTCCGGTCAGGCCGGTGCGGCGAACAGGTCGATCGGCTTGCTGCCGGGCGCCAGGGTCACGATGGCGCGCTTGGTGTCCTTGCGCTTGCCGAAGCCGGCCCGGGACCGCTTGCGCTTACCCGGCCGGTTCGCGGTGTTCACCGATGCGACCTTGACGGCGAAGATCTTCTCGATCGCGATCTTGATCTGCGTCTTGTTCGAGTCGGGGTGCACCACGAACGTGTACACGTTGTCCTCGATCAGTCCGTAGGACTTCTCGGAGATGACCGGCGCGAGGATGATGTCGCGGGGGTCGGTGACGGTCGCCATCAGGCCGAAACCTCCTCGGTTTTGGCGGTCTGCGCCTCGATGTAGGCGTTCAAGGCCTCGACGCTGAACACCACGTCGTCGGCACGCAGCACATCGTGGGTGTTGAGCTGGTCCGGCGAGAGGATGTGCACACCGGGGAGGTTGCGCACGCTCTTGGCACCGGTCTCATCGGTCCGGCCGATGACCACCAGCACCTGCTTGCGGTCGGTGATCGAGCCCAGGAACGCCTTGGCGCTCTTGGTCGACGGGGTCTGCCCGCTCACCAGCTCGGTGATCGCGTGGATCCGGCCGTTGCGCGCCCGGTCCGACAGCGCGCCGCGCAGCGCGGCGGCGATCATCTTCTTGGGGGTGCGCTGGCTGTAGTCCCGCGGCTTCGGGCCGTGCACCACGCCACCGCCGGTGAACTGCGGCGCCCGGGTCGAACCCTGACGGGCGCGGCCGGTCCCCTTCTGCCGGTAAGGCTTACGGCCACCGCCGCTGACCTCGCCGCGGGTCTTGGTCGAGTGCGTGCCCTGCCGGGCCGCGGCCAACTGAGCGATGACCACCTGGTGCATCAGCGCGATGTTGGCGGGAGCGTCGAACAGCTCGGCGGGCAGCTCGACCGAGCCGCTGGACTTGCCGTCCGGTGTCTTGACGTCAATCTTGATGCCGGCCATTACTTCTCACCCTTTTTGATCGCGCTGCGGACCAGAACCAGCCCGCCGTTGCGTCCCGGAATGGCGCCCTTGATCAACAGCACGCCGTTCTCGGCGTCCACCTTGTGCACCACCAGGTTCTGAGTGGTGACGCGGTCGTTGCCCATCCGGCCCGACATCCGGGTGCCCTTGAACACCCGGCCGGGGGTCGAGCAGCCGCCGATCGAACCCGGCCGGCGGTGCACCGCCTGGGCGCCGTGACCGGCGCCCTGGCCGCGGAAACCGTGCCGCTTCATGGTGCCGGCGTAGCCCTTGCCCTTGGAGGTTCCGGTCACGTCGACGTAGGCGCCGTCGGCGAAGATTTCGGCGGTCAGCTCCTGGCCGACCTCGTACTCGGCGGCGGCGGATTCATCGTCCAGCCGCAGCTCGGTCAGGTGCCGGCGCGGGTTGACCCCGGCCGCCGCGTACTGACCGGCCAAGGGCTTGTTGACCTTGCGGGGGCTGATCTCGCCGTAAGCGAGCTGCACGGCGGAATAGCCGTCGCGCTCGGGGGTGCGGATACGGGTCACCACGTTGGGCCCGGCCTTGACGACCGTGACCGGCACGACCTTGTTGTTCTCGTCGAACACTTGCGTCATGCCCAGTTTGGTACCCAAAAGACCTTTACGTGCCATGGTTTCTCGTGGCTCCTACTGGATGTTGACGTCGACGCTGGCCGGCAGATCGATGCGCATCAGGGCGTCAACGGTCTTCGGCGTGGGATCGAGAATGTCGATCAGCCTCTTGTGGGTGCGCATCTCGAAGTGCTCCCGCGAGTCCTTGTACTTGTGCGGGGACCGGATGACGCAATACACGTTCTTCTCGGTCGGCAGCGGCACCGGGCCCACCACGGACGCACCGGTGCGGGTGACGGTCTCGACGATTTTGCGCGCCGAGGCGTCAATAGCCTCATGGTCGTAGGCCTTGAGCCTGATGCGGATCTTTTGTCCCGCCACGCTTCTGCTACCTCACTCCTGCAAGGGGGGTCCGGTCTCCGGCCCCGCTGGTCTACTCCGTGCCCCCGCGCGCTTTCGCCCTTTCGGCCCGCCGGGCCGGCATGGACATTGCGCTAGGCGCTGCCGCCGCTGTTTACCTGTCCTGGTCCACCGGTCCCCGCGGTCGGGCGTGTCGCCCGCACACGGCCTCGTTCACGGTGAAAAAACTCCGTGCTGCGAGAGTGGGACCGGACGCGCCCGGGTGGGCGCTGGTCGTATGCCCGGCCAGGGGCAACCCCGGCGCAGGCGAACCTGAACAGTATGCCCCAGATCGGGTCAGCGGCCAAATCCCCGGTCGTATCGCCGCCGGCGCCCCGACCCGGCCGCCGACGAGCCGTCCGACCGGCGATCTTACTTGTCAGTAAGATCATTCGGTATGACCGGATCTACCAGTACATATCGGGCCTGGCGGCGTCTCGCGGGCATCCCCGGCGGGACCCGGCTGTTCTCGGCCGCGGCCATGGCGCGGGTCCCCTACTTCGCGTCGGTGCTGCCGCATGTGGTCCGGATGGAGCCCGGGCTGGCCGAGGTGCTGGTGCCCAAGTGGCCGTTCGTCTACAACCACCTGCACACGGTGCATGCGATCGCCTCCTGCAACGCCGCCGAAGTCGCGATGGGGATGTTGATGGAGGCCACCGTGCCGTCCAGCCACCGCTGGATCCCCAAGGCGATGAACGTGGCCTACCTAGCCAAGGCGACGACGTCGCTGCGGGCCACCGCCCGGCTGGAACCGCCGGACTTCGCCGCGATCACCGACGGCGCCGAGGTCGTCGTGCCGGTCAGCGTCACCGATCGCAGCGGCGCCGAGGTCGTGCATGCCGATATCACCACCTGGGTGACGCCGGCGTGATCGCCGGCAGATCGGTGTGGGTCAGCCGCGCACGGTCGCCCAGAACTCGCACTGGTGCTCGGCGGCGTAATCGGTGATCAACCGGCTGCCATCGGGCCGCAGTGACATCCACCGGCGTTCGGCGCCGGTGGCGATCTCAGGCCAGTCGGGCTCGCCGACACCGATCGGTGCGCCGGTGACCACGAAAGCGGTCCAGTACTCGATCATCTGGTCGGAGAGCCGTCGCTGCGCGGGATCGAGCGGTGGAGCGCCGCCGATGTCGAACAGGTAGCGCATCTCCAGCGAGTGCGTGGCGCCGATCGGAAACGGCACGGTGTCGTAGAGCTCGGGCGCGGGGGCGTGTGGGTCGGCGAACTCATAGCCGTACACCGGCGCGCCGGCCGCCAGCCCGCGGGCCATCCGGTCGGTCAGGCAGGCGAAGATGTCGTCGGTCGCCGCAGCCGCGTACGCCAGTGAAGTACTGCCGCCGAACCGGGCCGGCGGATAGTGATCGGCGACCGCGGCGCCTTCACCGGAGCCGAAGGTGTCCTCCAGCTCGTCGAGGTACTCCGCGGCGGCGATCTCTCGGCCCACCCGCAGATAACGCAGCGCGACGAACATGGTGAACTCGTCGCGGTTGACGCCCAGCAGCACCGGCACTCGGGCCGCCTGGCCGCCTTGGCCGTCGCGGAACACCCGCACCGGGTCCTGGGGCAGCAGCGGGGTTCCCACCGCCGGGCCGCTGAGCTGGTCGGTGCCGAACCGGGCGTACCACAGCGGTTTGGCCAGCCGGTCGGCCGGCAGTGCGCGCAGGCAGGCCGCGACCTCCGGATCCTCGGGGGCGGCCTCCTTGCCGCGGTCCGCACAGCCCAAGGCTTGGGTGTACTCGCGGCTGATCCGCCGGGCCTCGGGGGCCTCGACCTGCGCCTGGCACGGGCCGCTCTGGATGATCGCGGCCCGGAACAGCCCGGCCGACTCCGGTGCGGCGAGGTGATCACAGACCGACATGCCGCCGGCCGATTCCCCGGCGATAGTCACCTTGGCCGGGTCGCCGCCGAACGCGCCGATGTTGTCGCGAACCCAGCGCAGCGCCGCCTGCTGATCGGCCAGCCCGTAGTTGCCGACCTCGCCCAGTGCGGGGTCGGCCAAAAATCCCAAGGCGCCCAGCCGGTAGTTGATGGTGACGACGACGATGCGGCCCCGCACCGACAGCCGCTGCGCGTCGTAGATGTCCCCGGCGCCCCGCATGAAACTGCCGCCATGGACCCAGACCATGACCGGCAGCGGCTCGGCGGCCGAGCCGGTCGGCGTCCACACGTTGAGCGACAGGCAGTCCTCGCTGGTCGGGTCCACCTCGGCGGTGTCCGGCTGGATGCACCACGGACCCCGCTTCACGGCGTCGCGCACCCCCTGCCACGCCGGCATCGGCGCCGGCGGCTGCCAACGCAGCGGCCCGACCGGCGCCGCCGCGTACGGGATCCCCTGGAACAGGCGGTGATCCGGTCCCACCGTCCCGCGCAGCAGCCCGGCTGCCGTGCGCACCACGTCGGCGTTGAGCGCTACCGCTCGGGGCCCGATGCCCGGTTGCGGCGAGGCGCCGTCGGAGCGCGCGCAGCCGCCGGCCAGCGCCGCGAGCAGCGCCAGCGCGGCGGCGCCGGCCCGCAGGCCGCGGCGGCGATGAGATCCGGTCGACATGACCGATGAGCCTAATCCGACGGTGAGCAAGGCTCGACGAAGGAGAGGCGAAGCCGGACCGCCGGATCAAACCCGACGGATCGCCGCAAAGCGCCACCATGACGGCGGATATCGCCGACACTGGACCAAAGCTGACACGTGTCAAGAAATTGTGTTGAGGAGCCGCCGTGAGTGCACCGATAATCGACCAGGCCGCCCAGGTGTTCGCGGACCCGACCGCCTACGCCGACGAGCCGCGGCTGCACGCTGCGCTGACCCACCTGCGGGCGAACGCGCCGGTGTCGCTGGTGGACAAGCCGCCCTACCGGCCGTTCTGGGCGATCACTCGGCACGCCGACATCATGGACATCGAGCGCGACAACGTGCTGTGGATCAACGAGCCGCGGCCGGTGCTGGCCACCGCCGAGGCCGACGACCTGGGGCGCTCCCTGCTGGAGTCCGGAATGGGACTGCGCACCCTCATCCACATGGACGACCCGCTTCACCACAAGATGCGCAGCATCGTCTCCGACTGGTTTCGCCCCAAAGCGATGCGGGCGATGAAGGCACGCATCGACGAACTCGCCAAACGCTACGTCGACGAGATGCTGCGGATCGGCCCCGAGTGCGACTTCGTCCAGGATATTGCGCTGAATTACCCGCTGTACGTGATCATGTCGCTGTTGGGCCTGCCGGAGTCGGATTTCCCGCGGATGCTGCGGTTGACCCAGGAACTGTTCGGCGGCGACGACGACGAATACCGGCGCGGCATCACCCCCGAGGAACAGCTGCCGGTGCTGCTGGACTTCTTCTCCTACTTCAACGCTCTGACCGCAGACCGGCGCGCCCACCCCACCGAGGATCTCGGGTCGACCATCGCCAACGCCCGCATCGACGGAGAGCCGCTCTCGGACCTCGACACCGCCTCCTACTACGTCATCGTCGCCACCGCCGGCCACGACACCACCAGCGCGGCGATCGGTGGCGGGCTGCGGGCACTCATCGAACACCCCGAACAGCGGGAGCGACTGCACGCCGACCCTGCTCTGATGCCCACCGCGGTCGAGGAGATCATCCGGTGGGTGACTCCCGTCAAGGAGTTCATGCGCACCGCCACCGCCGACACCGAGGTGCGCGGGGTGCCGATCGCCGAAGGCGAATCGGTCTACCTGTCCTACGTCTCGGCCAACCACGACGAGGAGGTGTTCGACAACCCGTTCGCCTTCGACGTCGGCCGAGACCCGAACAAGCACCTGTCGTTCGGCTACGGCGTGCACTTCTGCGTGGCGTCCGCCCTGGCCCGCATGGAGATCGACAGTTTCTTCCGTGAACTCATCCCCCGGCTGGACTCCATCGAGATGACCGGTGAGCCGCAGCTGATTTCGACCACGTTCGTCGGCGGCGTCAAACACCTGCCGGTGCGCTACCGGCTGCGTTAGTCGCCGCGAACGAACCCGGCCGCCCGATGAGCAAGCATCGCGATCGTCGCGTGGGGTCCCCGGCTGGGAATCCGGGGTAGCACCGAGCCGTCGATCACCCACAGACCCTCGATGCCCCGCACTCGGCACCGTTCGTCGACGACCGCGGCTTCGTCTGTGTCCGAGCCCATCGGCGCGCTGCCGCACAAGTGCTGCGACGTCGACCAGCGCGGTGCGGCGTCGGCTCTCAATCCCAGCATCTCGGCGACCAGCGCGACTCCCCCGCGCAGTGCCGTCAGGTCGTCGGGCTCGGTGTCATAGCGGTGCTCGACGCGCGGCGCGACCCTCGGATCGCCCGAGACCAGCGTCAACCGGCCGCGGGCCAGCGGCGTCATCAGCGCCACCCCGATCTCGGGCGGCCCAACCGACCCGCCGCCGTCGACCATCGCGGCGAAACCGGCGGAGTAGGGCCGGATTTCGAGGCCGCCGTCGCACAGCACGGCCTCGAGGACAGCGCGGTCCGGCGTTCCCGGCCAGTCGGCCGTGACCAGCCACTCCGGGTGGTCGGCACAGCGCCTTCCGACCGGAAGCTCCGCCAGCACCGCGATACCCGACTGCCGCAACATCGTCTCCGGGCCGATCCCGGACAGCATCAGCAGGTGTGCCGATTCGATCGCCCCGGCGCACAACACGATTCGGTCTGCTGTCAGCCGAATCGGCCCGGACGGCCCGACGGCGTGCACCGCTCGGGCCCGGTCGCGCTCGATCTCGACCCGGACGGCTTCGGTCTCGGTGAGCACCGTCAGATTCGGTCGCTCAAGCGCCGGCAGCAGGTATGCCGCGCCCGGCCCGGTGCGCACGCCGTCGACGATGTTGAGCGGCACCGGACCCGCACCGGGCAGCGACGTCATCGTCGCGTCGTTCAGGTCCGGGATCCAATCGAACCCGCACCGCTGTACGGAGTCGATGAAATATTTTGTTCCATCGCACATTTCACGGGTGCGCTGAACCGGTATGGGCCCGTTGTCACCGTGCTGATCACCGGTGAAGTCCAGGTCGGTCTCGATGGCCCGAAAACCGGCCAGCACGTCAGGCCACGACCAGCCCGCCGGCCAGCCGTGGAAGTCGGCCGGCAGCCCCCGGCAGAAGTAGCCGCCGTTGACCGCACCGGAACCGCCGATCGTCGCGCCGCGCACGATCGTCGCCGGCCGGTCGGTCCGACCGATCAACACCGCCTCATAGCGCCGCACCAGTCGGCTTCCGGGACCGATCGGCAGGCGTCTGCCGTTCGCCGTCTGCATCGCCAGGATCGGATCGGCAAGCCCGGCCCCAGCCTCCAAGACCGTAACGGTACAGGCCGGATCTGCCGACAGCCGTTCTGCCACAATTGCTCCCGCACTGCCCGCCCCCACCACCAGGGCATCGCTGTGCACCATCGAAGCCGTCAAGGCGACCTAACTGCGGATCTGCGGTTTGAGTGCGGCGAGGTTGCGCTCTCGCAGCACGCCGCCCCACAGGCCGGCCCCGTACGCCAGGTCGTCGACCCGTTTGAGCAGCAGGTAGGCCGGCAGTCCCAGGGGCCGCGCGTCGTCGCCATCGCTGCGCGCGTGCCGCAGCCAGTCGACCACTCCGTCGCTGACCGCCGCCAACAGCACCACCCGGCGGCAGCGCTGCGACACGCACGCGGCCAACAGCGCGATGGGCCAGTAGTGCCGGCACAGCGCCGAGGCGATCTGCAGTCCAGCCGACGCCAGACCACGCAGGGTCACCGCCAGCACGTCGGCGGGCGCGGTGTCCGGGCCCCGCATGGACCTGGCGACCCGATGGCCGGTCAGCGCGGTGATCGCCAACGACACCAGGTAGCCCACCGCCGAGCCGAGCGTCATCAGCGCCCAGCCCGCCAGCGCCCACCCGGAGATCACCATCGGCGCGGTCTTGTCCGGGTGGCGGGCCGACAGCGGTGCGGCTGACCCGCCGTAAAAGGCTTTGCGCGCAACCCAATCCCGCAGCGCGATCCGGTGATCGTGCGCAACCAGCGCGATCGGCTCATAGCGCAACCGGTTACCGGCGTCGACCAGTCGCCAGCACAGATCGACGTCCTCACCGGAACGCAACGCCTCGTCGAAGCCGCCCAGTTCACGCAGGGCCGAACAGCGGCAGATGATGGCCGCGCTCGGGACGTAGGCGACCTTGCCGTAGGGAACCACGGGCGCTTCGCAGCCACCGAGGTCCAGCGAGGAACGGATCGCCTCGTACCGCGCGACCAGGTGGTCGTGGGCGACCATTCCGACGATGCGGGGCGCCACCAGCGCGACGGTGGGATCGCAGAAGTGGCCCAGCAGCGCTTCGAGCCAGCCACGGCGCGGCACCACGTCGGAGTCCAGGAACGCGACGAAGTCCGTCTTACAGGCGGCCAGCCCGGTGTTGCGTGCGGCCGCCGGCCCCCGGCTCTCCGGATGGCGCAGCACCTCGACCTCACAGCAGCGCGCCTCGGTCAGATCCTCCGCGACGACCGGCACCTGCGACCCGTCGTCCACCACGACAACCCGCAGGCCGCGCAGCGAGGCGATCAGCCGATTGAGCCCGACAACGTTGTCCCGCACCGGGATAACCACAGTCACGTCACGATGCGACGGTCCGCCTGCCGGCCGGGGGTGGGCAACCGTGGCATCCAACAGGGTGCGGGCCAGTTGTGCGCTGACGGCGTCGCGTACTTCCAGGCGGCCGTCGGACAGCATCCCCTGCGCCGCAGGTGCCAACCGCAGCAACCGGGTGGGTGAACCGCCCAACAGCGTCGACCCGCTGCCCAGCACCCGCACCTTCCGATCGACCTGTACCGCGAAACCGTCAGGCAGGCGGGGCGGGGTCATCGCAGCATCCCGTCCGGCCCGGGAGCCCACTGTTCGATCGCCGCGACGCTGGTCTCGACCATCTCGGCGAAGAGCCGGCGCCCTTCCTCGGCGGTGGCGGTGGTCGGATCGCCGAGCACTCCGACCGCGCTGACCGCAGCGACACCGCCGCTGCGCATCGCGGGCAGCAGCTGCGCCAGCGGGGCACTGTTACCAGGACGCGCCTGGCTGTGTCTTACGTCGTCGGGCGAAATATGCAGCAGCAGAGAGGTTTCAGTGTGGCCGGCGTGGGCGTCGGCATCCGCGGCCGCACAGGGCAGCCAGGCGACGTCGCGGGCCTCGAAGCGCAGCCGGGCCACCGCCTCAGCCAGTGCCTGGACGTTGCCACCGTGGCCGTTGACGAAGACCAGCCGCTGCGCCCAGCAACAAGCCGACCGGCCGTACTCCACCAGCAGCCCGCTCAACGCCTCGGTGCCGATCGAGATGGTTCCGGCGAAGCTCTGGTGCTCCCCGCTGGCGCCGTAGGCCACCGCCGGCGCGACCGGCCAGCCGTGCCCGCCGGAGCCCGCTGAGGACCCGGCCAACCGCTCAGAGACCGCCCGGGCCAGCGCCTGCGCGATCCGGGTGTCGGTGTCCAGGGGTAGGTGCGGCCCGTGCTGCTCTGTGGCCCCGACGGGTACCAGCACCGTCACCGACTGCCCCGGTAGCTGGCTCGACGTCGAGCTACCGAGGTCGCCGCGAACCGCCATCGGACGATCGTAAGCGAATTCACCTGCCGTACACCAGTTGTTGGCGATCACGACAAAGAAATTTCTGATCGCCGGTGGCCCGGCCCCAGCACGGATCACCACGCCCGTCTCGTGTGCCACGGGAGTATCAGCGGCCGGACCCTGAGTTCGCAGGTGGGCGGCCTGCCCGGGCTAGCGGCCCTCCTCGGACGCCACACCGAGCGCGCGGGTGAAGCCGGCCGGAATCAGCACGTCGTCCGCCGACAGATCGTGCACCGAGGCCCGCCCGAGGCCCATCAGGGCCGAGTCGACGCCGCCGCGCAAAATGTCGAGTACGTTCTCCACCCCGGGTTGCCCGGCCGCGGCCAGCCCCCACAGGTAGGCGCGTCCAATCATCACCGCCCTAGCGCCCAGCGCCAGCGCCTTGACGACGTCGCTGCCCCGCCGGATGCCGCCGTCCAGCAAAACTTCGACCTGGTCGCCCACCGCCTCGGCGACGGCCGGCAGGGCCCGG